>RCNF010001321.1_pt1 | contig 13728 bp, 9 predicted proteins | sample 2041311 | NCBI WGS metagenome assembly RCNF01 (sample SAMN09708228, study PRJNA481090) | Marine sediment metagenome, whole genome shotgun sequencing project. | biome: marine sediment; feature: ocean; material: sediment; isolation source: Sewage treatment plant 2 marine sediment (STP2) ... | reverse complement strand
GCGATCGCCACCGCCCACAAAGCGTCCGGTGAATTTGCGGCCGCCATGGATGACCTGGATCGGGCCTTCACTCTCGAACCCGCCGATCATTCGAGCGGACGCGCCGCAGTCGCCATCGCCCTGAGGCTGGCGGCTGCCACCGAGGACGGTGACCTCGCAGCCCGATACCGCGGCCGTGCCCTCGATGTCGCCACCAGGTTGGCAACCGTTGCGCCCGAGTTCGACCACACCGTTCTAGCGGGCCAGGCGGCATTCGAGGCGGGTCGGTTTGACCCCGCTGCACACTGGTTCGACGCTGCGGTCAAGAGCCGTCCTCAAGAACCGCGGGCCCGTTACGATCTCGGCCGCAGTCTTGCCGCCCTCGATCGAAATAGCGAGGCCATCACCGAGCTGCGCTCGGCCCTCGGCGCATCGCCCGACGATGAGCTCGCTCGTCGCATCCATAGCCAGCTCGGCCACCTGTTGACTTCCGACCTGGAGCTTGCCGCTGCCGCTCGCCATTACCGGGCCGCGCGCAAGACCGATCGCGCCGAACAGATCGACGAAATCGCCGCCGGTTTTGCGCAGGCCTTAGAGAGGCTGACCACCCTGCGCAACTCCACCACCGAGCTTGCCCAGATGGAAGCGGAGTTGGAGTCGTTCGGTGATGCCAAGGGTGTTGCGGCATTGGCCGATCAAAAACGATGGACCGCGAGATCGCCGCGATCGAAGAAAACCTGTCGGAGGTGCAGTCGGCCCTCAGCCGGTGAAGCTGCGGATGGGTGCCATGCAGATGGGTGCCTCTATAAGAAGTCAAGTCTGAAACGCCCGTGTATGAATGTTTGATGATCCCGAAGTGTTCTCCAGTTAAGCTCGTCGCGTCGAATGAACGGGCGGCCCCTGCCGGCGAGCCAAAAGGAGCAGCAAAGTGACCAATCGCTACAACGACCTGACCGAAGAGGAAGCCCGCGTCATCCTGAACAAAGGCACCGAGGTTCCGGGCTCGGGCGAATACGACGACTGCGAAGAAGACGGCACCTACGCCTGTCGTCGCTGCAACGCTCTGCTCTACCGCTCGAAAGACAAGTTCCATTCCGGATGTGGCTGGCCGAGCTTCGACGATGAGATCGAAGGCGCTGTCCAACGAGAGACCGATGAAGACGGCCGGCGGGTCGAAATCGTCTGCCGCAGCTGCGGCGGTCATCTGGGGCACGTGTTCGCGGGCGAACGCCTGACCGACAAGAACACGCGTCACTGCGTCAATTCGGTGTCGATGCAGTTCTACGACGCGGGTCAGGAAATCCCCCCGACGATCAGAATCGAAGATGAGTAGCTGACTCGGGAGAACTCGATGAACGATCACGAACCGACCGGCAGTCCCGACCCGAAAGTCGAAGCAAAGCCGGAGCCGCCCGTAGCCGAGGCCCCCGCTCCGTCGTCGATGGTCGATGGCGAGGAGCACCACGTTGATCCGCGCTCGGTAACGGTCGCCCGCATCATCGGGCTCTTGGTCACGTCCCTCATCGCAATGGCTCCGCTGATGATCATCACCATCGGCCTAGCCGTGGGCGGCATTCCGGGCGTGGTCTATTTCGCGCTGTTCGGGGGCTGGCTGGTGCTCGCGTCGCTGGCTTTGTCGTTCGCCGTCATATGGCCTGCGGCTCGCCACAAACGCCTGCACTATCTGGTCGACGAGGGAGGGCTGCGGATTCGCCGCGGCGTTTTCTGGCGTACGGTGATCTGGATTCCAATCTCGCGGGTCCAGCACACCGACTTTTCCCAGGGGCCCGTGCAGCGGCGCTTCGGCCTGGCCACGCTCACGGTGCACACCGCCGGGACCGCGGGTGCGTCGATTTCTCTGGCGGGGCTCGAGCACACGGTTGCGGCACGCCTCTGCGAACACCTCCGACCCGATCGCGCGACCGATGCAAACTGAGGCTCGACGGCTGAACAGATGGTCGTGGCCGTTCATTGCTGCGGGCACAGTCAGGGCGCTACTCATCCCAGCGGTCGGCGCCGTCGTCGCCTCGGGTGGAGTCCTGCTGACGCGCCTGGATTTCTTGTTGCTGCTCTTTGTCGTGCCGGCCTTCGTGTATGCGTTTATCAAGCAGAGGGTTTACAGCTATCGATTCACTCAGAGTGAATTGGTTGTGCGCGACGGGTTGCTGACCAAGAACGTGCGGCACATCTCCTACGAACGGATCCACAACGTCGCGCTGGTGCGCAATCCGATCCATCGCTTGCTGGGGGTGACCACGGCGCGGATCGAAACCGCCGCCGGCGGCAAGCCCGAAGCATTGCTGCGGGTGCTGTCGCTGGAGGCGGCCGACGAGCTCCGGCGTTACACGATTGGAGAGGAACGGCAAGCCGCCGAGACGGATTCACCCGAGGCTCGAGCGGCGGACGCCCCGTTGCTGCAGGTGCCGGACGGCGAACTCGTGCGTTTGGGCCTGATCAGCAACCGAGGATTCATCGTGGTCGCGGCGGTGATGGGCGTGTTCTCACAGATGAACTGGTGGGATCAGGACTGGGTCAAGGATCAAGACTGGCTGAGCATCATTGCAGGTGTCGGCGCCAAGGCGCCCGACTGGGCGGCCTGGCTGTTCGATCCCGGGTCGTTGGTCGGCAGAGCGTTTCTGGGTCTGGCATTGATCGCGATCTTCCTCATTCTTCTCCGGCTACTCTCCATCGTCTGGTACCTGGTGCGGTACCGGGGCTTCACGCTGCGGCAGAACGATGAGGACCTCCGATTGGAGTACGGTCTGCTGACCCAGGTCTCGTCGCTGATTCCGGCGCACCGGATCCAGCTCGTGACGGTCACCTCCACGTTGCTGCATCGCTGGTTCGACCGCACATCGATCGACGTTGAGACGGCGGGTTCCTCCACTGGCGATTCTGACTTGGGCGGCCAGTTGGCCGCATCCGGGATGAACACCTCGCGCCAGTGGCTGGCGCCGATCGTCGAAACAGACCGGGCCGCCGGGCTGGTTCACAAGGTCCTCCCCGAGGTCGACATCGAATCGGTCGAGTGGCAGCCGATCGAGGCGCGCGCGGCAAGGAGGATCGTCAACAGAGTGGCGATCGTCGTCGCGCCGATCACGATCGTCCTCGCGGCGGTGCTCACGTTTTCTCCGATCCCGCTGAGCGGATGGCACGCACTGTGGCTGCCGTCGGTTGCGTTGACCATGGCCTGGCTGATCACCCGTCGGTGGGTTCGCCATGCCGGCTATGCGCTGACCGAGCGCGCCATCTACTTTCGCAGCGGCTGGCTCAGCCGCCGGGTCAGCGTGGTGCGTTTCGTCAACATGCAGACCGTCTCGATGCACCAATCACCGTTCGACCACCGGAAACGGATGGCATCGGTGGCGGTGGACACTGCGGGGGCCGGCGGCGCCGGCCATCGGATCCGGATCCCCTTCCTTGACGTGGACATCGCCGGGTCGATCCTTCAACGGCTGTACGTCGAGACCCGCTCTACCGAGTTTCGGTGGTAGAAAAGTGGGTCTTTCGAGAACGGGATGGTTGCCACGAACACACATCCACACTTGTTGATTTCAAGTGAGTTGCTGTTTCCTACCCCAGGATCGCCGCGAACCTGTCCGAGGATTGGACCCACCTCTCCAAGGAGTGCGTTGACTATTCGATCCAGTCGTTCGACTCGGTGGGTTCCGAGCGGTGCGGGAAGCGGATGAAATCCCAGACACCCAGGTCACCGTCGGACATGAAGACGCGATCGTCGAGAACTTCGACGGCGCTCGCGGTCCCTTGGGTCTCGATGAAACCTGTCGCCACAGGTGCATGCGGTACGCTGATGTCAACGATGTGCATCCCCTTCTCGAACTCGGTGAGATAGAGCGAGTCGCCCTCTACCGCGACACCGGTTGGCCAGTGGACCCAGTCAACCAACCCAACCACCAGCGGGAGGTCAGGATCGCTGACCTCGATGATCTGGACCGCGTCCCGATACTGAGCGACGTAGGCCATGCCGTTCACCACGGCGAGGTCTTCGACGCGGAGTCCGACGAGCGGTGTCCGAGATCTCACTCTCGGCGTGGTCGGGTTGCTCACGTCGATCACAAGGAGTCCGAGATTGTCGTCGCCCACATAGATCATTTCGTCGGCGGCAACGACTCGACGGGTTCGGGAGCCGGTGTCCAGATGCTCGACCCCAACCGGCGATGAAGGATCAGAAACATCCACTACCCAGAGACCTCCAGAATCGCCGTAATCGGCAACGTACGCGACCTGTGATGAAACTGCCACGTCGAACGCAAATCCAGGCGTTTCGAAGATGCCGACCGTCAGCGGATTCGTTGGATCGGTGACGTCGAGAATCTGCAGACCGGTGTGGTCGGTCATGAACGCGTGGTTGCCCTCCAGCACGATCGACACAGGAAACTGTCCCCGCTTCTCCGCAAAACCGATCTCGGTCGGAGTCCGATGATTGCTGACATCGACGACCCAGAGCCCGTGGTAGCCATCGGCCGCGTAGATCAGCGATTCCGCGGCCGCCAAGCCACGGATGTCAACAGGCTGAACAAGACCCGCAATCCCGTCAAGATTCGCAGGATCTCCAACGTCGATGACCCTGAGACCGCCACCGGTGCCGACGAATGCGTGGTTGCCCACCACCGCAACTGACCACGAAACCGACTCTGTACCGAAGAAACCCAACTCGATGGGAGTCGTTGGATCGGACGTATCTAGTGCGTGCACACCGTTGGTGTCGGCAACAATCGCCGTGGTGCCGGTCGTGTCGATCCCATGGATTCGCCCAAAGCCGCTCAGATTTCCGATCTCGCTCGGCTGCCACGGACTGCTGACATCAAGCAACCTCAACCCATGCGAAGAGGTCCCGAGGAAGGCCGTGCCATCCGCGACCGCGACGGTTCCGGCGCAGTACTCCATTTCAGCCCGTCCGACCAGCCGCAGGACCGCCGGATCCGACCGACCAAAAATGAACAGACCATCAAAGCAGTCAACCGCATAGACGTAATCCAGCGTCATCACCACATCGAAGAACCTCACAGAGCTGTCATACGAGAACACCTCGACCGGAGAGGAGGGCATGCTGACATCGAACGCCAAAAGCCCATCCAACCTCGATGCGATGACAAGGAAATCTCCAGAGACGTCGACCGCCATCAGTTCTTCGTATGTCTCGACCACGCCGACCTCGACAGGGTGCGAAGGTGCACTGACATCGATGACGCGAAGTCCCCCACCCCACGTCGCGACATAGGCATGGTCGCCTGCAACTGCAACATCCACGATCGGACTGCGTGCCGAAATCTCACCCACGATCGCGAGGGATTCGGGAGAATCGACGCGCGCAATCTCCAACATCAATCCCTTCCCGTAGTACACGTAACCCTCGGAGACGGCGACGGCCTTGCTCTGCCCAGTCGGCCAGTACCCGGTTTTCACGAGGCCATGTTCCTCTAGAGCTGAAATCGGGCCCGCACAATCAAGGAGAGCCACCAACACCAACGCCACCACATGAATCGCATTCTCGGGCAGACGTGCCACGGAGCTCACCTCCAGCAACCCGATGATAGCTGATGGGTGCCCATGGGTGCCACTGATTGCAACCATAGGTGGCACCCATCCACCCGTCACGCCCAGGAACCAAATATAGTCACAAAGGTGAAAGAGAGTCAGATCGTTCGCGACCCCGAACAGAACTTCGAAGAGCTTTGGGAGACCTTTCATAACAGGTATCCGTTCTTCGACGTGAGGAATGTCGACTGGAATCGGCAGTACGACATCTATAGGCCCAGAGTCAGCTCGGCGACGAGTGACGATGAACTCTTCGATATCTTCTGCCGGATGCTCGACCCATTGAACGACGGGCATGTGGAACTGAAGGCCAAGGTGGGCAGCCGGCGAAAGAAACGATATTTCAACCCGGAACCTAAGCCCAGATTCTGGCAAGAGTTCACAAAGCGCGGGATCAAACAGCTCTTCAGAACGGCCGAGAAGACGCTCGTCGCAAACGGCTTCAGCCAACCCAAGGAGACTGAGGCGTGGATGCTTCACTACGGCAGGTCTCGGTCGTTTGGCTACATCCGGATCCTCAAACTGGAAGACATCAAGAAGCGGAAGCTAGCAGCCGCACTGGACAGCAGTTCTGCCGATTTCAAGGACTTGGACGGCATGATCATCGATATTCGGAACAACCCCGGCGGGGATGACAGCACCGTACTCCAAATCGTCAATCAGTTTTGCGACCGCAAGCGGATCGCCTTTCACAGAAAGACAAAGATCGGCCCGGGGGAAGACGATTTCAAAGGCATCAAAACGTGGCACATGGAACCCCAGGGCAAGGTCCAATTCACCGGGCCGATTGTGCTTCTGACCTGTGATTCCGTGTTCAGTGGAGGAGAGATCCTTGCGCTGGCGATGAAGCAGTTGCCGCATGCCACGATCATTGGCGATCACACCAACGGCATATTCTCGTATCAACTCGAGAAGAAGTTGCCAAACGGTTGGCGCTATCGCTTGTCGTACCAGAAGTACTTTTCTGCCGACATGGTTTGCTATGAGGGCAAGGGTGTGCCGGTCGATATCGAACTGCTCAACAAGCGGACCGACATCGAGGACGGTGTCGATCCATTGATTGCGCGAGCACTCGAAGTGTTGAAATCGAGGAACGCGGAATCCCTCGTTGCGCGGGATAAGGGGTCAGGTGCACATACGCGATGACCTGCCGAAAATACCCCTCTGATTCGATGATGGGTGTCATTTCGAATCTACCGGATGGGCCCTTTGGCTGTCGTGCTACTTTCTGACCATGACACTCCACATTGTTGATCACCCTTTGCTGCACGACATCATGACCCGGCTGCGCGACAGCGAGACCTCATCCGACGACTACCGCGCGCTGACATATCGGGTCTCGACCTTCTTGATCGCGGAAGCCACCCGCGATCTTCCGACGCGAGAGGTGCCCGTTTCGACGCCCCTCGAAGAAACGACCGGGCGAAGGATCGACACCAGGGTGGTGGCGGTGCCGGTGCTACGAGCCGGAATCGGCATGCTGCAGGCCTTTGTCGACTTGGTTCCCGGCACCGAGGTGGGCTACTTCGGGCTCGAGCGCGACGAGGAGACAGCGGTGGCACGCTGCTACTACGAAAAGGTCCCGAAAGACCTGGGCGGCGCCGTCGTCTACCTGCTCGATCCGATGCTTGCCACCGGTGGGTCTGCGGCCATGGCGGTGGAAGGCTTGCTGGCTCGAGGTGCGCGCGATGTGCGACTGGTGGTCATCGTCGCGGCGCCGGAAGGTGTCGAGCTCCTCTCGCAGCGCACCAACGGAACGGCCATCTACACGGCGGCCCTCGACCGCGGCCTCAACGATAAAAAGTACATCCTGCCGGGTCTCGGCGACTTCGGCGATCGTTTATACGGCACCTGACGGATTCACCTCAGATGGGTGCAGCGGATGGACGGCACCCTTGATGATTCCAAAACTCAACGAGGTCAGGGTCGATTGACGGAGGTGAGCGCCGCGAGCGCCTTGGCGGTCATTTTCTCCTGGAAACTGCGGTATTCGTCGCGGCTGCGGGTCGTTCCGAGGAACTCGCGCGTATCGGTCATGATTTCATCCTCGACCGCCAGGAGCCCCGGCAGGTAGCCCGTGCCCGCCGCGTTGTCCAACACGGTCATGTTCAAGTAGTGTTCCTTGCTTCCAGCACGATCGGGACGAATCATGGATTTGAGGGACGCGGACGCAGTCCACATGGCGGCCTCGTCGCCCTCCCAGAGGGCAGCCGGGCTCGAGCCTGCCTCGACCCACAGGGGTACCGCCACCGCGGTGACGGGCTCGCCGGGGATCACCCACATGGTGGCCACCGAGTCGGGGTCGTCGGGGTTTCTGCCGACGAGGATGACGGCTGCAGAGGTGTAGGCCTTGTTGATGGTGTCGCGGGTGTTGATCCACAGCGGTTGATCGCCGGGAACACCAGCGAGTTCAAAGGGCGTGGGCTGCTCGACCAGCACGTGCCCGGTATCGCGGGTGAACCGGGTCAGGATCGTGGCGAAATCCACGCGCCCTTCGGGCAGTGCCGCCATCAACTCGCTCGCTCTCTCGAAGCGCAGGTAGCCGGCGCCTTCACCCGGGGTCCCTGTGCGGGCATAGTTGGTATTGATCAGACAGCTGCGGTGTTCGTCCGCCGGGTCGATCTTTTGATAGCCGTGGTTGTGTATTTCGAAAAGCATGGCCTGCCCGACGCTGTCCATTACGGCAAAATTCGCCAGACTGCCGAGTTCGGGGCCCAGGTTCGCCGCGATGTAGGCTTCGAAGTCGTCCACGGTACGACAGGTCCTCAGGGCATCCGACATGATGATTCCCTCGAGGTCTTTCATCTCATCCGAGGCCACCGGCAGGTTGTAGGCGACGGTGTTGATGATGCCGAAACCGGCACTGTTGAGCCCGGCCCAGCAGGATCGACCGGACGGGCTGTCCGCATTCGTCAGGCAGAGATACGTGTTGGGTTCGTCCGCGACGTAGACGACCTTGTTCGACAGAAAGTCCGTGTCGCGGTTCTTCCATATGACCGGCCCGCCGGTGACCGACGCTGCAGGCAGGATCACAGCCGAGGTGCACTGCTCGCGGACATCGAAAGCGAAACCGTGAGGCTCCAAAACGAAGAAGAAGAGGACAATCGATGCCAGAACTTTGAACAACTTCATGATGGCTCCCGCCCCAAACCCGGGTTTGAGGCCCCGCTCGCAGTGTAGTCGACAGAGACCGGGTTGTCGTTGTTCGGAAAAGGACCTGACAGATGGGTACGGATGGGTGCCGAACGCTCTTGGTGTTCTTGATGGGCGCCAAGTGTGGCCCCCTCCCGTGGCACCCGTCTGTTCGCCTGAAGGTCCGGGCGCCGAGGTCACGGCTCCGCGGTGCCTAGGAGCGTGTAGTGAATAGAATTGGCGGCGCCTTTCGGATGTCGTTTGGCCCATTTTTCGGCCTGTTCTTGGCCCATACAACCAGTATGAACCTGCGAATCCGACGAAAAACGGCCTCAAACGACCCTCCGAAATCCATCCGCCATCTATCCACTACGCGCTCCTAGCGGGCCAAAGCAGCGAGCTTGGCCTTGAGATCCGCGGTTTTGTATGGCTTCTGGATGAAATCCATCGCCCCCTCGGCGAGCAACTCCTGCGCGCCACCGTCTACTGCGTAGCCGGACGACACGAGGACCCGAACCCCGGGATCGATTTCCTTGAGCGCCCGGAAAACCGCCTGACCATCCATGTTCGGCATGACGAGGTCGAGCAAGACGACATCGATTTCAGCTCCCATCCGCCGATAGATGTCCACGGCCTCCTTGCCACCAAGGCAGACCGTCGTGCGACACCCCGTGGCCGCCAGCATCTCAGCCACCATCTGACCGACGCCAGGCTCGTCATCCACGACGAGCACATGCCCGATGTCGTCTGCGGGCGGAGGCACGTCCCTCTCGGCTGAAACCGAAACCTGCTCGCTGCCGCCATCCTCCGTGTGCAATGGCAGCAGCAGCGCGAAGGTCGTCCCATCCCCGACCGATGACTCCACGGCAAGGCCACCGCCGTGATTCCTCAAAGTGCCGTACACCGCGGCCAGCCCCAGACCGGTCCCCTTGGTTTCCTCTTTCGTGGTGAAAAACGGCTCGAATATCCGATCCATGATCTCGGGAGGAATGCCCACACCGGTGTCGCTCACTTCGATCTTCACGTAGGCGCCCGCAGGAATGCCGAATACCAGGTTTTCGGACCATGCCTCATCGACGGTGACGAGGTCGGTCGCCAGCGTGAGCTCACCACCGTCGGGCATGGCATCGCGTGCGTTGATCGCGAGATTCAGAATCGCGCTCTGAATCTGCGATGGATCTCCCCGGGTGGTCGATGAATTCGCGTTCAGAGCCTGCCGGATGTGGATGTTCTTGCCAATGCTGTGCCGCAGCAGTGAAATGACCTCGATGGCGAGGAGGTGCACATCCACCGTCACGGCGAGGTGCTTCCCCTTCCTCGCGAACGCGAGTAACTGCGCCGTGAGATCCGTGGCCCGCTGAACCCCGGTGAGGATGTTGTCCGCGAATCGGATCAGCGTCGGATCCCGCCCCACCGCGGCACGCAGCAGATCTGCGAACCCCATGATCCCGGCGAGCTGGTTGTTGAAGTCGTGGGCGATACCCCCAGCGAGCTGCCCGACGGCCTCCATCTTCTCGGAGTGCCTGAGCCGTTCCTCGAGCTGCTTTCTCTCGGTGATATCCAGGGCCGAAAAGGTGACCCCCTTTGCGAGATCGGCGAGGTCGATGGGGGTGGAGCTCAAAATCACGTCGATCACCCGCCCGTCGGCTCGAAGCCACTTGGTCTCCACCGTACCGGTGCCGAACTGGCTGATCTGCCTGTACTTCTCGCGGCCCACGTACTCGAAATCCTCCTGCGAGGGATACAGGATTCGCGCGCTCTTGCCCTCGAGGGTCTCCTGGGAGTAGCCGGTCATCTCGAGGAGGCGTTGATTCGTCCACCTGAGGATTCTGTCCTTCACGACCCCGATACCCACCGGCGCCGCTCTGAAAACGCTCCTCAGCATGGCCTCGCTCTCGGCAAGGGCCTTGTCGATCGTGACGGCACGAGTCACATCCTCAATCACCGAAACCATCCCATCGAACGCTCCCCCGGAAGTGATCAGGGGTGCGGCATTGATTTTCAGGAATATCCGGGTCCGGTCCTTGAGCTCAATCGTGTGGCGAACATCCGTCACCGGCGCGAGGGTTAGTTTGACCCTCTCAAACGGCAGATCCTCCGCGGGGAATTCACCGCCGTCGAAATCCCTGATGACCCATTCCGGATCGTTATACCCCCGCTTTGTCAGGCTCTCGCGTGTGAGCCCCATTGTTCTTTCGGCCTTCGCATTGGCCGCGATGATGCAACCGTCCCGATCGACCACGACGATCGCCATCGGGCTCATCTCGAACATGTTCCGGAGTAGATCCGGCTCCAACTGCTGATTTGAGGCCATGCTTCCCCGCACCTCCATCACAAGACCTTCCCATAGATCTTATTCTATTGAGACAGATTCGACGGGTTCGAACAGTTAATGGGCGCCTGTCGGTGCTCGATGTCAAGATGTGATCCGACGACTGCCTTCCATGAGTCCGGCCACACTCGTCATGCGCTCCTCTGTGCCCAGTACGGTGGGTTGTGGTGAACGGATCCCCATAGCGGCAAAACCAGCTGAGCAAATCCAAATTCCAAGGCCTCTTATAGAGGCAAGAGAGCCCGAATCAAGAAAGGCGGATGCCATGAAAGCAACCCCATCAATCGCGATCATAGCCTTGGTGATAGCAGCCCTTGTGATCGCGGCGACCGGCGTCGACGCGGACACCTTCAACCTCCAGACATATATCTTCTGCGATACCGGCACCTGGTGCGGCCACGCCACCGAACAGGATCTTCGTGACAACTACTACTTCCAGATCGGCATCATGAATCTGCAATACCGGACCGCAGGCATCTCCTATCGCGCTCTGCCGCCCATCATCATGCAGGACAACCGCTACGCGGGGATGACCGGCCCGAACGAGGAGTTCTCGTTCACCGGCGAGCTCAACGCCGATCTGGAGATCGAAGTCACCAACCTCTTCGGCGCCCCGCATCCGGAACGCATCACCATGTTTTTGGCGCCCCGACTCGAGATGTGCTGGAACGGCATCCCCTGCCCCGGTGAAGACGACGGCTTCGACGGCGATGATGTGGTCTTCTGTTACCCGCCCGGTGGCGAACTCGGGCTCACCTACGCGCACGAGATGGGACACTTCTGGTGTCTGCGCCACACCTTCACCTTCCAGGACCCGGCCAACAACAACCCAATTGACCGCAACGGCGACGACAACATCAATCCGTCGTGCGCGAATCTGACCAACGTTCCGGACACTCCCGACGATCCCGGGGTTCCGGAGGACAGCGATTTCACGACCGGAACTCCCATCCCGGGCCACGAGTGGTGCGAGTCCACCCGGTTCACCAGCGTCGACCCGGGCAGTGCCCGCAGCTCTTTCTGCACGGTCGACTGCTTCCAAGAGGTGACCGGTGCCGGGACGATCACGACTTCCTTCCAGCCCTTCACCGAGAACGCCATGTCATATTTCTCTCCCGAGGATTGCCGGGGGCCTTCCACAGTCAACGGCCTCACCGCCCAGCCGTTCACCACCGGCCAGATGGCCCAGTTCGATCAGTGTCTGACGGCGGTCCCGGTCCGTACCCAGCTCCTGGAGATGTGTTGGCTGCACGGTGGCGACTCTGATCACGACGGCTGGTGCACCGACGAGGATCTCTGTCCACAACACGCCAACACCCTCATTGTGGACAACGATCTCGATGGCATCCCCAACGAGTGCGACCTGTGTCCCGCTGACCCGGATCCAAGCAACAGCGACACCGACAACGACGGTCTCGGCGATGCCTGCGATCTTGACGACGACAACGACGGCTGCAACGACGGCAGCGATCAGAACCCCCTCGATTCCTCGGTTCAGATCGGCACCAAGATCAACGTCAACTGCCCGGTTGCGAGTTCTCCAATGTACGGCTTCGAAGGCGACGATACCGCCCTCGACGGTCTGCTCAACTGCGAGGATCCCGACGACGACAACGACGGCCAGGTAGATGATCTTGACCCATGTCCGAACCACGCAAATCAGGTCTGTGTTTTCCCCGGCGCGGTCTGCCCGCTGACCCCGATCTGGGACATCTGTCGGCTTGGCGGCTGCAACCACCTCTTCCTCCGGCTGGAGAGCATCATCAACCCTGACCCGACAACGACTCTCTTCTTCGACCGTTTCCAGGTTGTCGGTGATCAACTGGTGGTTTCGGCGCTTCCCAACCGCACTCTCAGCGAGACCTCCATGGCGTTGCTTGGACAGATGCCCCTTGCCGGCGGAGCGCTGCCCGAAGGAAGCCTCCAACTCGACGTCATGCAGTTCACCAAGGGTGAGGGTCGGCAGAGCGTGGTCGCCACCATCGCGGTCTATGACCCGACTCTGGCGCAGGTTGGAAATATCCTGAACGGTCAGCAACTGACCATCCAGCTCCCCACCGATACCACCGAGCTGGCAATGGCGGCAAGTTGGAGCGTCGGCGACAACCCGGGAGGCATCCCAAGAGACGGCGACGCCGACCGAGTGCCGGACTTTGCCGACCGCTGCCTGATCGTTCCCAACCCGGATCAGAAGGATGCAGACGACGACGGTTTCGGTGACGCGTGCGACGCCGACGTCGATCAGGACGGGATGGTCACCGCCGACGACATCGGAGCCTTCATAGCCTGCGACGGAATTGTGCTGAACACCGACTACATCCACCCGCACTGCGGCGCCGAAGGCGCGGACGAAGAACCACCGACACCGAACGATCTGGCAGCGGCGATCCTCCAGAGCCAATGCCAGGCCATGGACCTCAACGGTGACGGAGAGGTCACCGCCGCCGATATCGATGGGGCCACCAGCCGACTCGGAATGCCGCCCGGCCCATCAGGATGGGTCATGTCACCCGATGCGCTCTTTGATGACGGATTCGAGTCCGCCGGCGTCAACCGCTGGTCGTCCACGGCTCCATAACGCTGCCTCCTGAGCCCTTGAAGAAGGCGGCCACCGCATCTCGCGGTGGCCGCCGTTCATGGGGGTGGGCTGAAAACCCACCCTACGGTTTTCCCGGCTGTTACTCGCAGATAGCTAGGAGCGTGTAGTGAATAGAATCGCCGAGAAC
>RCNF010001171.1_pt1 | contig 13746 bp, 11 predicted proteins | sample 2041311 | NCBI WGS metagenome assembly RCNF01 (sample SAMN09708228, study PRJNA481090) | Marine sediment metagenome, whole genome shotgun sequencing project. | biome: marine sediment; feature: ocean; material: sediment; isolation source: Sewage treatment plant 2 marine sediment (STP2) ... | reverse complement strand
TGAAAACGTTCAAAAGGATATTAAGAAGTTGATAAAGAGTAATCAGCTTCAGATCAGGAGCGCCTCCACAGAGCAACTGGAGCTATTCATTATGGCAGCAAGCAATATTCTGGAGGGAGCAAAGAGATGAAACGGCTCCTGCAAATATGCCTGCTTATTCTAAGCTTGATTCCTTTTTCTTTGAATGGACAGGTGAAGGATGTAATATTCAAGGGAAGTTTTCAGGATGTGACCTTCGAGGACTTTGTAAGGGATGTGGAGCAGAAAACAGGAGTTAGCTTCTACTACCTGGAGAGCTGGACAAGGGGACTTAGGGTCACAGCGTCTGGTGATGAGATCTCCTTGCGGAAGACATTGGACAAAACGCTTCTTCCAGCGGGAATCTACTACGTTTTGGAAGGTACAGGGGAGATCTACCTGAGCGAAGGACAGGCTCTGGTAAGCAAGCTTCCTGACTATTCCGGGAGCCAAACGGAGCTGGACTTATCCGGGGATCAGGAGGTATCCGGACTTACATCTACAGAACAGAAATATATTGATGGCCGAAAGGCTGGAATGCTGGAGACCATTAGTGTTGGTGCCAGGGCCGCCGGAGAGGGAACAAATGTCGCGGTGCTGCATGGAAAGATCACAGATGTGGAGACCGGAGACCCTATGATTGGAGCCACTGTATATTTTGAGGACCTGGCGAAAGGTACGGCGACCGATGTGGATGGCCGCTTCAGCATTGTGGTCAGGCCGGGTAAATATACCATTGAGTTTAAATGCATGGGAATGGAGGACCGGCTTAACTACCTGGTAGTGCTTTCTGGCGGTGATCTTGACATTACAATGCAGAGAAGTGTGATCGCACTGACTGAGGTGGTGGTGCGGGCCAATCGTTACCACAATGTAAGAGGAACCCAGATGGGATTTGATCGTCTCAATTACAAGGTTTTGAATGAGGTTCCTATGGTGATGGGAGAGAAAGATGTGCTGAAGGTAATTCAGATGTTGCCGGGGGTACAAACGGTTGGAGAGGGAGCTGCCGGTTTTAATGTAAGGGGCAGTGCTGCAGACCAGAATATGATCTATATCAATAAGGTTCCTGTCTATAATAGTTCCCATCTATTTGGATTTTTTACCTCGTTCAGTCCCGATATTGTTAAAGATTTCACCCTATATAAAAGCAACGTGCCCGCTTCCTATGGAGGGCGCATGGCTTCCGTTTTTGATATTACCGCCCGACAGGGCAACCTGAACAAGTACACTGCCCACGGAGGGATTAGTCCGGTTACGGCCCGCCTATCTGTGGAGGGACCCATTAAAAAGGGGAGCAGTTCCTTTATAGTGGCTGGCCGCTCCACCTATTCAGACTGGATTCTTTCCAAGCTGGAAGATCCCGTACTCAGGGAGAGCAAGGCCAATTTCAACGATTTGTCAGGAATGCTCACATGGGAGCCTGGAGAAAAAACCCTGATCAAGGCTTTTGGATATTACAGTCACGATTATTTTAAGCTGGGCACTACCAACCAGTATGAATATAACAATGCGGGGGGATCACTTAATATCAGGAGGAGGATGGGCTCACGGCTTTCGGGTGACCTGGCCCTGGTCTATGGTACCTATGATTTTACCACCATTAATGAGCAGGTAGCATCCGAGGCCTGGACCCAATCTTACCGGATAGACCACTATGAAACCAAGCTGGATATGTCGTGGCTTTCACTGGGGAAGCATAAATTGACTTTCGGAGGCAGTGCCATTCTTTATAATCTGGATAGGGGAGATGTACTGCCCTATGGTAATATCTCCATGCGTGTACCTGTGGAACTGGGATTAGATAATGGACTGGAAACTGCGGTTTACCTGGCCGATGAAATCTCACTTTCACCTCGTTTTACAGTTTACGGGGGACTGCGCTTTGCATTCTATTCTGTCCTTGGTCCGGACGATGTTCAGGTGTATGGAGAAGGCTTGCCAATTCAGCCTGGCAGCGTGGTTGAAGTGATTGATGCGGAGCCCTACGAGCTTATTAAAACATACACCGGTCTTGAACCCAGGTTGGCCTTGAACATCATGCTTGGTGCCAATAACTCCTTGAAGCTCTCTTACAACCGGGTCAACCAGTTTATATTTATGTTAAGCAATACCGTCGCCATATCGCCTACGGACCAGTGGAAGCTGGTCGATTCAAATATAGTACCTCCATATGCAGATCAGTTCTCTATGGGCTTCTACCAGGACTTCCCAAGGGGTGGAATAAACACCTCCCTGGAGGTCTATTATAAGAAGATCAATAATGTGGTGGATTTTCGCGATGGTGCAAGTTTTATTACGAGTCCCTATGTGGAGCAGGTCACCCTGCAGGGGGAACAGGAAGCTTATGGTTTCGAGGCCCTTTTCAGGAAAAGTGCCGGCAAACTGAGTGGCTGGATCGCATACTCTTATGCCCGCTCCATGATGCTGGTGGATTCTGAATTTTCCAGTGAACGGATCAATCAGGGGGAGCCTTATCCTTCCAACTTTGACCGGCCTCATAATTTGAGCATTGTAACCAACATAAAGTTAAACCGCAGGCTTAGTTTCTCTGCCAATATGGTATATACGACGGGCAGACCGGTGACCTATCCCGTATCCATCTATTACATGGACGGAATACAATTTGTGGATTATGCCGACAGGAACAGCTACCGGATTCCCGACTATTTCAGGCTGGACTTTTCCATTAACCTGGAGGGAAACCTGAGAGAGAGAAAGGTCTTCCACTCATACTGGATGCTCAATTTCTACAATATTACAGGAAGGCAAAATGCCTATTCGGTCTATTTTCAGAACGACGATGGCGCCATCAACGGGTACAAGCTCTCCATCTTCGGTCAGATGGTGGTTACCCTCTCCTGGAACTTTAAATTAGGGAATTATGCCAGCGAATAGATACTACATCATATTAATCTTGCTGTTGCTGGTGTGTAAGGCCTGCATAGAACCATATGATCCCGTAATCAATGAGACCCAGGAGGTGATGGTCATTGATGGGATGATCAGTAACGAGCCCGGCATTCACCAGGTTAGCGTATCCCTGTCCACACCCTATGGTGACCCTTCATTTAGACCAGTGAGGGGCTGCGTGGTTTCTGTTCAGGATGATCTTGGCAACATAGAATTTTATGCCGAGGACCGGGAAACAGATGGGGTCTATGAGGCCTGGCTGGACGAACCTTTTCTTGGGGTGGGCAAATCCTATTCCCTGCAGGTAGTTGCCCCGTCGAACAATGTTTATGTATCTGATTACGATACACTTCTTTCCTGTCCACCCGTCGATTCCGTATACTACTTCGAACAGGTGTCAGGTGGAACGGATCCGGACAATGTCTGGCAGGGACTCCAGTTTTATAATGATGTAAGAGGTTTTGATGGGGGTACCCGGAATTACCGTTGGAAAGCCATTGCCACCTGGGAGTATCACGCCCCCTATACCGGACAATATGTCAGGTACAAGGGAATGAATATACCAAATATTGAAGATACTGTCTCTGCCTGTTGGCAGACAGAAACCATTGAGACGGTCTATGCGGCGTCTACCCAGTTGCTCTCTGAAAACAACATTTATCGGAATCAGCTGCACTATGTATCGGACCAGACCCCCAGGCTGGCAGATCGATACAGCCTGCTTGTGGAACAATATTCTCTGACCGACCAGGCATATACTTACTGGGAGAAGTTAGCTGCACAATCGGCAAATTCCGCCAGCCTGTATGAAACACAACCCTCAAGCAGTCAGGGCAACATCTATAATGCAAACGTGTCCGCCGAAAAGGTCCTGGGATTCTTTTATGCCACCCAGATCCAGGAGAAACGGATCTTCGTGGAATGGGATGAGCTGAGTTTTTTGGCTGGTGCTTATACCTGCAGACTGGATACGCTGTTTGACAATAGCACTTTTATCTTTGATAAGTATTATTACCTTCTTTCTCTTCAACCGCTTGGTCCGGGTCCGGCCTGGCTGACAGGTGTGGCAAACTGTTTTGATTGCACCGAACGAGGTGGAGATAATGAGATACCCGATTTTTGGTAGATGCAGATAAAAAAAGGTCCATATCAACTTTTGATCATTGCGATCCTGATAGGATTGTCGCCTGCTCAGGTTTTTGCTCAGTCACCTTTTGATGCTGAGCAAAGGGAGGAGGCAAAGCAAATCCGTGAGCAGATACAAGTATTTACCGATCGCTCTGTCTATGCGGTGGATGAGACCATTCATTTTCGTGCAGACCATAGGGTAAGTGGTTCCATCGGAGAGAATCCATGGAGTAGTGTGCTCTATGTGGAACTGATCGCATCAACAGGCGAAGCACTTGCGCAAGGAAAATACCAGATATCCTGGGGAAAGGCAGAAGGTGCTATTTCTATCCCCACTGCATCACTTACGGGTAACTATTACCTCAAGTGCTACACCCGCTGGATGCGGAACCAGGGTCCTGACAGTTTCTCTTATACCCCCCTGAAAATTATCAACCCTTACCGTTCTGAGGTGATCGGCCATACAGATACCGAAAGCACTGACAGTGGTTTACAAAAGGTAAGTTACAAGGAGGGGATGCTGGAGCTTTCTACTTCTTCCCCTTACGTTCAGGGTGGTCAGGAAATGGTGTTTAAGGTGAATGGAGCTTCAAATGTATTTATAGAACAGTTAAATTATTGTGTGACAGTGGTTCCGACAGGTAGCATTAATTTGTCGGAAGGACAATATATAAATACTCCCCCTTTTTCCAATGATTCATTCAGGGTCAGTTTCCTGCCAGACCTGGGAAATGGCGTATCCATATCTGGTACTGTTGTAGGTCCTGATAAGCTCCCGGTTCCTTACACGACCCTCCATTTTTCCTTGTTGGGTGAAAATCCTGACTATTTTGCGACCATGTCAGATGAGCATGGGAGATTTGTAATTACCGCCCCCGCTGGTGGTGACGATATGTATGAGTTTTTTGTGACTCCCGAGCAGGAGGATGGGAGCGGACTGGAGGTCCGGATTGACCAGGAGTTCGACTCCCAACCAATGAACCTCCCGGTGGAGCCTTTTCTGCTTTCAGATCTTGAAGAGGAGCTGGCCAGGAGAATAGCCTTGAATATTCAGCTTTCAAAGGCTTTTAAACCCGGAGATCTTTCCCCCGACACCACTGTTTCGGAGGTGTATTCTGAGGGGAGTCGTATACCTTTTTACGGGACCAGGGTGAATCGCCTTCTGATAGACGATTATGTGAGACTGCCGAACCTGGAGGAGATCTTTATCAACCTGCTTCCTGAAGTCCAATTTTATAAGAAACAAGGGAAGAACCGTATCAGGATTCTCAGCGACAACACCTCTATCGGGGTCTATATGCCATTGATCATGATTGATCATATCTCCGTATTTGCTCATGAAGCCTTACTGGCACTTTCACCGGAGAAAATTGAGCGAATCGACCTGATTGATGATATCTACCTGAAGGGTAATGTAGCTTTTGGCGGGGTTCTGGCCATCTATTCCAGAAAAGGGGACATGGCCGGTATAGACCTTCCCTCAGGGTCCTATTTTTTTGATTACCAGTCCCTTCACCCCAAGCTCCACCCTGTGAAGGCACCCTCCGTTCAGGATGGCCGTATACCTGATACCCGGAATACATTCTTTTGGGCAGGGAATCTGATACTGGAACAGGGCAAACAGATGGAAATTCCTTTCCAGGCGCCAGGTACCTCTGGTAGCTATGTGGTTCTGGTCAGGGGAGTTTCACCCAATGGAGAGGTTTACTCAGCCACTGCAAAGTTCAGTGTGGAGTAGGCATCCAAAAATCAATATCTTTGCAGCTTCATTATAAGGCATGAAGGAAGAGCAAAAAGATTTTCCATTACACTCGTTTTATGGAGATATCCATGCAAGCTACGACAGGGTAAACCGGATATTTACTTTTGGAAGAGACTGTTCGTGGCGTAAGCGTGCCGCCAAAGAGCTTCTTAAGTCGCAACCTGGCAGGGTGCTGGATCTTTGCACCGGAACGGGCGATTTTTTGCTGGAGTTGGCCAGGCAAGCTGATCAAAGTGCCAGGGGGATTAAGCTTACGGGTTTTGATTTTAGCAGCGAGATGCTGAAGGAAGCTCAACTTAAGCAAAAGCAGTTTCAAAACGGAAACAGGCAGGCTGAAATCTATTTTCTGGAGGGCGATGCAGGCGAGATGCCCTTTGAGAATAGCCATTTCGATTCCTTGGGAATCACCTTTGGCATCCGGAACCTGGTATATAAGAATTCCAATGCAACTAAGCATCTTGCGGAGATGAGCAGAGTAATGAAAACCGGGGGAGAACTGGTGGTGCTGGAGAGTAGTAAACCAGCCAGTCCACTATGGCGAATCTTCAATGGATTTTATCTCCGTTTTATCCTGCCCTACCTGGGAGGATTGATATCGGGTAACCTGAAGGCCTATCGATATCTGGCTAGCTCATCTAAGAACTACTATACCATTGAGGAAATGGCGAAGATTCTGGAAGTGGCCGGTTTTGAACTGATCCTGAGTAAATCTCTCTTTCTTGGATCGGTGATGCTGCTGGTACTGCAGAAGAGATAGCAGGAAATTGTATATTGCGACAAAGAGATTGACAGGATGACCATTGATGAGATAAACAGCGCGTGTAAGGATACTTTTATGGAGCTGTTAGGCATTGAGTTTACTGCAGCTACCGAGAGTAGTCTGGAAGCCAGGATGCCTATCACGCCAAAGCTTTACCAGCCCATGGAGGTGGTACATGGAGGAGCACTGATCTCCCTGGCGGAGAGTGTGGGAAGTGCCGCATCGTTTCTTCTTGTGGATCCGGACAAATTCAATGTTCTTGGCAGTTCGGTCAACAGTCAGCACCTTGCTCCTGCAAGGAAAGGAACCCTGATAGCAAAGGCCACGCTGCTTGTAAAAGCTGATTTTAAACATATCTGGGATGTGAAAATTAAGGATGATACGGGCAAACTTATTTCCATAAGCCGTGTTACCAATAGTATTAAACCAAGAAAGCCGGAAGAACTTCGCTGAGCCATCATTATGAACAAGGGTCTTATAGCTATCCATAACGCCTGTATTGCCAAAAACCTCCCTTTTGTAACCTTTCGTCTGCCGCAGCAGGAGCATACCACTACCTATATCCAGACTACCCCGGGAAATGTAGAGTGGAATTCGATCCAGGATATCTCCGGTGAGACCGGATTTATCATGGCACCCTTTGATACCCGGAACGGTCACCGCTACATACTGGTGAAGCCCGACCTTGTCATCAATGCCGCGGATATTTCCAAAGAGACCCTCAAAAAAGTGGAGCTCCTTGAGTCGCGGCCACAGCCTGAGTGGAACGGTGGAGCCCCGGTGGTAACTGAGCGAGAAGTCTATATGGAGCAGGTAGATTCCATTAAGTCATCCATAGCCACCGGTTCTTTTCAAAAGGCTGTGCTATCCCGAATCAGGGTTGTGGAAGGAAACCATATGGAGCTGGTGCCTAAACTATATCAGTCCGTATGCAAAAGGCATCCCAATGCTCTTTCCTATCTTTTTAAAAGCGATGAACATTTCTGGCTTGGAGCCTCTCCGGAGCCTCTGCTCAGACTTCGTGACGGGAAGGTATCTACAGTATCCCTTGCTGGAACCATGCCCTATGCAGAGAAACACATGGATATTAACAGGTGGACCGCCAAGGAGGTGCTTGAACAGGAGTATGTAACCCGCTATATTCATGATGTGCTGAGAGCCTTTGATGTGAAGGACTACCGGGTAAGTTCTTCCTATGTAAAGAAGGCTGGGAACCTCCTGCATTTGCGAACCGATTTCACCCTGGACTATGCCAGGTTAAATGGCAGGCTTTGGGAGTTTGTGGATGCCATGCATCCTACCCCGGCTGTGGCTGGTCAGCCCAAGGAGGACGCCATCAGTTTTATCAAGCAGCTGGAACCGCACGACCGGGATTATTACACGGGATTTTTGGGACCCACATCGTCCCATGGAGAGACCGACCTTTTCGTGAATCTGCGTTGTATGAAGGTAACTCCAGACTACATCTCGCTCTATATTGGAGGAGGAATTACCCTTGAATCGGATCCGGCAGAAGAGTGGAACGAGACACGGCTGAAGGCCCTTTCCCTGTTGAAAATCATGGGAACTTATATCAAGAATCTGGAGTAAGACTTATGCACCATCTCCAACATATTTCCGAATTGGGATCCCTTGTTGAAAAGCTGGGAGCCAGGCATGTGATTATTGCTCCGGGTAGCAGGAATGCCCCGCTTATTCAGTTATTTACTTCTCATAAGAGCTTTATATGCCACAGCATTGTTGATGAACGCTCGGCCGGCTATGTGGCACTTGGGATGGCCCGGCAGTTGGGTGAAGCTGTTGTGGTGGTCACCACATCGGGTACCGCTGTACTGAATCTGTCCCCTGCGCTGGCAGAAGCCTTTCATCAGAGGATTCCTTTGCTAGTTTTTACAGCTGATCGCCCCCGGGAGATGCTGTCCCAATTTAACAACCAGGTTACAGATCAGCGAGCTCCCTATTTTAATTTCTCCAAAGGCTTTTTGGAGTTGCCAGCCGAGTTAAGAGAACAAGGTGATCTGGAGCATGGGATGCAGTCGGTGGAGAAATTATTTCAGGAGGCTGTTGCCTTCCCGCCAGGCCCGGTGCATTTGAACCTGCCACTTACAGAGCCCTTGTATGAATCCCTACCCGATTCCATGCTATCATGGGGAGAAACTAAGGCTGATTCTGAATCCGCTTCTTCAGGAGAAGCTTTAAAAAAAGGCATTAGACTGGCCGGAAAAAAAGTGATGATTCTGGCTGGAATGGGCACAGGCAATACAAGGCTGCAGCAGGTGCTTGAGAACTTGCAAACTCAGATGAATGTGGTGGTGGTGGCAGAGAATATTTCCAATCTGAGCTCAGAGCATTTTGTCTTCACGCCGGAACTGGTTCTTGCAGCTGCTTCGGAAAAGGAGCGCACTTCCCTGGAGCCCGACCTTTTGATTTCTTTCGGACAACAGGTGGTTTCCAAGCGCCTGAAGCTCTTTGTCCAGTCGCTTAAGGATCTTGAAATACAAGAGATTCAGGAGGGCCCGGCTTTGGTCGATCTGTTTAAGGAGCTGGCAGTTTCCGATGAGTTTGATAATTCATATCAGCGTCTATGGAAAGACATTGAGGAGCGGGAAGCTGGCCGTGCCCGGGATTATCTTAAGCAGGCATCCTTTGGAAACCTGACTGCCGTGGCACGGATCCTGGAATCAGCGCCTGCTCAGATGGTGATCCACCTGGGGAATAGTACCACCATACGCTTGTCACAACTGCTTCGCTCGAGACCCGATCTAAAATATTACTCCAACAGAGGAGTTTCCGGGATTGACGGATCGCTCTCTGCTGCGGTGGGAGCTGCCATGGTCTCGGACCAGCAGCATTTGCTTATACTGGGGGACCTCAGTTTTGTTTATGATTCAAATGCCCTCTGGAACAAGAGTTTTCCTGAAAACCTTAAGATCGTTGTGCTGAACGATGGCGGGGGTGGTATTTTCCGTTTGCTTGATGGCCCTGATCGAATGGAGTTTTTTGAAGAGTTCAGTGTTACCCATCATCCTGTATCGCTGGAGCTGCTCTCCGGAGCCTTTGGAAGAAGGTTTTCACGTGCCACCAACATGGAGGAGCTGAATCGCCAGATAGTGGACCTTTGTGCACCCGGCAATGCCCTGTCAGTACTGGAGGTGGATACCACAGCCAGTGAAAATAGTCGTATCTTTAAGGAATTATTCCTTTAACTAAGCCTAAGAAATGGAGAAAAGAGCTTGGACAAGTCTCAAGGATTTTGAGGAGATCCGGTTTGAGTATTTTGAAGGTATCGGAAAGATCACCATCAACAGGCCTCGTTATTATAATGCATTTACCCCCGACACTACCCGGGAGATCAGTGAGGCCCTGGTTGTATGCCGGGAGAAACCCGAGATCAGGGTGGTAGTCCTGACCGGTGAAGGTGAGAAGGCTTTTTGCAGTGGAGGAGATCAAAATGTAAAGGGTAAGGCAGGTTATATAGGGAAAGATGGGGTACCCAGGCTCAATGTACTGGATGTTCAGCGTCAGATCAGAAGTCTTCCCAAACCGGTGATTGCCATGGTAAATGGCTATGCAATCGGTGGCGGACACGTATTGCACGTGGTGTGTGATCTGTCCATTGCCTCGGAGAATGCTCGTTTCGGTCAGACCGGACCCAAAGTAGGAAGTTTTGATGCAGGATTTGGTTCCTCCTATCTTGCAAGGCATGTTGGTCAAAAGAAAGCCCGGGAGATCTGGTTTCTCTGTGAACAGTATACAGCCGCCGAGGCCCTGGAGATGGGGCTGGTGAACAAGGTGGTTCCCCTGGAACAGCTGGAGGACACAACGGTTGAGTGGTGTAATAAAATCATGAGACACAGTCCGATTGCCCTTCGAATGATCAAATCCGGACTCAATGCAGAGCTGGATGGACAGGCCGGGATTCAGGAGCTGGCAGGGAATGCCACGATGCTTTATTATATGACCGAAGAAGCGCAGGAGGGCAAGAATGCTTTTCTGGAGAAGCGGGATCCGGACTGGGATCAGTTTCCCAAATTACCCTGAGTGTTCAACTCAAAGATTTTATGTAATTTTGTCCACGGATGAATTCTACCCAAATATGGATCAGTGCTTTTCGGCTGCGGACACTTCCGCTAGCGCTGTCAGCCACCACTCTGGGTAGCCTTATTGCATATGCCGACAATCGATTTCGATGGGGAGTCTTAATTTTTGGCACCTTGACCACCCTCTTTCTGCAGATTCTTTCCAACCTGGCCAATGATTATGGGGATGCACGTAAGGGAACTGACAACGAGCAACGGCTTGGACCATTGAGGGTGACCCAGTCGGGTCTTGTAAGCCACAGACAGATTCAATGGATGATCGGTATTTTTGTACTGCTGAGCCTGACTTCAGGATCCCTTTTGATCTGGTATGGTTTACGGGGTGACAATATGTTGCTCTATGCACTCTTTTTCGTACTTGGGTTCTCTGCTATCTATGCAGCTATTAAATATACCATTGGCAAACGTCCATACGGATATGTGGGATTTGGAGATATCATGGTCTTTATCTATTTCGGAATCCTGGGTGTGGCCGGCACCTATTTTCTCCATACTCACTCCCTGCATCCCACCATTCTTTTACCAGCCTCCTCGGTGGGACTTTTCAGTGCCGGGGTGCTGAATCTGAATAACCTGAGGGATCATGAAAATGATGCCCTGAACGGCAAGCAAACTCTGGTGGTGCGTATGGGTGTTCAATGGGCCAAGACCTATCATGTTGTGCTTCTTCTTACAGCTCTGGTACTTGCTGTGCTTTATACCGCACTAAATTTTGAATCTTATTACCAGCTGATTTTCCTCCTTCCTGTTCCGCTTCTTATCTCAGATATCAATACGGTGATTACCAATACGGTGCCTGTGGAACTAAACAGGGAGTTGAAACGACTGGCCATGGCTACCCTGCTTTTTTCGATCTCATTCGGAATCGGATTGGTTCTCTAAATGATCCGGGCATCATATATCGCACACCCCCTCGTATTTGTTAGGCCAGCAGGTACCTCTCGAGGTGTTCTTGAAGAGAAGCCCTGCATCTTTATCAGGCTTACTTCCCATTCTGGTGAGACGGGTATTGGCGAGGTCTCCTTTATACCCGGACTCAGTGTGGAGGAGGAGGGCGAACTGGAGATCCAGGTGGATCATATCTGTAAACTTATAAACAGGGGGGAAATGGATCCAGGACAGCACCTGCCTGCATTGCCGGGTGTTCAATTTGCCCTGGAAACAGCTGTGCAGGATATGGAGACAGGAGGGGAGCAGATGCTCTACCCTTCTGAGTTTACGGATGGAGAGAAAGGAATACCCACAAATGGATTGATCTGGATGGGGACCTTAGCTTTTATGATCAGCCAGATCAGGGAGAAAATGAAGCTGGGATTCAGGGTGCTGAAGCTAAAGGTGGGATCACTCAACTTCTCAGAAGAGCTGGATCTGGTGAAATGGATACGCTCTGAATTTGGAACAGACGATCTGGAGATCCGCCTGGATGCCAACGGGGCATGGACTCCGAAAGAAGCCCGTGAGAAGATGGAACGCTTATCTCCCTATTGGATTCACTCCATCGAACAACCCATTGCTGCAGGTCAGCCGGAAGCATTGAAGCAGATCTGCCTTGAATCTGCCATTCCAGTGGCCCTGGATGAGGAACTGATAGGTATTACAGATTCACGCAAGAGGAGCGAACTATTAGATACAGTAAGACCCCCATATATTATTTTGAAGCCCGGCTTACTGGGAGGATTATCAGTCACCGCTGAATGGATTGCCCTGGCAGAAAAATACAGGGCCGGCTGGTGGATTACATCGGCTCTGGAATCCAATGTGGGACTGAATGCCATAGCGCAGTGGACCTGGCAACAGGGAGTTAGCAGACCTCAGGGACTGGGCACCGGGGCGCTCTACACCAACAACATCCCTTCGCCGCTTCAAATGAGTGGCCAGCAGCTTTGGTACCGGCCTGAGGATAAGTGGGACCTGAATTCCATCGGACTGTGAAATACCTCTCAGAAATAGGAGAACCACTGCTTCTTGAGGGTGTATCTTATACCAGAAAGAGCTTACTTGAATATTGCACTGAAGAAGCAAGCAATCCCCTTGTACCCGCCTGGAAAAGAGATGTATTTGACTTTATTGCTCTATTCATGGATCCGGCGGGCAGACCAATCGATCAAAAAAGTAGTGGATCCACAGGCGATCCGAAGTCTTTCTTGCTCTCAAGAGAAGCCATGTTGCTGAGTGCAAGCAGGACCCTCCGTTTTTTTAAACAACAAAGAGGAGAGCGGGTGCTGCTTTCTCTGCCAGTTCACTATATAGCTGGTAAGATGATTGTGGTCAGGGCTCTGCTGGGAGGACTCGATCTGGTTCTTACAGAGCCATCTTCCCGTCCCATGCAAAACTTATCCGGACCCTTCGATTTTGCAGCCATGGTGCCTTTACAGATTGAAGAATCGCTTAATCATGGCGATCCATTGGATAGGATTTCGAAACTGCTTATTGGAGGTGGAGAGCTTCACCCTGCCACCCGGGAAAAACTCTCCTTTATGGCCACTCCTGAGGTGTATGAAAGCTTTGGGATGACGGAGACCTATACACATTTCGCACTGAAACGGATCAATGGCACCAATCCAGATTCGGATTTCAAATTACTGGAAGGTGTGCGGATAGGTCTCGACAAAAGGGCTTGTATGGAGGTGGAGATCCCCGGAATCACAGAGGGTCCGCTGGCCACCAATGACCTGGTGGAGATTAATAAAAAGGGAGACGGATTCTCCTGGCTGGGAAGGTTTGATAATCTTATTAATTCCGGGGGGATCAAGCTTATTCCGGAGTTGTTGGAAGAACGGATCCGGGAATGCATAGGGCATGAGTGCCTGGTTTTACCGGAACCGGACCGAAAACTGGGGAACAGGCTGGTGCTGGTGGTGGAGTTTGAGGGGAATGATCCACCTGAAGATCTGTGGATGGACAAGCTTAGAGAGAGACTTTCCCCCTATGAATTACCCCGGCGGTTAATTGTCACCCCGACTCTTCCCAGGAATCCTTCTATGAAACCCGACAGAACATCTGCCTGGGACTTGTTGTTATAGTAATTAAGTACTAACCAAAAACCCCATTTTATGAAAGCTTTA
>RCNF010005042.1_pt1 | contig 13747 bp, 11 predicted proteins | sample 2041311 | NCBI WGS metagenome assembly RCNF01 (sample SAMN09708228, study PRJNA481090) | Marine sediment metagenome, whole genome shotgun sequencing project. | biome: marine sediment; feature: ocean; material: sediment; isolation source: Sewage treatment plant 2 marine sediment (STP2) ... | reverse complement strand
AAAAAGGCCCCCTAAAAGGGGGCCTTACTTATTTGGTGCCCAGAAGAGGACTTGAACCGACACCAGAGACTCGTTCATCCGGCACATTGCCTCCGAAGGTCGAGCGATAGTAGTGTAGCCCCACGGCGACAGAGTGAGATGCTGCGTCGGGGAAGCTGCTGCGAACAGCGGACGTGTCATGGAGGTAATGCCTGTTCCGGACTTCAAACAAAAAGGCCCCCTAAAAGGGGGCCTTGATTGTTTGGTGCCCAGAAGAGGACTTGAACCTCCACTACCTTTCGATAACTAGCACCTGAAGCTAGCGCGTCTACCAATTCCGCCACCTGGGCAAGCTCGATGCGCGTACAATTGCGAATCAAACGGGTGGCGCACTTTACTCAAAGCAGCTGTTAGCTGTCAATTGCCACTTTAACTATGGAGCAACATCGATTGCCAAAGAACACGAAAAAAACCAAGAAAATCAGTAATACCAAGACCAAACCAGGGGCCGGGGGCGGTAACACGCCGAAAAAGAAGGCGCACGCCGGGTCTAATCCGAAGCCGTACAAACATCCGATCCCCAGTCGCAACGTATTGCTGGATTTTCTGACCGACGCCGGCAAGCCGCTCAAAGCGGATGCGATCCTGTCTGGTTTCAACCTCAAAGGACAGCGTATGCGGTCATTGCTGGTTGAGCGTCTGGACAAAATGCTGCGGGCCGGTCAGATCATCGAAAATCGGCGCGGCGAATATTGCCTGATGGCGAAGCTGGACCTGATGACTGGCACGGTCAGCGGACACCGCGATGGTTTCGGTTTCGTCGCGCTGGATGCTGGTGGTGACGATATTTATCTCTCTGCGCGGGAAATGCAGGCATTGTTCGACGGAGACCGAGTAGCGGTCAAAGTTGTTGGTGTCGACCGGCGCGGCAAACCGGAGGGGCGTCTGGTCGATGTGCTCGAACGTCTTACGACCGAGATTGCTGGCCAGTTTATTCGCGAGCGCGGCATCGGTCTCGTTATCCCGGATAACCCCAAAATTGCGCATCGAATTCTAATCGCCAAAGGCGAATCAGGATCGGCCAAACACGGTGAGATGGTCGTCGTGCAAATACTCGACTATCCATCGCATTTCGAGCAAGCAACCGGTCGTGTAATTCAGGTCATCGGCGACCCAAAGCAGAAGGGCATCGCAACGGATATTGCGATTCACTCGCACAATATTCCAACCGAGTGGCCGAAGGATGTGCTCAAGGAAATTCGAAATTTTGGCGAGCACGTCCCTGAAGAAGCGAAAAAGGGTCGAGTCGATCTTCGCGACACCAATCTCGTCACAATAGACGGTGCGGATGCGCGAGATTTCGACGATGCGGTTTACTGCGAACCGGCTGGTAAAGGCTGGCGGCTGCTGGTCGCAATTGCGGATGTCGCACACTATGTGTCGGTCGGCACAGCGCTGGACAAACAGGCTACAACCCGCGGAACCTCGGTCTATTTTCCGGATCGCGTCGTACCCATGTTGCCGGAAGTGCTGTCGAACGGTTTGTGTTCGCTAAATCCGAAGGTGGACCGGCTGTGTATGGTCTGTGAGATGCAAGTTAGCGCCGACGGGCACATCTCGAAATCGACATTTTTTGAGGGCGTCATGCGCTCTGCCGCGCGGCTCACTTACAGCGAGGTTAGTGCTTTTCTAACCGGCGAGTCGCAACAGGCGGTGCCAGAAGCGCAGCACGCTGTGCTGACGCATTTGCACCAGCTGTACAAATCGTTTGCCAAGGCAAGAGAACAACGAGGTGCAATCGAACTTGACTTGCCAAACACCCAATTCGTTCTCAACGACGACGGCGAAATAGCGAACATAGCAGCGGTACCGCGAAATGATGCGCATCGACTCATTGAAGAGTGCATGATTTCTGCCAACGTAGAGGCGGCAAAATTTCTTAAGAAGCATCAGATGCCAGGCTTATACCGGGTGCATCCGAAGCCGGACCCGGACCGATTCGAGGATCTGCGTCAGTATCTTCTGACGCTGGGGCTCAAGGTTCCGCATTCCGATCATGTTGAGCCCAAGCAATTCAACGGACTGCTCTCACAGGTCAAAGACAGACCGGACAGCGCTGCGATATCGATGGCTATGCTGCGATCACTAACGCACGCGGAATACACGCCGAAGAATGTCGGTCATTTCGGATTGGCGCTGGACGCCTACGCGCATTTTACGTCACCCATTCGGCGCTATCCGGATCTGTTGGTACATCGTGCGATCCGCCACATTGTTCGTGGTGGCAAGCCCGGCAAGTACGACTACGACGCGAAGAAGATGGAGCGCCTTGGCTCGATCACGTCGGCTCACGAGCGCCGGGCGGAGGAAGCCACGCGGGAAGTTGAAGCATGGTTGAAGTGCCAGTTCATGGAGAACAAGCTGGGCAACGAGTATGAAGGTGTCATTACCGGTGTGACGAATTTCGGGGTTTTCGTGCTCTTGAATGAACTGCAGATCGATGGCCTGGTGCACGTCACCAGCCTCGAGAATGACTATTACAAATTTGATGCGGGATCCCAGCAGCTGATTGGCGAGCGAAGCGGGAAGACATTTAGTCTCGGCCAGGCGATGCGAATTCGGGTGCACAAAGTCGATATGGATACGCGGAAAATCGATTTTCGTCCGGTTGAAGATGAGTCAGGCTCGTCTGACAAGCCGCGTCGAACGTCGTATCGGAAGCGTCGCCGATGAGCAAGGCACGCTATGTAACGGGCCTTCGCGCCGTCGAACAACTGATTAGCACTAAACCGGATGATATTCGGCGGATTTTTGCCGAGTACCAGACGGCAAACCCGCGCGTGGAGGCAGTCATAGGGATTGCCAACCGCAGCGGCATAGAAATTCAGCCTGCAAACAGAGCTCGATTGCAGCAAATGAGTGGCGAAGCTCGCCACCAGGGTATTGTTGCAGAGGTGCGGCGCAGTACGGCGCTTGATGAGGCGGGGCTGCGCTCCCTGGTTGAGGCGCGCTTGCAGGCATCAGATGGCTCGAAATTGCTGCTGTTGATGCTCGATGGTGTGCAGGACCCGCACAATCTGGGCGCCTGTATGCGCACTGCAGATGCCGCCGGGGTCGACGCGATCATCGTTCCGCGTCATGGGGCTGCAGGACTGGGTCCAACAGTGAGTAAGGTTGCGTCAGGTGCTGCCGAGAATCTGCCTTTCGCGACGGTCGGAAATTTAGTGCGGGTGCTGGGCTGGTTGAAGGACTACGGTGTGACCTGTATTGGTACCAGCGATAAAGGCGCTGCCGGCCTTTTTGATACTGACCTGGATCGGCCGTTGGTGCTGGTGATGGGGAGAGAGGAAACTGGCTTGGCGAAGGGGATTGAGGGCCGCTGTGACGAGCTTGTCAACCTGCCAATGCAAGGGAGCGTTGCCAGCCTGAACGTGTCTGTGGCCACGGGTGTTTGTCTGTATGAGGCTGTACGCCAGCGACATTGAACCCTGCCGTAACCGGCCAGCATTGGCTCTGGTGAAGTCGCTCGAGATGAGCAGCGGATAGTCGGCAGGTTATTGAAATTTACCCGATTTTCGGCTTGCGTCGCGCCTTCCCGTTGGGTAGGATGCGCGTCCCCGCACATATAGGGCGGGGAGGCCGGTAACACGGTCTGAACCTCTTGCCACACCGGATCGCCGGGTGGCTTTAATCCGTAAGGGGATACAATGAGGCATTACGAAATTGTGTTTCTGGTTCATCCGGACCAGAGCGAGCAGGTTCCTGCCATGGTAGAACGTTATCAGGGCATGGTTACCACATCAGGCGGTACCGTTCACCGCACAGAAGACTGGGGTCGCCGTCAGCTATCCCATCCGATCACCAAAGTCCACAAAGCACATTACATTCTGCTGAATGTTGAGTGTGGCTCTGATGTGGTCGACGAAATCAAGAGCGCTTTTCGATTCAACGACGCGGTTCTACGCAACCTTGTTATGTCTTGCGATGAAGCAGTGACAGAAGCTTCACCGATGGCCGTAGCCGTCGCTGAAGAAAAGGCCAAGGAAAAAGAAGCACAACAGCGACGTGAAGCGAAGGCTGCTTCTGAAGCTGCTATGCGTGTTGATGAGGCTGCGAGAGCCGAGGCCGCTGCTGCCAAAGCCGCTGCTGAGTCTGATGCCGAAGCTACCGAGGAAGCCAAGGCCGAGGAGCCTAACGCAGAGGAAGCCAAGGCCGAGAAGCCTAAGGCGGAGGAAGCTAAGGCCGAGGAGCCTAAGGCAGAGGAAGCTAAGGCCGAGGAGCCTAAGGCGGAGGAAGCTAAGGCAGAGGAGCCTAAGGCAGAGGAAGCCAAGGCCAAGAAGCCTAAGGCAGAGGAAGCCAAGAAACAGACAGCGAGTGCCGAGGACGACACAACGACACTTGAGACGATTGACGAAGCGGCCGCAGCTGATGCGACCGACAGTGGCGATGACGCCGCGCCGAAAAGCGCCTGAGGAGATTAGAGATGAGTCGATATTCACGCAGACGTAAATACTGCCGCTTCACCGCAGAAGGCATCAAGCAGATCGATTACAAAGATCTGACATTGCTGAAAGCGTACGTCACCGAGACTGGCAAGATTGTGCCGAGTCGGATCACTGGCACGAAAGCGAACTACCAGCGTCAGTTGGCGACAGCAGTAAAACGCGCTCGTTACCTGGCGTTGTTGCCGTACACAGACCGGCACTAGACCAGTAAGATCATAGAGTAGGCGGAATAAGCTTCGTGCAGCGTATGGTCGAATGGCTGCTTGCTCGGCCGCAAAATGGCGTGTTGGCTCTGGCAGCAACATTGCTGTTGCCGCTGTTGCAGCTCATCAGTGGCGTCATCTTGGTCGTCCTGGTGTTGCGAGGGGGTTTTCGAATTGCGATAACCCAGGCAATTGTGGCCGGTGCGTTGTTGGCACTGGTGGCTCTGGTCGTCGGTGCTTCGGTATCAGCAATCGTAGCGTCGGTATTAGTCACCTGGCTGCCGGTATTGTTGTTGGCTGTCATACTACAGACAACGCGTTCGCTGACTTTGACAATGCAGTTGTCGGTGATAATTGCGGCGTCAATAGTACTCGGGTTTCATGTTGTAGTTAGCGACCCGCTGGCGTTTTGGCAGGTAATGCTGACAACAATGGCCGAAATCTCGAAAGAGATGGGGCTGCAGGAACAGGCGAACATATTGATGTCGGAGCAGGCATCAATAGCAGGGCAGATGACGATGCTGGTGGTGTTTTCCACATGGTCGCTCTACTCAGTGATGTTTCTGCTTGGGTATTTGCTGTATACAAAATCGCCCGGTGAGGGCGAAAATTTTGGTCGGTTTCAAAATTTGAATTTCGGCCGAGTGATTGCACTGACGATGGCGCTTGTGTCGATATTGGCAATGGTGACAGGTGCAGTTTGGTTACAAAATATTGCGTTTCTCTTGTTCGCTATTTTTTGGATACAAGGACTCGCGATCGTACATTGGCTATATGCAGAGGGCCGTTTTCCGGCGTTTGGCCTTATTGCTGTGTATGCATTGATGCCGATATTGCATTTAATGCTGTTGATGGCGCTTGCGGCGTTCGGTTACACGGATGCCTGGTTTCGTTATCGACGAGTAAAGAAGGTTAAGTGATCTGTGACCAAGTCGCAGATATTTTGGTGAATAATTTTTGTTTGAATAATCTAGTTGCAAGGTTCTAAAAGATGAATGTCATACTATTGGACAACGTTGAAAATCTGGGCCGTATCGGTGACCTCGTTAAGGTCAAACCTGGGTACGGTCGAAACTTCCTGATTCCGCAAGGCAAGGCCGCTCTGGCGACGCCTGATAACGTCAAAGCGATTGATGCTCGACGTGCTGACCTTGAAAAGGCAGCAGCAGTTGAGCTCGCGGCAGCTAAGACTCGTGCGAAGAGCTTCACGGGTCTGGAACTTGTTATACCCGCAAATTCCGGTGGCGAAGGCAAGTTGTTCGGATCGGTCGGCCCGATCGATATCGCTGAGGCTTTCGGAGCTGTGCAGGTTGAAGTCGAGCGAAGCGAAGTTCGTCTTCCGGACGGGCCGTTCCACGAGTTGGGCGAATTTACTATTGGCGTGCATTTGCACCCGGAAGTGAATGTTGACGTCGCGATTCGTATCGTAACGGCTGAATAGTCGCTCGAAGAAGGTCCTCCAGCGCTCTCCCGACGCTTTCGATTGGGCGTCACCGCACACAGATGTGTGCTACGTTTCTGTAGGGATTGACTGCTGACGAGGAAGATTGATGGTTCGAGCGTTTGAGCATGGTGGAGGTGGACCCGGGACTGACGAACAACGTCTGAAGGTGCCTCCTAGCTCCATCGAAGCCGAGCAGTCGTTGCTTGGCGGTTTGATGCTGGACCACCTGGCCTGGGAGAAGGTAGCGGACATAGTGTCTGCTAGCGATTTCTACCGAAAAGATCACCGCCTTATATTTGCGGCCATTGCCGTTCTGGCGGACGACAGCAATCCATGCGATGTCGTTACCGTCTCTGAGTTTCTGGATAATCGCGCTGAGCTTGAGTCAGCGGGCGGTCTTGAGTATCTGGCGACTTTGGCCAACGAAACACCCGGTGCCGCGAATGCAAAAGCTTATGCAAACATTGTGCGTGAACGATCAACCTTGCGGGCCTTGATCAACGCGGGTAATGAAATCAGCGGTAGTGCATTCACGACAGAGGGCCGATCTGCGAGCGAGATTGTCGATGAGGCAGAACGACTGGTATTTGAAATTGCCGAATCCGGGGCGCGCGGTAAATCCGGCTTCAAGGCCTTAAAGGAAATCCTCCCTGAAGCCGTTGATCGAATCGACTTACTGCACCAGTCCGACGGCGATATCACGGGCGTGTCCACGGGATACAACGAATTCGACAAGATGACAGCTGGCCTGCAGCCTGGCGAGCTGATTATCATTGCCGGCCGGCCGTCAATGGGCAAGACCACTCTGGCGATCAATATCGCAGAAGCGGCTATCGGATCAAAAGTGCCGGTTGCCATTTTTTCGATGGAAATGCCGGCGCAGCAACTCGCTTTTCGCATGATCTCGTCCCTTGGGCGGGTTGATCAGACGCACCTGCGAACGGGAAACTTTCCCGACGAGGACTGGTCGCGTATCAACACTGCTGTACAGCTAATGTCTGATGCGCCGATATTTATTGACGATACGCCAGGATTGTCGCCAACCGAAATTCGAGCCCGGGCGCGTCGCCTGCAACGCGAGCACGGTCTGGGTTTGATCGTTATTGACTACCTGCAACTTATGCAGGTGCACGGCAGTACCGAGAATCGAGCGACCGAGATATCCGAGATTTCACGAAATCTCAAAGCACTTGCCAAAGAGCTTTCACTGCCTGTCATTGCATTGTCACAGCTGAATCGAAGCGTTGAGCAACGTACTGATAAGCGCCCGGTCATGTCAGACTTGCGTGAGTCGGGCGCTATTGAACAGGACGCGGATCTGATTCTCTTTATCTATCGTGAAGAGGTTTACAATGAGGATACGCCGCGCAAAGGAATTGCAGACATAGTAATCGCCAAGCAACGTAACGGTCCTATTGGTGATTTCCCGTTGACGTTTGTCGGTCGATACACAAAGTTCGAGAACTGGGTGCCAGAAACGTATTCAGAACAGCCATACCCCTAAAGGGGACGATTGCGACTTTGGTCAGCCGCTTCTGCTTCAGTTCATGCTCAGTTCTTGAAAAAGCCCATCTTTACGCCGGCCAGTTGTACGACATCGTTGTCGGCCAGCTTGCGTGCCTGAGCACCAATAGGTTTTCCGTTGACTAGCGGGGAGTCACCTTCCGTGCCAGATTCAACGTGCACTATGTAATAGCCTTCGGCACGGCGGGTGATTGCCGCCACCTGAACTCCAGGACGGCCGAGTGTCGTTAGCGCTTTGGTAAGTTCCAGCTCGCGACCCGCAAAGGCGCCACTCAGAACCTGTAATTTGGCTAACGGCAATGCGTTCGGCATTGATTCGGGAGTAAGGCCAGTCGCGGTGGCCGTATGAGAAACCGGTTCAACTCTGGGCGGCGGTGGTGCTGGAGGTGGAGGTGGCTCCAGCACAGCTGCTTCTTCCGGATCAAGCTTCACGGATGCCGCGGCGTCTTGTTCAGGTTCAATTTTCACCGCTGCTGCTGCTTCATCAGCGAGCTTCTCAGCCTTGGCCAGCTGGTCGGCATTTTGTGTGCCGGCAGGAATGACCATGGTTTTTTCAAATTCGTCTTGTTCGATCTCGTTCGTCTGAACGTCTGAGAAACGCAATTGATGATGACCAATTGTGATTACGTCACCATGCTGCAATGCATGTTTCTTAATCAGCTTGCCATTGACGTAAGTGCCGTTGGTGCTGTTCAGATCTTCAAGGAATGAATCGTTGAGGATGTTGATGATCAGAGAGTGATGGCCACTGACTGCGGGGTTATCGATACGTACATCATTGTCCGGAAGGCGCCCAACGGTATAACGCTCTTTCGTCATGTTGTATTCAGCTAGAACCTGGTTGTCCAGGCTTAGGATTAACCGTGCCATGTTTTTGTTCTCTTTGAGATCAATCTAAGCAGGAAGTTTTGTTACAGCAAAGAGTTGAGTAAACGAATGGTCGCCCGAACAAACAGTCAGGTCGCTCTCGAATATCCAACAATCTCCTGATAACCCCTGCACCCTTGTCTAGCGGAATAATCCAGCAAGTTTAGCCATCAATCCCTTCTTTGCTGTAAATGAAGAGATGACATGCGCCAGCATCACTGAAATATTATCGCGCCCGCCGTGGTCGTTTGCCAGATCCACCAGCTGTTGACCTACCACGTCAAGGCTATCACTAAACGTGTTGATAGTTAAGTGAATATCCTCATCTTCGACCATGTCGCACAGGCCGTCTGAGCAAAGCAAATATTGGTCGCCAGGCAATACTTCGTATTCCCTGACCTCGACTTCCACGGTGGGCTCCACACCCAGAGCGCGCGTCACGTAATTTCGGTTCGTTGAACGCTGGGCTTCTTCGGCTGAGTAGAAGCCGCGATCGACCAATTCCTGCAGCAGCGAGTGATCGAGTGTGATCTGTTCAATTGCTCCGCCGCGCACACGATAGCCGCGGGAGTCGCCAACATGGGCGATTGAGAGCTTATTGTCGTAGAACATGCAGGCAACGATAGTCGTGCCCATGCCCTCGCACTGGGTCTGGCTTTGCGCTGTCTGGTAGATAATCTTGTTGGCGCGGTAGATGGCATCTCGCAGCACAATTGACTGCCGCATCATTCCACTGTGAGGATCAATGTCGTCTCGAGCCTCGCGATTAGCACCCTCGATAGCGAGTTCGGTCACAGTTTGCACGGCAATGCCGCTGGCAACCTCGCCAGCATTGTAGCCGCCCATACCGTCGGCCAGTACCAATAGTCCGATTTCCGGATCAGAGCCGATTGCATCCTCATTGTGCTCTCGGACACGACCGGTATCCGTGATCTCGGCAAAGTCTATTTTTCCACGCAGGCTCATAGTTTTCGTTATTGCCGTCTTATTAGTTAGGAGTATCGCGCGCAATTGCGCAGCGCTATGGCCATTTCGGAGCCGCTGGCGAAACGGTCCATCGGACGTTTCGCCAGAGCCTTGGCCAATACTGTGTCGACGCTTGGTGGTATGCCCGCTCTCCTCGTAGATATAAGTGCCGGATTTTCGGTCGTTATTTTCGTCATTAGAACGGCAATATTAGTCGCATGGAAGGGCGCTTCCCCGGCCAGCAATTCGTATAGAGTAACACCAAGCGAAAACAAGTCCGAGTGTCCAGTAAGATCTTCGGCGCCGAGCTGCTCCGGCGACATATACATTGGTGTGCCGAGGACTATGCCGGTCTTGGTTCGGTTATTGTCTGTCATACGCGCGACACCGAAATCGGTGATCTTCAGCGAGCCTTCTTTGGGGTTGTACATCAAATTGGCAGGCTTGATGTCACGATGGATCACTCCCTGCTTATGCGCATAGTCGAGCGCTTCAGCCGTGGACGCACAGAGCTCCAGAGCTCGCTTTGGTGCCAATAGTTTCTTTGGGTCGGTGAACTGCTTTAGCGGAATCCCAGGCACATATTCCATCGCGATATAGGCGAGGCCTTTGTCCTCGCCAGCATCAAATACGGTGATGATATTGGGGTGTGCCAGCCGGCCCGCCGATTCTGCCTCGCGGTAGAAGCGCAGGCGAGCTTCCCTGAGTTCTTCGTCTTCAAATTCTTTCTCGATCGGAATCGCCTTAAGTGCGACCGGCCGATTGATTCTGGGGTCCTTAGCCAGGTACACCGCACCCATGGCTCCACGACCGATTCGCCGTTCAATAACGTATCTTCCGAGCCGTTGCGGAATACCTGCGACTTTGTCCGTCGTCGTCTCACTATGCGCGGCTGAGCTGTGGGTTCGTTTCATCCATTCGAGCACCGCTTCCGCGCGCTCCGGCTTCGCCTGTTGCTCGAAAGCCAGTGATAATTTGTACATTAATGTGGCCAGTATTTCCGTCGGAGGACAACGACGAAACTCGGCGAAAGCAGGCTCAAGCCGGCCCGCCGAAAGAAAGTCCGAGCCGCGTTTGAAGGCATTCACAGTTTCCTTCTTTTCGTCACGCACGAGCCAAAAACAAAGCGCCGTTACACCCAGAAAGATGACTATCGGCCGACCAAGATCAAGACGGATGCGCAATACGAAAAGCATCATGATTTCTATCAGCAACAGCAACGTCAGTGCAACACAGGCGAGTACAGCCATATCCTTGCGCGACCTATCGGGCATGAAAAGCACTGCGACAATCGCGAGTAAAACGGGGGCGAGCAACTGCAGAGAGGCAATCCACGTGGGCGAAGTAACCGCTTGGTCTTGCTCGACATTTGCGAGTAGCGATGCGGTTATTTCGGACACGGTGGCGAACTGGCCTGATGGGAGCAGAGCCGTTGCTCCGATAAGAGCCGGTGATGAGTCGACGAATACCGTCGCATTGAGCAAGGACTCTTTGTCCGCCTTGCCGGCCAGCAAATCAGCCGCATCGATACGCGGCAATTTGGCGTAGTTTGAAAAGTATATCGCATCATCAGTACTCGACAAGCGGTGGGCCACGCCTGCGTCAGAATTGTCGAATGCGATCGCAAGTGCGAGTGATGGAGACATGACGCCGTCGGCGAGCAGCCAAAGGTCTGAGCGACGCAGTACGCCGTCTGAATCAGGCTTGATGTCGATGAAACCATTGCGCGTGGCAAGACCAGAAAACGGGTGTCTCGTCGGAACGAAGACGGGTGTTGCAGAATTCAGGGTTGCCGACCAACCAGGCAATTGACCTGAGTCACCTAGCGCCGGCGGCTCGGTCAGTACGATGCGCTTAACTTTCGCTACCTGCAGCGCGCCGATAATTTCGCCGTAGGTGGCGACCAGGTCGGATGATCGTGCCTTTGCCGGATCTACACTGACTATTGCAGACTGTTGCAACGGCGAATTGCGTAAATGACTAGCGAGCTGATCGAACAGTATCCGATCAGCGGCAATGAACCATTGCGCCATGGGGCCGTAAACAAGCATCAGCAGCACGCTGGCAAAAGCCAGCGCGATCAGTCGGTTACGTTTCTGTGATTGTTCCTTCGTCAAGGGTTCCGTGTCCTTCTTTTGACCGGGTGAGTATAGGAAAACGGCAACCCTGTTAATGAGATAGGGTTGGCATTTTTATGTAATACCGATCCTGAAACCTTTGCTATCATTGGGATTGCGGACCCCGATATGCCTTTCGGCTGTGTCCCGGGTTGCTTCTCGCCCTGGATGTTCTCCAATAAAGACATGAAAAACAAAGAGTTATATTACGAATGAAGATTTTACAGGATCGAGAGGTCGCTCTAAGAAGTAAAGCCGGAGTCGCTGGGTTTTTCAGCCGATGAGCAAGGTGAAAACTGCCTACTTGTGCCGAGAATGCGGTGCCCATAGCGTCAAATGGGTGGGCCAATGCCCGGATTGCGCAGCCTGGAATACTCTGGCGGAGACAACGATCTCAGCGCCTCGCTCCGGGCCGAAGGCGGTAACCGAGCTAACCACCGTTAATTCCCTTCCCGACGATCTGGCGTACCGCTATGCGACCGGATTCGCGGAATTCGACCGGGTGCTGGGCGGCGGACTGGTGCCCGGCGCCGTGGTGCTGCTTGGCGGAGACCCCGGTGTCGGCAAGTCGACGTTGTTGCAACAGGTGTCTGCGAACCTCACGGCCGATTTGCAGGTTTGTTATGCATCAGGAGAAGAGTCCCTGCGGCAAATTGGGCAACGCTCCGAGCGACTCGGGCTCTCTGCCGCAGAGATGCATTTGCTGGCAGACACGTCGATCGACAATGTGCTTGATCAGGCAGTGCGTTGTGGAGCAAAAGTACTGATCATTGATTCCATGCAAACAATGTCGAACCCGGAGTTGCCGTCGGCACCCGGCTCGGTCGCGCAACTTCGCGAATGTGTTGGGCGACTTGTGCAGTTTGCGAAGCAACGCGAAGTGTCAGTGTTCGTCATCGGCCACGTAACCAAGGAAGGAGCGATAGCCGGTCCGCGTGTCGTTGAGCATATGGTCGATACAGTACTGTACTTTGAAAACGACCCGACCAGCCGATACACAATGATTCGCTCCGTCAAGAATAGATTCGGAGCGAGCGGTGAGATGGGCGTCTTCGCGATGCTGGAGACCGGCTTTAAGGAGGTCAGCAATCCATCGGCTATCTTCTTGTCGCGCGAAGCGGTGGTTGATCCCGGGAGCATCGTTTCCATCGCCTGGGAGGGCAGCCGTCCGTTACTCGTAGAGATACAGGCACTGGTTGCTGATGGCAATGGGTCTTATCCGAAACGCCTTGCCCAGGGCGTCGATCAAAATCGCCTGGCATTGCTGCTGGCAGTGTTGCAGCGCCATGGCAGCATCGCACTGGCTGATGAAGATGTATTCGTTAATGTGGTCGGTGGCTTGAGAATTAGTGAAACTGCAGTTGACCTGCCAGTCTTGCTAGCCATTGTTTCGAGCTTTCGAGACCGACAAATTCGTACCGGTACGGTTTGTTTTGGCGAAATTGGCCTTGCTGGTGAAGTTCGCCCGGTGCGCTTTGGTGAGGAGCGCATCGCCGCGGCGGCAAAGCAGGGCTTTGCGTGCGCAATCGTTCCACACTCGAACGTGCCGCGTGTCGCACCTAAAGGGATGCAGGTTATCGGTGTTAAGCGGTTAAGTGATGCGCTGGATGCGGCGTACTAGTCGCCATCGTCAACAGTGACTCGAGCACCAATTCGCACCGACCGAATACGATTGTCATCCAGGTCCACAATTTCTATTGGATAACCGTTCACTTTCAGACAAGTTGATGGTTCCGGTATTGTCTCGAGCAATTCGAGAATCAGACCATTCAACGTCTTTGGTCCTTCTGTCGGAAGATCCCAGTCTTGTGAACGATTCAGCTCCCTGATATTCGCAGTGCCGCTTACCAGGTAGGACTCGCCATCTGCGACGACATCGTCGTCTGCATCTGCGGGGTCCGTTGTGAACTCCCCGACAATTTCCTCGAGGATATCTTCGAGTGTCACAATTCCCTGAATGTCGCCGTACTCGTCAACGACAAATGCGATTCTCTGCCGGCGACGTTGAAACTGCACCAACTGTGTACTGAGCGGCGTACCCTCTGGTACAAAATATGGCTCGCTCGCGAGCTGTGCCAAAGCCTGCGCAGCCAAGGCAAATCCTTTGCGTTTGTTTGAAGACTTATGGACAGACAGCAAAAT
>RCNF010001399.1_pt1 | contig 13755 bp, 15 predicted proteins | sample 2041311 | NCBI WGS metagenome assembly RCNF01 (sample SAMN09708228, study PRJNA481090) | Marine sediment metagenome, whole genome shotgun sequencing project. | biome: marine sediment; feature: ocean; material: sediment; isolation source: Sewage treatment plant 2 marine sediment (STP2) ... | reverse complement strand
GCCGCGGGCAAATTCAAGATCGCTACTCCTTGCCGGTCCGGCTGTTTTCGATTAATTCGATCAGGGCCCCGATCCGCTCCGAATCACCGCCCTGGTTCAAGGAGCGCTTCAGAACATCAAGGGCCTCGGCGGTCTGGCCCATTTCGTTGAGCACCACACCCAGATGCTCAAGGATCACCGGGTCGTCCGGCAGGACATTGACCGCGCGGATCAGGTAGTCAAAAGCTTCCTCCAACCTACCGTTACGATACAGGACCCAGCCCAGGGAATCCAGATAGGCGCCGTTACCGGGATCGGCGGTCAGGGCCTCGCGAATCAGCCCCTCGGCCAGATCCAGATCCTGTCCCTTCTCCGCCAGAAAATAACCCAGCGAATTGGCCACTTCGGGATCGTCCGGATATTCACGCCGTAAAAGTTCGAGGGCCGAACGGGCCTTGCCCACCTGCCCGCTCTCGTCGTTACAGATGCTTTGCTGGATAAGCGCTGACAGACGGAGTTCGGGATTGTCGGCAGCCAGTTCAAAACGCCAGGCAGCCCGTTCCAGATCCCCGAGAACACGGTAGGAGTATCCGAGCATCATTTGACCCTCGGAATCCTTTTCCGGAACCAGGGTGGAAGCGACCATGGCGTGCTGCCTGAATTCCTCTATCAGCTTTTTCTGGGCGGCGTCCGGATCCGGCGTCCGCAAGTCCTCATCATGGGCGATGAGCAGGGCACGGACGATTCCCAGACGGATTTCCGGATCATAGGGATCCAGTTCGGCCGCCCGCCGGAAATGGGGAATGGCTTGGGTCCAATCCCCCAGGCCTTCAGCGACCTTGCCCTTGAGGAACCACCCCCGGGCTGAGTCCGGCCATTGGGTCAAAATATTTTCCACCAACTGGACGCCCTCTTTTTCGCGGCCGGTTCCCAGCAGCAAGCGGGCCAGCCACAAGCTGGGGGTCAAGCCGAGATCACCTTGTTCGGACAGCGGTTGGAGAATGGTCAGAGCCTGGTCGACCTTGTTATTCTGAGCATAATAATCGGCCAATTCCACGGCAAAGGAATCGGCAGGCAATCCCTGCGGGGCCGGTTCGGGCAGCTGTTCTTCAATCTGGAGGGAATCACCCGGACCATCCGGACCAGCGGCCAAGGGCAGGTCGGCGAAATGGCGATCGGCCTCCTGGGCCACGGAGAAGGCCTCTTCGTCCCGCGAAAGGGATGCCAGGGATTTGATCTTCACCAGCCAGAGCATCGGGTCGTCAGGATACTTGCCCAGCGCTTCATCCATGAGCCCGGGGAGGCTCTCGATTTCCTGTGCGTTTCGCAGGATTCGAGCCATTTCCAGATAAATATCCCGACCGCGCTCCGGATAGAGGTGCAGACCATCCCGTAACACGTCCAGCGCCGGGACGGTCTTGCCCTCCGAAGCCAGAATAGAGGCCTCGGCCGCCAGTACCTCGACCGTGGCATTCCCCCGTCGGCGGATCTCCCGCAGGTCATCCAGGGCCTCATCCCGTCGGCCGGCGGAAAGGTTCAGGGCGGAACGGCGCATCCGGAAGGACTGGGAATCGGGCATGGCGGCCACCAGACCATCCATCACCTTCAGGGCGTCCCGCAGGTAGCCTTCGCCGGCCAGGGCGGCCTGAAAATCCATGGCGATGACAATGACGTCCGGGTGGGCGCGATAGGCCATGTGCAGATAGGGCAAAGCTTCGGCGGGAAGACCTTCGATCAGTAACCGGTGGCCGACCAGCCAACCCGCGGCCACCCCCGGCGGAATGTCCTCGTCCTCGACAATTGGGGGAGCATTATCCTGCCCCCAGGCCGGGCCCGGGCCCAAGCCTTCGGTGATCCCGGCTAGTGGACAGGAAAGGCCGATCGCCAGCAGTAGAGCCAGAAGCAATCTTTCACGGGGATTCGGCACCGAAACTCCTTGGTCAGGTTGGATCACTATTCAGAGGTACCGTGAGTCCGGTTCAGATGTTCCGGATCCTTTTCCAGGGCCGCCAGGGCTTCCCTGGCCGCATTCTGTTCGGCGGTCTTCTTGTTGCGGCCCTCCCCCATGCCCAAGGTGCGGCCGTTGAAGGTGACGGCCACCTTGAATAGACGGTCATGGTCCGGACCGTCCACCTCCATCACCCGATAGCGGGGTGGACTCTTGTGACGAGCTTGGATGAGTTCCTGCAACCGACTCTTGAAATTGCGCAATGATCGTTTGGCCAATACCCGGTCACTGCCGGCCAGCAGAAGTCGGGTGATAACCCCCCTGGCGGCTCCCAATCCACCGTCGAGATATACGGCGCCGATCAAAGCTTCGGTGGTATCGGCAAGGATCGACGACCTTTGGCGGCCGCCGGTGGCCGCCTCACTACGACTCATACGGATATGTACGCCCAGATCGAACTGGCCGGCCACTTCCGAGAGGCGGGCGCCACAGACGAGCAAGGCTTTCATCTTGGTCAGATCACCCTCGGAACGATCGGGATATTTCTGGTAGAGATCCTCGTTGACCACCAGGCCCAGCACCGCGTCACCCAGGAATTCGAGCCTTTCATTGGACTGTTCCCTGTCCTGCCCGGTGACATGGACATGGGAGCGGTGCAGCAGGGCATTATGCAAAAGGGAGCTGTCACGGAAAGTGTAACCCAACTTCGATTCCAGCGCCCGGAAGTTGGCTTCCCGGTCGTCGGATTCAAGTTCGGGAACCGATTGTTCGACAGGAGACGATCCACCAGTAAATCTGGACAGAACGTGATGGATTGAATCTTTCAGTCCCATCGTCCCAGGACCTTTCTCGCGGGTCGCGGCGGCCGGTCCCCAGGAACGGATCGCCGACGGTAATTTACCGCCTGGCCCGTAAACAAAGTGTCACGTTGTGTCCCCCGAAACCGAACGAATTGGACAGGGCGTATTCCAGGTCCTGCTCGACGGCCTGGTTCGCGCAGTAATCCAGGTCACAATCGGGATCCGGGTTGTCCAGGTTGATGGTCGGAGGAATGATGCCATTGTGCAGGGCCAACGCCGTGATGACGGCCTCGACACCACCGGCGGCACCCAGCAAGTGGCCGATCATCGATTTGGTCGAACTGATCTTCAACTTGGGAGCATGGTCGCCGAATACCTGCTTGATGGCGCCGGTTTCCACCTTGTCGTTGAAAAAGGTGGACGTCCCGTGAGCGTTAATGTAGTCCACCTGGCCGGGCTCGATCCCGGACGTTCGCACGGCCTGGGTCATGGAACCCACCGCTCCGCGGCCTTCGGTGTCGGGCTGGGTCATGTGATAGGCATCACCCGTCATGCCGTATCCGCAAACCTCGCCCAGAATGGCCGCGCCACGAGCCTGGGCGTGCTCCTCGGATTCCAGAATCAGCACCCCGGCCCCCTCGCCCAGGACAAAACCGTCGCGGTCCACGTCGAAGGGACGGCTGGCCTTTTCCGGTTCGTCATTGCGTGTGGACAGGGCCTTCATATTTCCGAACCCGGAAAGGGCCATATTGGTGATGGCCGCTTCGGCTCCGCCGGCAATCATGACATCCGCATGGCCCAGGACAATCTGGTCGTAGGCCGCCCCGATGGCGTGCCCACCGGAGGCACAGGCGCTGACCGTGCAGTAGTTCGCGCCGCGGAACCCGTACCTGATCGAAACCAGGCCGGCGGCCATGTCGCCGATCATCATGGGAATGAACAGAGGTGATACGGCACGGGCGCCTCGATTGACAAATCGGCTGTGCTGATCTTCGAAGGTCTTCATGCCGCCGATGCCGGACCCGATGATAACCCCGGCCCGGAAAGGATCGGCCACATCCTTGATCCCGGAATCTTCCATCGCCTCGACCGAAGCGGCCATGGCTAACTGGACAAAGCGGTCGGCCTTGCGGGCTTCCTTGGGATCCATGCAGCTGTGCGGGTCGAATCCCTTGACCTGTGCGGCGAAGGTGGTCTTGAAGCCCTCCAGGTCCATTCCCTGGATCGGGGCCACGCCGTTGGTGCCGGCGATCAAGGCCTCCCAGCTCGATTTTCGGTCCGAGCCGACAGCTGTCACCATACCCATGCCGGAAATTACGACTCTGGTTGCGGCCAAGGTTCAACCTCCAGGCTTCACCGGCGGACCTGCCGGCCCGATCGGTTTCATAATCATATACCCGGCTCCACCACATTGATTGGATGGAACCGGGCAACCTGCTCCGGACCGGACAAAGAACTACCGGCCCTGATTTGGATTTCGGTCAGTCGAGGTGCGACTCCAGATAGTCGATCGCATCCTGCACCGTGCGCAGTTTTTCCTGATCCTCTTCCGGGATCGTGATGTTGAACTGCTCTTCCAGATCCATCACCAGCTCAACTGTGTCGAGGGAATCGGCACCCAAGTCCTCGGTGAACGAAGCTTCGGGTGTGATCTGCTCGGGGTTGACGGACAGCTTCCGCTGGATGATCTCGTACACCTGTTCCTGAATCGACGCCATCAGGTTACCCTCCTGGGGAACGTGAAAGTTTATCTTACGCAATCATGCCGCCGTCCACCACCAGGGTCTGCCCGGTGATGTAGGAGGCCTCCTGGGACAACAGGAACTTGACCACGCCGGCCACATCTTTCCCCTCGCCGAAGCGTTTCAGGGGAATCTGGGCCAGCATGCCCGCCCGCACCTTTTCCGGAAGGTCGGCGGTCATGTCGGTGGCGATGAAGCCCGGAGCAACAGCATTGCTGGTCACTCCACGGCTGCCAAGTTCCTTGGCCACCGACTTGGTCAGGGCGATGATACCCGCCTTGGAGGCAGCATAGTTAGCCTGGCCGGCGTTTCCGGTCAAGCCAATCACCGAAGAAATGTTAACGATCCGCCCATTTCGCGCCCGCATCATAATGGGGGCCACAGCCCTTGTAAAGTAGAAGGTCCCATTGAGGTTGACGTCAAGGGGAGCCTGCCAATTGGCCGGATCCATGCGCATCAACAGGCCGTCGCGGGTCATGCCCGCATTGTTGACCATTCCATAGATGCCTTCGAATTTTTCATGGACCTCGGCCACGATGCGCTGGACGTCCTCGAAATCGGAAATGTCGCCCGGGCAGGCGATTACATCATCGGCCGAACCGAGTTCCGCGGCCAGGGCACGAAGCTGGTCTCCACTGCGTGCCACCAGGGCCAAACGATAGCCGGCGGCCGCGAGTTCCCGGGCAATGGCCTCGCCGATCCCCCGGCTGGCTCCGGTGACGATGACGGCTCCGCTGGTCATGCTATCCTCCTGGACACATTCATTTTCAATGTTCGCGGCGATCGGCGGACGAACTGTATTCAGCCAGGAATCCCAAGACCTGCTCCAGGTCCTGGACCGTCCCCACAGGCAGGAACTTTACTTCGGGGTAGGCGCGCTTGGCAAGGTTTGTCAGCACTTTGCCGGGCCCCACCTCCAGCACCACGGGCGGTGGGGATCCCGCACCACCGGTCATCACTCCCATGATGTCGTGCCACAGGACAGGAGAGGTGAGCTGCTTTGAAAAACCCTGGGCCAGATCCTCGGCGCCGGAAACCGACCTGGCGTCGACATTGGCCACCAGTGGAACCTCGGCCGCGCCTATTTCGATACCCGCCAGGAATTCCTTGAACTGGACGGCTGCGCCCTCCAGCAACGGAGAGTGGAAGGCGCCGCTGACGTTCAGCGGAATGACCCTGCGAGCCCCCGCCTCGGAAAGGGCCTGGCCGGCTGCTGCGACGGCCGCGACATCCCCGGAAATGGCGACCTGGGTGTCGGAATTGTGATTGGCCAGAACGACCACACCCCCCAGGGCCGAAATCCCGGAGCAGATTTCCCGAACCTTGGCTCCATCCAAACCCAGAACCGCAGCCATGGTGCCGGGGATTTCCTGGCCGGCGGCGAACATCAATTCCCCCCGTTTGCGCACGAGGCGTAGCCCATCCGCGGGTGTCAGGGCGCCGGCGGACACCGCGGCGCTGAATTCGCCCAGGGAATGGCCCGCCACCAGGGAGGGGACGACGCCCAGTTCCCGCAGGGCCAAGCTCACGGCCACCGAATGGGCCAGGATGGCTGGTTGGGCATTCCGGGTTTCCGTAAGGACCTCGGCCGGTCCTTCGAACATGATCCCAGTCAGGTCCTCGCCCAGAACCGCGTTGACTTCGTTCAGGAATTCCGCGGCGGAACCCTTGCCGGCTGCCAGATCACGCGCCATGCCCACGCTCTGAGAAGCCTGGCCGGGAAATATCATGGGCACTCGGTAGCGAATTTCAGTCATCATGTCCCCTGCGCCGGCCGCGCCGGCAGGTTGTCAGTGGGCGAAACCATTCAGGATTGGGCAGCAGCCAGCTTGGCCGGCAAATCGGTCCGGACCTGGGCCCAGGCTTCCTTGACGGCGTTGGTGATGGCCCGGGACGAGCTGCGCCCATGGGCGATGATGCTGATCCCCTCGACGCCGAGCAACATGGCGCCTCCCTGAACCTCGTAGGAAAAATTTTTGCCCAGAAAACGCATTATCGGACCAAAAGCGGCTTTTTCTTCCGGGGAAAGATCCGGGCTCTGGCTCAGGGCTCCCATGAAGCGGGCGAAGCCCTCGACCAGTTTCAGGGTGTTGTTGCCGGTGAACCCATCGGTGACCAGGACATCGCAAGGGCCGAGCATCAGCTGGTTACCCTCGATGTTCCCCACGAAATTCAGGCCACTGTCGGACAGCAGCTGGTAGGTCTCCACGTTCAGGTCGGTGCCCTTTTTGGGTTCGCCTCCGATGTTGAGCAGTCCGATCGAAGGCTGGTCTTGCCCCATCATCTCGGTGGCGAATACCTGGCCCAGACGGGCAAAAGACATCAGATGCTCGGCGGTGCACTGGACGTTGGCGCCGGCGTCGAGAAGCAGCAGTTGACCTTTGACAGTGGGAATGACCGTACCGATGGCCGGACGGTCGACACCGGGAATGCGGCCGAGAATGATCAGGCTGGCGGCGACCATGGCGCCGGTGGAACCGGCGGACACGACCGCCTGGACCTGGCCCGCTTTCTGGTCGGCCATGGCCCGGACGATGGGGCTGTCCTTTTTGGAGCGGATCGCCGAGGCAGGTGACTCCCCCATCTCGATGTCCTGGGTGCAGGCAATGACCCTGACCGGGCGTCCTTCAATGGAATGCTTGTCCAGCTCGGCCTGGACGGACTCTTCGTCTCCATAGAGATGCAGGTCGAAGGCCGAATCGTCGGGAAGCGCGGCCAGGGCTCCGGGTACAATTACCTCCGGACCGTGGTCGCCGCCCATGGCATCAACAGCTATGACGGGTCTTGCCCTGCTTGTCACGCCGACCTCCCTGCCGAGCGAAAAACCTTTTTACTTTTCTACGACGAAGACTTCGCGCTCACCGTAATAGCCGCAGTCACGGCACACACGATGCGGCAGGCGCGGGGCCCCGCAATGCGGGCACTTGTTCGGATCCGGCTTGGTCAGATGCCAGTTGGCCCGACGCTTGCCCTTGCGGGACTGAGACGTTTTTTTCTTGGGGACAGCCATTGTAAATTCCTCCAGGAATTCCTTTACAATCCATTCAAAAATCCTCCGGGAAAAAGCTAATCCGGAAGCCCTTCCCAGCGGGGATCTACGTTGTCTTCTTCACATTCACAGGTGCCCTGGTTGCGGTCGATTCCGCAACTCGGACACAGCCCCAAGCAATCGTCTTTACAGACCTGAGCCTGGGGATAACTCAGAACGGCGCATTCCCTCAGGGAGTCGCGCAGGTCCACTTCCCCCTTCTGCTGCAGTATCAGCAGGTTTTCACTTTCGGTTTCATCGGAATCGACATCCCGCAGGACCATGACCTCCACGGGCACATCCCACCTGATCTCGAATTCCTCCAGGCAGCGTCCGCATTCCACCCGACCGACGGCCACCAGGGTGCCGTTCAGCAGAACCCGGCTATCCAGATTCTGCACCACCAGGTTTCCGGCCAACTCGACCGATCCAGGCCGGCCATCGGACATTTCCAGTCCGAGAGTACCGGCGACCGGAAGTTCGGAGCGGCCTGAGGGTTGTCTTTCAAGATCCAGTATCATTTCGAACCATTCCGAACAAATTGCGATTCTTTCGGATCTATCCGAATTTTCCCGAATCTTTGTCTGAATCTAACCAGGCGAAATTTACCCCAAACCCGCCTTAAATCAAGCGCTCCACTTTAATAATCGCCTCTGGCGGTGTCAAGTCAGACGGCCGGATACCGACCGTTTAGCCGAAAATGAGGCCCAGTTCCCGAGCGGCATCGTCCGGATTGGCCGAGGCGTGAACGGCATTATTCTGCAGGGAGGCACCGAAAAGATCGCGAATGGTGCCCGTAGCGGCCTCGGCGGGGTTTGTCGCACCGATCAGTTCGCGCAACGCGGCCACGGCGTTTTCCCTCTCGAGCCGGATGGTCACCACCGGGCCGCTGGTGATGTAATCGCACAGATCCCCGTAAAAGGGGCGCTCCTTGTGCTCCCCGTAGAAATCCTCCACCAGGGCGCGGTCGATCCGGCGCATATTCAATCCGGTGATGCGGAACCCGGCCGCATTTACGATGGCCAGGATGGCGCCGATTTTCTGGTCGCCGGCGGCCACGATTTCCGGTTTGATCATGAAATAGGTCTGCTGCATTGTTCGGTTTCCTTTTCCGTCTATTGTGGTTCAGCGGGCGAGTCCGGAAAATACCCGGATCCGCCCGCTGTGTCATGGTAATCCCGATCAGGGATGCTCGCGCTATTTCTTCCAGATTTCCTGCAGACAGGGCACGATGTCCATGGGCCTGTCAGCCACGGGGATTCCAGCGGCCTCCAGGGCTACCTTTTTCTCGGCCGCCGTTCCGGTGCCACCGCTGACAATGGCGCCCGCGTGGCCCATCCGCTTGCCCGGAGGCGCGGTCTGGCCGGCGATAAAGCTGACCACCGGTTTTTTGACGTTGGCCTTGATGTATTCGGCCGCCTGCTCTTCGGCGTCCCCGCCGATTTCACCGATCATCACGAAGGCCTCGGTTTTGGGGTCCTCGTTGAAAGCAATGATGGCGTCCATGAAGGTTGTCCCGATCACCGGGTCGCCTCCGATGCCCAGACAGGTGGTCTGTCCGAGACCGGCGGCGGTCAGCTGGTAGACCACTTCGTAGGTCAAGGTCCCGGACCGGGAAACCAGACCTACGGGGCCTTCCTGCACGATGCTGGTGGGCAGGATGCCGAGCTTGGCGATCCCGGGCGCCAGCAAGCCGGGGCAGTTGGGACCGATCAGGCGGACCCCGCGTTCGGTGAGATACGGCATGACCTTGACCATGTCCACGGTGGGCACGCCTTCGGTGATGCAGACAATGAGCTTGCACCCGGCGTCCGCGGCCTCGTAAATGGCCCCGGCGGCTCCGAAGGGCGGCACGAAGATCACCGAAGTGTTGACGCCGTGATTCCGGACCGCTTCATCGACCGTGTCGTAGACCGGCACGGTATCCTGGAATTTTTGACCGCCGCGACCGGGCGTGACCCCGGCCAAAACCTTGGTCCCGTATGCGAGCATCTCGCCGGAATGAAAACCGCCATCCCGGCCGGTGATCCCCTGAACGACAACCTTGGTCGAGTCGTCGACAAATATCGCCATGTTGAAAATCTCCTCGTCCTGGCGTATCGAAACGCCGTAAGTCACTTAATTTCAGGAGCTCTAGCTCGCCAATTCAATGGCTTTCTTAACGGCCTCATCCATGGTCTCGGCAGGAACCAGATCCGAATCGGCCAGAATGGCCCGTCCTTCGGCTTGGTTGGTGCCGATCAACCGGACGACGATGGGCACATTGATGTCCATCTGCTTGGTGGCCGCGATGATCCCGTTGGCCACATCGTCACATCGGGTGATGCCCCCGAAGATGTTGAACAGGATGGCCTTCACTTCCTTGTCGGACAGGATGATGCTCAGGGCGTTGACGACCTTCTCCGGATTCGAACTGCCGCCGATGTCCAGGAAGTTCGCCGGCTGGCCGCCGTAGTACTTGACCAGGTCCATGGTGGCCATGGCCAGGCCGGCGCCGTTGACCAGGCACCCCACGTTCCCTTCCAGTTTCACGAAACTCAGGCCCGCTTCACGCGCCGCGCGTTCGCTGGGATCCTCGGCCTCCAGGTCACGAAGTGCTTCGTAGCCGGGATGCCGGAACAGGGCGTTGTCATCCAGGTTCACCTTGGCGTCGATGGCGTGACCCTTGCCCTCGGGGGTGAAGATGTAGGGATTGATCTCGGCCAGGCTGGCGTCCGCGTGCATGAAGGCGCTGTAGAGTTTCTGCATGGCGCTGGCCAGCTGCCGGGCCTTCTTGATATCGCCGGGGACCAGGCGCATGCCCATGGACATGGCCTCGTGGTCGAGCAGCCCGAAACGGGGATCGATGGTCTGCTTGAAGATCAACTCGGGCGTATCCTTGGCCACCTGCTCGATTTCCACGCCGCCCTCGGCGCTGGCCATCAGCAGTACCTTCTTGCTGTTGCGGTCGATCAGCATGCCGATGTAGAACTCGCTGTCGATGTCCACGGCCGGGGTGATCAGGACCGTGCGCACGGTGTGCCCCTTGATGTCCATCCCCAGGATGTTCTCGGCGTTCTTTTTCACGTCCTCGATGGTCTCGCAGAACTTGACCCCGCCGGCCTTGCCGCGCCCGCCGGTCAGCACCTGCGACTTCACCATGACCGGCAGCCCATATTCCTGGGCCCGGGCCACGGCGTCGTCGACCGTCTGGACGGCGGCCCCGCCAGGCACCGGCAGTCCAAAAGCGGTAAAGATCTCCTTGGCCTGATATTCGTGGATGTTCACGTATTTCCTCCCCGCAAATTGCGGCTGCCGGCGGCGGAAAGTCCGCGGCCGGCAGCCAGGCGTTTGCGCTAGCCGATGAATTTGGCCAGCAACTGTTCCAGGTTCGGCGAGCCGATTTCCTGGAGTTCGTAACTCACCCGCACGGTGGGCTTGTCGATCTTGACGATCCGGTTCAAGTCGATCGGAGTACCGATCACCACCGCGTCGCACGGGACGGCGTTGATGGTCTTCTCCAGATCCGCCACCTGCTCGTCGCCATAACCCATGGCCGGCAGCAGCGTGCCGATGTCCGGATACAGCTCGAAGGTCTCGGCCAGTTTGCCCACAGCCCAGGGACGAGGATCGACCAGCTCTTCGGCGCCCATGCGCATGGCAGCCACCACGCCGGCGCCGTAGGCCATGTCGCCGTGGGTCAAGGTCGGGCCGTCCTCGACGACCAGAACCTTCTTGCCCATCAGATCCACGTCGCCCTCGAGGGTCAGCGGACTGGCGGCGTCAATGATCACGGCGTCGGGGTTGATCTCGCGAATGTTGTCGCGCACCGCTTCGATGTTCTCGAACTCGGCTTCGACGACCTTGTTGATGATCACCACGTCGGCCAGACGCACGTTGGTCTCGCTGGGGAAATAGTTCATCTCGTGTCCGGGGCGGTGAGGATCGGCCACCACGATGTGCAGGTCGCTCTGGTAGAACGGGGTGTCATTGTTGCCGCCGTCCCACAGGATGATGTCGGCTTCCTTCTCGGCCTCACGCAGGATGGCTTCGTAATCGACGCCGGCATAGATCACGCCACCGGCCACGATGTGAGGCTCGTACTCCTCCATCTCCTCGATCGTGCACTTGTGCTTCTCCAGGTCGGCCAGCTCGGCGAAGCGCTGGACCTTCTGGGCGGCCAGATCGCCGTAGGGCATGGGGTGGCGTATGGCCACGACCTTCTTGCCCGCGTCTCGGAGAATCTGGCAGATGCGGCGGCTGGTCTGGCTCTTGCCGCAACCGGTCCGCACGGCGCCTACACTGATGACCGGCTTGGTGCTTTTGATCTGGTTCTCATCCTCGCCCAGCATGGTGAAATCGGAACCCGCGGCGTTGACGATCGACGCCAGGCTCATCACCTGCTGGTAGGAGCGGTCGCTGTAGGACATGACGCACATGTCGGCGTTGTGCTCGGCGATCAGGGAGACCAGGTCGGCCTCGTCCTCGATGGGAATCCCCGCCGGGTAAAGGTCGCCCGCCAGTTCGGCGGGGTACTTGCGACCGTCGATATCGGGAATCTGGGTAGCCGTGAAGGCCACGACCTCGTAGGCCTTGTTGTCCCTGTAAACACAATTGAAGTTGTGAAAATCACGGCCGGCGGCGCCGAGAATGATGACCTTGATCCTGCTCATGACGACTCCTTGAAGCCCGAACGGGCTCTATATGATGGGGTGGACCACCTAACGGATCAGGGCAAACGCCGGATCGCTTCGATGATCTGCGAGGTCGACCAGCCGGGCACCATCGGCACGCGGACCACGCGGCCGCCCCAGGAACGAACCTCCGGAGCTCCCACGATGTCCTCATCGGAATACTCGGACCCCTTGACGAGTACGTCGGGCCTGATCTGGAGAATGGTCTCCAGCGGTGTCGGCTCGGCAAAAATAGTGACCGCGGAAACGGGCCGCAAGGCGGCAATCAAGGCAGCCCGATCGGCTGCGGGCAGGAGGGGGCGCCCGGGCCCCTTGAGGTTGCGCACCGACTGGTCGCTATTGAGGGCCACGACCAGTTCGTCGGCCGTTTCGGCCGCCTGGATCAGACTGGCCAGATGGCCGCTGTGATTGGTAAAGGCGATGGTCCGGCCGGCCGCCCGGACGGCTGCTCCCCATTGTTCCAGCTGGTCGGGGGCCAGAATTTCCCCACGCACGAAATCCGCCATCAGCGGGGGTCCTTTTCATTCAGGGCGTCCGCCAATTGGGATGCCGTTACCGTGGCGGTGCCCAGTTCGCGGACGGCCAGTCCGGCCGCGTGATTGGCCAGATCGGCCGCTTCGGCGAAGGCCGCCCCAGCGGACAGGGCGGCGGTGTAGACGGCGATGACCGTATCCCCGGCACCCGTCACGTCGTAGACCGTGGTCGCCTCGGTGGCCAGATGGTGTTCAGCCCCGCCTTTTTCAAATAGCGCCATCCCGTGTTCCCCACGGGTGATCAGGACCGCCTCGGCCTCGGTACGTGCCAGCAGCTTTGTGCCGGCGGACTTGAGACTGACCTCATCAGTAATGCTCATGGCGCAGGACTGCTCGGCCTCTTTCTGGTTGGGTGTCAGTGACGTAACCCCGCGGTACTGGCTGTAGTCGCCTTTTTTGGGATCGACCACCACGGGCACACCGAGCGCACGCCCGGCGGCTATGAAAGCGGCCAGGGCCTCGTCCGTGAGCAGACCCTTGCCATAGTCGCTGAGGATGAAGCCGTCGAAAGGACCCAGTTCGGCCAGCTTGGCGACCAGGCTCCCGACGAGCTCACCGTCCACCGGCCGGTCGTCCTCCCTGTCGGTGCGTACCACTTGCTGGCTATGGGCGAGGATCCGCGTCTTGATGGTGGTGGGCCGGTCCTCGGTTGCGATCAAACCGGCCGGGTCAATCCCCCGTTGGTTGAGCAGATTCTTCAACTGGTCCGCGGCTTCATCCCGGCCGCACAACCCGAACAGGACGGCGCCGGATCCCAGGGCGCAGATATTGGCCGCCACATTGGCCGCGCCACCGAGCTTGGTGGTCTCGCTTTCCAGCCGGACCACCGGGACAGGAGCTTCCGGACTGATGCGGTCTACCCGACCCCACAGGAACCTGTCCAGCATGCTGTCGCCGATGACGGCAAGGCGGCGGTCTGGTAGACTGTCTATGATATTCTTGTATTTTGGGCTCATGGTCCCTTCTTTTGTTAGCAGAAAATGGGAATCACCGGACCGGGCGTTTTCCGTCCCTCAGTCGCAGACCGGGACCGTGCGGCCGAAGCTATCACC
>RCNF010001169.1_pt1 | contig 13765 bp, 9 predicted proteins | sample 2041311 | NCBI WGS metagenome assembly RCNF01 (sample SAMN09708228, study PRJNA481090) | Marine sediment metagenome, whole genome shotgun sequencing project. | biome: marine sediment; feature: ocean; material: sediment; isolation source: Sewage treatment plant 2 marine sediment (STP2) ... | reverse complement strand
CGGAAAACCGAGGCGCACTTCACGCGCCCGGTTTTCCGAGGGGGGAGGGTGATTTTTGATTTGGGCATTGCCCGCGTCGAGGTGTGTCACCTGCCGGAGATCAGCCAAGGCCAGCCCGTCGTCATGTCATCTGCGTTCATCTGCGCCATCTGCGGTTTCTCCGAGCTGCAAGCCGTGGTAGGGAAATCAAAAACGCCCCCGAAATGGGGGCTGTTGGGTGGGAATTCAAAATTAAAAACTCAAAACTGAGAACTGTTGCTCCGTCAGGAGCAACCCGTCGTTCCTCCGCACGAGTCGCACTTGAGGCAGGTGCCGTTGCGGACCAGGGTCAGGGATCCGCACTCGGGGCACGGGTCGCCCTCGTAGCCCATGTAGCGCGCCTTCTGGGCGGCTGCTTCGGCCTGGCCCCCCGAGGTGCTGGTGCGGCCGGTGGCGACGGCCTTGGCGGATGAAGCCGACACCGCGTTGTTACCGCTCTGGTTGACCGCGATCGGGTGGACCTCGGCCATGTTCTCTTCGCTGGGGGGGATCTTGTGCTGGTCGGAGCCGGTCCCGACCGCGTCGTGGCGGAGGTCGTCGAGCGATACCTGGGCGAGGTCATCACGGTCGAGATAGGTGATCGCGAGCTCGCGGAAGATGTAGTCGATGACAGAGGTGGCCATCTTGATACGGTCGTGGCCGCCGACCATGCCCGACGGCTCGAAGCGGGTAAAGACAAAGGCGTCGACGTACTCTTCGAGGGGCACGCCGTACTGCAGACCGAGCGACACCGCAATGGCGAAACAGTTCATGAGCGAGCGGAAGGCTGCGCCTTCGCGGTGCATGTCGAGGAAGATCTCACCCACCGTTCCTTCCTCGTACTCGCCGGTGCGGATGTAGACCTTATGGCCGCCCACCGAGGCCTTTTGCGTAAAGCCGGCACGACGACCCGGCAGCCGGTGGCGCCGCGCCTGGTAACGGATCACGACCCGCTCGGCCATCGACTCGGCGACCTTGGCTGCGTCGCCCGTAGCGACCGCGTCGGACAGGGCTTCTTCCTCCTCGAGGTCCATCGCAATGCTCAAGGGCTGGCTGAGTTTGGAACCATCGCGATAGAGCGCCACCGCTTTGAGCATCTTCTGCCAGGCCAGGTAGTAGGCGCGTTTGATATCGTCGAGGGTCGCCTCGGCCGGCATATTGATGGTCTTCGAAATGGCGCCCGAAATGAACGGCTGCGCGGCAGCCATCATCAGGATGTGTCCATCGTAGCGGATGCTGCGGCTGCCGAGTTTGCCGCAGCGGTTGGCGCAATCGAACACCGGCAGATGTTTGTCGGCGAGATGGGGTGCGCCCTCGACGGTCATGGTGCCGCAGGCCCAGGTGTTGGCGGTTTCCATCTCCTGGGTCGTGAAGCCGAGCGCTGCGAGCGTATCGAAGGTCCAGTCGGCCATCTCGTCGTCACTGATACCGAGACCGCGCAGAAACTCCTCGCCGATGACATGGGGAGCAAAGGCGTTGTTGATGTCGAACGAGGTCGGAAGGGCTTTCTCCACACGCTGAATGACCTCGTCAGTGAAGCCCTTGCCGTGCAGCACCTCGTGATCGATGGTCGGACACCCCTTCAGGGTTCCGTGGCCGATGGTGTAGGCGACGATTTCGTCGATCTGCTCGGTCGTGTAGCCGAGAGTCGTGAGGGCCGCTGGGATGCCCTGGTTGATGATCTTGAAGTAGCCGCCGCCGGCCAGTTTCTTGAATTTCACCAGGGCGAAGTCGGGTTCGATCCCTGTGGTGTCGCAGTCCATCACCAGGCCGATGGTGCCGGTTGGTGCGAGCACTGTGGCCTGGGCGTTGCGGAAGCCGTGCTCGGTGCCGAGTTCGACGGCGCGGTTCCATGCGTCGCGGGCGGCCGCAATCAGGTCCGGTGGCGTGATTTCGGCGGACAGGCCGTCCGGTTTGATCGTCAAGGAGTCGTACATCTCAGCCGGAGCGTCATAGGCGGCGCGGCGGTGATTGCCGATGACCCGCAACATGTGCTCGCGGTTTTCCTCGTAGCCCGGGAAGGGGCCGAGCTCACCAGCCATCTCGGCCGAGGTGGCGTAGGACTCGCCGGTCATAATTGCAGTAATGGCCCCGCAGATCGAGCGCCCCTTGTCCGAGTCGTAGGGGATGCCAAGCCGCATCAGCAGCGAACCGATATTGGCAAAGCCGAGGCCCAGGGTGCGGTAGCGGTAGCTCAGCTCGGCGATCCGGCGGCTCGGGAAGGAGGCCATGAGAACCGAGATTTCGAGCACCATCGTCCACAGCCGCACCGCGTGGCGGAAGAGTTCGATGTCGAATTTATCGTCATCGTCGAGAAAGCGCACCAGGTTCAGTGACGCCAGGTTGCACGCCGTGTCGTCGAGAAACATGTACTCGGAGCACGGGTTGGAGGCGTTGATGCGGCCGCTGGCCGGGCAGGTGTGCCACTCGTTGATGGTGTCGTCGTACTGGAGCCCGGGGTCGGCGCATTCCCACGCCGCGAGGGTGATGTCATTCCACAGCTTGGCGGCGGGGACCTTCTTGGCAACCCCGCTGTCGGTGCGGTTGAGCAGGGTCCAATCGCGGTTCACCTCGAGAGCCCCGAAAAAGGCGTTGGGCACCCGCACGCTGTTGTTGGCGTTCTGGCCCGACACGGTGTAGTAGGCGTCGGAGTCCCAATCCGTGTCGTACTCCTCGACCGGATAGGTCTGGACGCCCTGAGCGGCAAGCTGGAGAACGCGCTGGACCGACCCATCGGGCACTCCCCGTCGGCGCGCTGTGCGGATCGCGGTCTTGAGGTCGGCGTTCTTGTCGAGATCCATGACCGGTTCGTCAGCGCCGTCTGGGAAGCACGCGTCGAGGATCTCCTGCAGTTGACGCCGCAACAGTCGCGACCCGGTCACCAGCGCGGCCACCTTGCGCTCCTCAACCGCCTTCCAGGAGATGAATTCCTCGATATCGGGGTGGTCGAGATCCAGGCACACCATCTTTGCCGCGCGGCGGGTTGTGCCGCCCGACTTGATGGCGCCGGCCGCACGGTCGCCGATCTTGAGGAACGACATGAGCCCCGAGGAGTGGCCGCCGCCCGAAAGAGGCTCGCCATATCCACGAAGTTGCGAGAAGTTTGTGCCGGTTCCCGATCCGTACTTGAACAGGCGCGCCTCGCGAACCCACAGGTTCATGATCCCGCCCTCGTTCACCAGATCGTCCGACACCGACTGGATAAAGCAGGCGTGCGGTTGCGGGTGTTCATAGGCGCTTGACGACGTCTTGAGCTTGCCGGTCTTCGGATCGGCGAACCAGTGGCCCTGGGCGGGGCCGGTGATGCCGTAGGACCAGTGAAGCCCGGTGTTGAACCACTGCGGGGAATTCGGAGCTGCAAACTGCGCAGCCAGCATGTAGCACATTTCGTCGTGGAACGCCTCGGCGTCGTCGTCGCTATCGAAATAGTCGTGTTCCTTGCCCCAGTGGGTCCAACAACCGGCCAGCCGGTTGAAGACCTGACGGGCGTCGCGTTCCGGCCCGGTCAGCGGTTCACCGCTTTCCGACATCTCCGGATTGCCGTCATCGTCGAACTGGGGCACGCCCGCTTTGCGGAAATACTTCTGCACCAGAACATCGACCGCTACCTGGGACCATGTCTTTGGTGCTTTGACACCCTCCATGGCGAAAACCAGGCCACCGTTGGGGTTGCGGATTTCCGACGATCTCTCGATAAATTCGATGGACTCGTACGGGTCGTGCTCGGCGCGTGTAAAACGACGCGTAACCTTCATATGCTGCCCTCGACCTCCCCTGCGATGGCCGCTTTCCGGCGCAAAACTCCCCCCTGAAGACCCATAGTGGAGAACCGGTTGGCGGAATCAAAAACTCGACTTGACCCACTATATATTGGGTCCCCAAGCCTTGTCAACACAACATCTTGGGGTTCTAGGAGTAATTTTCAGTCCCCGGAAGTGTCTACGAATGAGGCATTTCAGAGTGCACCCTTCGACTTGGACAGCCGGAACAGCGGTCGTCTCGTCTCCAGAGGCCGAGGAGAGAAGAAATTGTCATAGTCTGTGCCCGGTGACCGGCAGGGGATCGGATCATACGGAGCCGTCTTGGTCGCGGGCGCGGTACCGTTCGCGAATCTGTGGAATCAGGACGTCGCAAAAGCCCTGTTCGAGATCGAATCTGGGGGCGAATCCCCAATCGTTCCGTGCAGCATGATCGTCAACGTCGGCCGGCCAGGTGTCGACGATGGCCTGGCGCTTGAGGTCGGGCGTGAAGGTGATCTGCGCATCGGGGAAACCTGTCAGGACAAGGTCCCGGATCTCTGCGGCGGTCGGATTGAAGGCGGTGATGTTGTAGACATTCCTGGTCAGGGCGCCGGCGTCGGCACGGGCCAGGCGGACCAGGGCGTCGACTGCGTCCGACATCACCATGAGCGGGATCTGGGTGTCGGGGCGAACAAAGCACGCATAGGCCTCACCGCGGGCGGCAGCGTGGATCATCTCTGGCGCATAGTCCGAAGTCCCGCCGGACGGTACGGTCACGGCCGAGATCAGGCCGGGGAAGCGAATTCCGCGAAAGTCGACCTTTCCGGACAGGGTCTCGGCGGCGAGCTGTTTGTAATGGAGGGCGAAATACCGGCCGAGGTGTTCGCAGTAGAGCTTGTTGCAACCGTACATGGTGGTCGGGTTGTTCCACTGGTGTTCGCGAACCGCGCCCGCCCTGGCCTTGGTCTCGAGATCGGGCAGGCCATAGGCCGCGATGGACGACGGGTAGAGGAAGGCCACCGGGCGGCCGTGCGACTCGCCCTGCGCCTGGGCGAAATCGAGCAGCCTGAGAGTTCCCTCGACGTTGATCTCGTGGCCGGTCACCGGGGTGAACTCGGCCCTGGTCGAGAGGATCGCCGCCAGGTGGTAGATCGTGTCTACCAGGTATTCGGAGAGGATCCGTTCAAGCAGGTGGGTCTCCAGGATCGATCCCAGGTACTCGTGTTCGACCAGATCTCTGACCGCCGGGTCAAGGGGTTTGAGATCGATCGTAATGATCGAGGTATTACCGTCCGCTGCGAGGCGTTCGATGAGCCCGTGGCCGATCTCGCCGCCCGCACCGGTGATCAGCGTGACGTGCTTGCGCATGCTGCTCCCTCCCCGCCCGCCAGATTCCCCGACACGCGCCAACGTGTCAAGCAGATTCGCTGAGGTGGCTGAATACGCCCAGCCACGGAGAGCCCGCGGCGCACGGGCGGGTTCCGTCCTCGTCGCAGTCCGGACCCAACCCTTTTGTCATTTCGACCGAGCGAAAGTCACAGCGAAGTCCGTAGGACGGAGCCGGAGGCGAGTGGAGAAATCTCAAGTAGGAAAACCCCTCCACTTCAGGAGACAAGATCGCGCCGTCGCTGGATCTGCCTGCCGGGGGCCGTCGCTCCGATGATGTCCTTCCGAAGCCGACATCCCGATTCTCTCTGCTGTATTGCCCGTGAGTGCCCCCTTCGAAGATTTTTCGCCCGAAGCAACCACCCGCGTGATGGTCAGGCGATCGCAAAATCATCGAAGACGGCACGTCCGGTGGATGCGAACGGTGGGTCGTTCTAGAACGTTCGAGTCATCCCACTTTTCAGAACGTGCTTCCCGAGAGGAGCCACCTTTAGCATTGTTTGCCCGAGACGCCCCGCGGGTCTGCTGAAGAACGAGGCGTCAAACAATGCAAAAGATGGCACCTCCGCCGCACGCGGCACGTATCTGAGCGCGCTTCCTAAACCATCGAGGCATTTTCTGCATCTCACATAAATGCTCAACAATGGCGTTCTCAATGAGCAAAGACCCGGGAGAACTTCCGGACGCCAACCTGCGTACTTGAGGTTGGGTCGTTCGAGAGACGGAGGCAGAGCATGGCAAAGGTATTGAGGCTTCTGGTGATCGTCATCGTGCTGGCAAGCGTGGCCGGCGGGATTTACGCGTGGGTGGGAAGCCGGGGCGCCGACGAAAACGGCAACGTATTGATAGCAGCCGAGATCGGCTCGATCACCGAAAAGGCGTTGGCGGTGGGCCAGATCGAGCCGCGCGAGAAGTTCCAGATCAAGTCGAAGATTTCGGGCATCGTCAGGCAGACCCTTGTCGAGGTCGGTGACACGGTGCGGGCGGGTGATGCTCTGTTCGAGATTGCGCCCGATCCGACGCCCCGGGAACTGCTCAACGTCGATTCCGGCGTTCGCTCATCAGAGGCCAGTTACCTCAAGGCGAAGGGCGACTTCGAACGTGGTCAAGAGCTCCACGACAAAGGACTCATGTCGAAGGGTGATCTCGACGCGCTCAAAGAAAACTTCGAACTCGCTCGTATTGCACGCAAGCAGGCCTCCGACAACCGCGATCTGACCCGCAGCGGCAAGGTCACCGGGGGCTCCGGCGTGGAGACGCTCATCCGCACCTCGGCCAGCGGCACCGTGCTCTCGAGGGCCGTCAATGTCGGCGACCCGGTCGTGCCCCTGACCTCCTACCAGCCGGGCACCGAGCTTGCCGCGGTCGCTGACATGAGCGATCTGATCTTCAAGGGGACGGTCGACGAAATCGACGTCGGCAAGATCGCCGTCGGCATGCCGTGCCGGATCAAGGTCGGTGCTCTTCCCGACGAGATCGTAACCGGCAGGCTTTCGCGGATCGCCCCCCAGGCCCAGAAGAACGAGGGCGCGACCCTTTTCGATGTCGAGATCGAGCTCGACCCCGATCAGCAGGTGGTGCTCCGCGCCGGCTACTCGGCCAACGCCGATGTGGTGATTCGGGAAAAGAACGACATCGTGCTCTTGCCCGAACGCCTGGTGCTCTTCGAAGACGATCAGACCTTTGTCGAGCTGCCCGGAGATGGGCCGGAGGCCGAGCTGCGAAAGGTCGCGGTCGAGCTCGGGTTGTCGGACGGCCTCAACGTCGAGATCGTCTCGGGACTGTCGGAGGGCGACGAGGTGGTGCAGCGCCCGCCACGAGAGATCAGCTGAATGAATGAGGAATTAGGAATGAGGAATTGGTTCCCGAGTTCAGTTTGGACGCTTCCATCACGGTGTGAATTTTCGGTAATTCCTAATTCCTATTTCCTAATTCCTAATTTGGGTCCGGGGGTTGTTGGGTGACCGGCTTCGGTTCGTTTTTCCGGCAGCTCGGGCGGGACCTCTGGAGTCAGAAACTGCGGACCTTCCTGACCACCTTCGGAATCATCTGGGGGACTGTGGCGGTGAGTCTGCTCCTCGCCTTCGGGCACGGTCTGCACCGGCAGATGATCAAGAGCGTTGCCGGTCTCGGCGACCGGATCGTCATCGCCTGGCCGACGCGCACCTCCATGATCTTCGAGGGCCTCGGCAAGGGCCGGCGCATGCGGATGATGGAAGAGGACATCGAGTATCTGGAGGCCCAGGTGCCGCTCATCGCCGGGATCTCGAGCGAGTACTCCCAGGGCCTGATCGCCCGCTTCGGCGATCGCCAGCGTTCGGTGGACGTGTCGGGGGTATCACCGGTCTACGGTGTGATGCGCAACATGGTCCCGGCTGCAGGCGGCCGGTTCATCAACCAGATCGATGTTGCCCAGCGACGTCGCGTGGTGTTTGTCGGAAACGAACTTGCTGAAGATCTTTTTGGGACGCAAGAGGCGGTCGGAGAGACGGTGATGATCCATGGGTCACCGTTCCTTGTCATCGGTGTCCTGGTGCCCAAGGAACAGGATTCTTCCTACTCGGGCCGCGATCACTCAAAAATGATCATTCCTCAATCCACCTTCCGGGCCCTCACGGGACAGAAATACGTCGACAACTTCATATACAAGGCACCGACTCCCGATCTCAATGAGACTTTGAACGACCAGGTACGGACCGCACTGAGCGGTCGTCTGCGGTTTCACCCCGATGACGATCAGGCGGTCCAGCTGTGGGACACCACCGAGATGTTTGTCTTCATGGATGCCTTCATGCTCGGCTTTCAGATCTTTCTCGGCATCATGGGCGTGCTCACACTGGTCGTCGGCGGAATCGGCGTCTCCAACATCATGAATGTGGTCGTCGAGGAAAGGACGCGGGAGATCGGCATCAAGATGGCGCTTGGCGCGCGCGGTCGCGCCGTCCTCGGTCAATTCTTGCTCGAGACCATGGTCCTGACCGCAATCGGTGGCGCCATCGGGCTCGGGATCTCGTTCGCGATCTGCTCGGTCTTTCCCACAAACCTCGAGGAGTACGTGGGTCTGCCGACGCTGTCGCCCGGTCTCGCGATCCTCACCGCCTCAATTCTCGGTCTGGTGGGGTTGGTGGCCGGATACTTCCCGGCCCGCGAAGCCTCTCGTCTCGACCCCGTCGTGGCGATGAAGCTCTAGCTTTGAATTAGGAATTAGGAATTAGGAATGACGAACATAGCTCTCCATCCAGGATCTACGAGGTCGGTAGGTACGCGACCGTATTCGGTTTCTCTCTTCAGTCGAGGTTGGGTGGGCGCGAATTCCTCATTCCTCATTCCTCATTCCTCATTCACGGCCCGCCAATCGGGGCCGACGCTCTTGGGGGTGGTGTGATGCGCTTGCTCGATTGGCGGGTCGTTGGTCAGCTGTTCTGGCGAGCTTCGTCGCTGCAGCGCAAACGCGCGACCCTGACCGTCGCCGCCATCGCCTGGGGCACCGTGGCCATCATCATGCTCCTGTCATTCGGCGAGGGGCTCAAGATCCAGCTCATGAAGGGCCGCCGCGGCATGGGCGAGAACATTGCCGTGTGGTGGCCGGGCGAGACCTCCAAAGTATGGCAGGGCTTACCGGAGGGCCGGCCGATCCGTCCGAGGATGGACGACGTCACCTACCTCCGAGGCCGTATGACGGCGGCGTCAGGCGTCATCGGAGAGATGACCAGCTGGTCGAGCACCCTGACCTATGGCTCAACCACCATCACCGGTCGGGTGACCGGAACCAACTGGGAGTACGGAGAAATCCGCCATCATTTCTCACAGGCCGGCGGACGGTTTCTCAATGTCAAGGACGAACAGGAAAAACGGCGGGTCATCTTTCTCGGTGACGCACTGGCCGAGGAGATCTTTGGTGAGGTGGAGCCGGTCGGCACGACGATGTTTGTCGACCGGGTGCCGTATCTGGTCGTCGGTGTCCTGCAGCACAAGATGCAGATGGGGACCTACAAGGGGCCGGATGAGGACGGGTGCGTCATTCCGATCACCACCTTCTCAGCGCAATTCGGCCGCCAGCGGCTGACCAACATCGTCTTCAAGGCGCGGTCGGCCGAAGACATGCCCCGGGCGCGGGAGCAGTTCGAACTGGCCCTGGCCGCCAAATACCGTTTCGACCCGACCGATGAGGAAGTCACAGACCTGTGGGACACGGTCGAGGGCGCCAAGGTCATGGGCAACATCATGATCGGTCTCCAGGCATTTCTCGGCATCATCGGCGTCCTGACCCTCCTTATCGGGGGCATCGGGGTGGCCAACATCATGTATGCCGTGGTCAAGGAGAAGACCCGCGAGATTGGGGTGCAGATGGCACTCGGCGCGCACCGCGGCTGGGTCACCGGGCCCTTTGTCCTGCAGGGGCTCTCCTACACCCTGGTAGGCGGCGCCCTCGGTCTTGTCCTGGCGATGGTGATGATCCTGCTGCTCGGTCTAATCCCGGTCGAAGGCAATCAGGCGCTGGAATTTCTCGGCAAGCCCACGCTGTCTTGGCAGATCGCCGCGGCCACGGCGGGAATTCTGGGCGGCATCGGAATCCTGGCTGGATATTTCCCGGCGCGGCGGGCGGCAACCGTGGATCCTGCGGAAACTTTGAGGTACGAGTGATGGAACCGCAATTAGGAATGAGGAATGAGGAATTAGGAATGGCGGCCCATGATCCCGAACCAATCGAGAACCGGAGTTGCCGATGAACTGGTCATTGGGGAAGAAGAAGAACGGTGTCACGGAGTCGAATGGGCACATCATCGATATGAGCTCCATCACCAAGGTCTATGACACCGGCAAGATCAAGGTCGAGGCGCTCCGCGGGATCGACCTCGTGGTAAAGGGTGGGGAGTTCGTGGCGGTGGTGGGGCCCTCGGGGTCCGGCAAGTCGACACTTCTCAACCTCCTCGGTTGCCTCGACACGCCGTCGGCCGGTGACTACCGCCTGGGCGGCGAGGCAGTCGGCGGCCTCGACCGTGACCAACTCGCGGACATCCGCAACCGACGGGTCGGTTTTGTCTTTCAGAACTTCAACCTGCTGCCGCAGCTGAGCGCACTCGAAAACGTTGAGATGCCGATGTTGTTCGGCGGGGTCGGTCGCAAGGAACGCCGGCGACGCGCGCTCGAACAACTGGAAGCTGTGGGACTGGCCGATCGGGTGGAACATAAACCCACCGAGCTCTCCGGGGGCCAGATGCAGCGGGTGGCAATTGCCCGCGCGCTTGCCATGGAGCCGGACATCGTGCTCGCCGACGAGCCCACCGGCAACCTCGATACCGGGTCGGGCTCGGACGTGATGAGTGTTCTCGATGGTCTTTGGAAGCAGGGGAGAACCCTGATCGTGGTGACCCACGATACGGCGTTGGCGAAGCGGGCCAACCGCATGGTGGAAATCCGGGATGGATTGGTCGTCGAGGACAAGGCCACCTCGTAGAATTAGGAATTAGGAATTAGGAATTAGGAATTAGGAATTCGGATTTCGGATTTCGGATTTTCAATCCGGCCACCCACGAGAAGCGAACCACGCGCCGACGAATCCCCTTATGAGCTTCCGGTTGCCGGGCTATCTCTCACCAGAACCTGTAACTGGGCATATTCGTTGCCACTCTTAGAGATTGAGATTCGAAGCCGTAAGGCAGCCAAATCCGAAATCCGAAATCCGCAAATCCGAAATTGCAGAGCTGCCCGAGCGGCTACGCGGTACAATGGTGGGTGAGGTACCTGCATGTTAGAGGACGAGCTCACACCCACACGGCGTCAATTTCCGAGGATCCCGACCGAAAACGTGGTCCTGATTCACCGCATTGGCCCGGCGGAGCAGCGCGAGATGGCCACCGCCCGCCAGATGGGGCCCGGCGGTCTCATGATCAACAGCATCGAGTCGCTGGAAGTCGATTCCTACTTGCGCCTCATGCTCACCCTCGACCACGAAGTCATCGAGGCGATCGGCAGAGTGGTGTGGGAGAAGCCGGGCAAGGAAGGTGGATACGACGTCGGTGTCGCCTTCGTCTCCATCGACGCCGCTCATGCCGACCGGATCATGACCGAAATGGTTCAGGCCAACCCGGGTTAGCCCAATCCGGTCCAGAAGCGCATATCAGCACCACCAAATCGGGTCTCAGTAGTCGAGGGTGAGAATTCGTCCGTCAGTGAAGCTGAAGAACGCATCTTTCTCGGCGACCTGAATCCCGGCCGCGAGATCGCCGGGCGTCTTGCCCGCAGCTTTGAGACAACCCGGGCAGGCGAAGACCGGTACCCTGAGTTCCTGCAGACGGGTCAGCTGCGTGTGTGAGGGTGGGAATCCATCGAAGGCGATGTCCGGTGCGTCCGCCAGCACGACGTCGATACCGGCGATATCGAAGTAGACCAGGACATCACGGTCCGCCGCCATGATTTCCGCCATCTTGAGGGCCATCAGCACTCTGTGTGGGTCTTCGGAGCCGTGGGAGATGTGGATGAAGACTCCGTCGCGGGGCGGAATCGAGACCACGGTTTCGGTGACTGCCGTGTTCGCACCACATCCCAGTGCGGCCGCAATCGAGAACACAGCGAAGATCGATGAGACGATTCGAGATGAACGCATCATTTTCTCCCTTGAGCAATTTTTCAAATTATTGATTCTAAAGAATTTCATCTTCATCGCGGCACGATATCATGATCGTTGGTGCAGCGCGCAATCCACAAAATCGTAGAATGCCCGGGGAGGACTTCTGCCATGACGCAGCCATCACCCCTCAAGGGCAGCTGTTTGTGCGGCACAATTCGGTTCGAGGTCACGCCGCCGACAAAGTGGTGTGCGCACTGCCACTGTTCGTTGTGCCGACGGGCTCACGGTGCGGCATTCGTGACCTGGTTCGGGGTGGAGCGGTCACAATTCGTGATGACCTCAGGCGATGAGAAGGTCGCGTGGTTCAAGTCCACCACGCCGGCGAGACGAGGCTTTTGTACGCGGTGTGGGAGCACGATTTTTTTCGAGAGCGACAGGTGGCCCGGTGAGATCCATATCGCCCTCGCCCACATGGAGGGCGCCATCGACCGGGCGCCGGCAGCGCACGTGTTCTACGACACCCACGTGACGTGGGTCGAGTTGGGCGACGACCTTCGCCGTCTCGGTGGGCCGAGCGGTACCGGAGAACTCGATTCGGAATAGTCGGCGTGAACCGGTCGCCCTCACGTGGATTTCCCGGAAACCGCCCATCGCAAAGTTCGAGAATGCCGGCGAGGTGAATTCGACCCAGCAGTGTCATCGTCCGCCCTCCTTTCGCGAAACGACCAGGGTGGCAAGGCCCTGCTACACTGGCGCGCGGAGGGGCGTCGCGAGATGATGGGAAAACGGACCATTACCGGGTTGCTCGTGCTGTTGGCTGCCGCCGGTCTCATCGGGTGGGCCGAGGACGATGTTCCCGCGGAAAAAGAGAGGGTGGGCGGCCTCGCCTTTGTCGACGAGGTCGAAGTCACGGTCGTCAACATCGAAGTCTTTGTCCGCGACAAAGACGGAGTCCCGGTGACCGATCTCGGCATCGATGACTTCGAGGTTTTTCAGGATGGCGAACAGCGAAAGCTGACCAACTTCATGCTCGTCGACAAGACGGTGAGAGAGACGATCCTGGATTCTCGTTCAACCGCCCTCGCCAAGGAGCCGACTGAGGCTGGGACGCCGCTGCCGTCGCAGCCTGAGATCCGGCCGGTCCACATCGTGGTCTATATCGACAATGAGAACCTTCTGCCCTTTGACCGCAACCGGGTTCTGAGCCACGTACGCGATTTTCTGGCCGACACCGTGGGGCCGGGGGTGGAGGCGATGATCGTCTCCAACCAGGGCTCACCAAAGGTGATTCAGGCATTTTCGTCCGATCCGCAAGAGCTCGGCGTAGCCCTGCGTGAGTTGCGTCGGGGGACCGGGGGCCGGACGTCTCTTCAGTCACAGCACGCGGCGCTCAGGCGAGACCTCGTGCGGTTGGCCAACGAGGGTCTCGACCGCGACGGCAACAGCCAAAAGGCGATACTGGCCCTCGAGGATCTCATTTCCTACGCTGATCAGGTTCAGGCCGAGCTCGTCCGAGACATCACGGCAGTCCGCATGTTGGGGGCGGGTCTGACCGGTCTGCCGGGGCGAAAATGTCTTGTCTATGTCTCGAGTGGCCTGCCAATGGTCGTGGGCAAAGACCTCTTTTACCAGTTCACCAACTATTTCCAGGGCAGGTCGATGCTTTCCTTGAGCGCGCGCTACAACCAGCGCGCGGAGTATAGCGACCTTGCGGCTGCGGCAAACTCCCAGGGCATGGTCTTTTACACCATTGATGCCCGGGGCTCGGCTCCCGCCTCAGGCATTTCCGCCGAGAGCGGTGTATCGGGCGATCCTTCGGCCGACGCCATTTATCAGATGAATCTCGAACAGCCTCTACTTTTTCTTGCGGAAAAAACCGGCGGGTTGGCCACGGTAGGCACCAACAACTTCGAGGCCGGTTTGGACCGCGTCCGCGAGGATATCTTGACCTATTATTCCCTCGGTTATCCCATCACCAGCGCTGGAGGCGACCGGGTCCACCGCATCGAAGTCAAGCTCCCGGGACACTCGAATTTCGATGTACGCCACC
>RCNF010001168.1_pt1 | contig 13765 bp, 11 predicted proteins | sample 2041311 | NCBI WGS metagenome assembly RCNF01 (sample SAMN09708228, study PRJNA481090) | Marine sediment metagenome, whole genome shotgun sequencing project. | biome: marine sediment; feature: ocean; material: sediment; isolation source: Sewage treatment plant 2 marine sediment (STP2) ... | reverse complement strand
AATGAAACTGGAAGAATTTGCGAAATTTATGCAGTCTGAGGTTGAGAATCAGTTGAAGGCAATCGAGACTAATATTTAACTAATTATAGGAGAACCAAGTCATAGCAGGACCAAGCCATTATCGTAGACGTAATAACGATAACCGCAACAAGGACAGGATCGCATTTAAAACAAATCTGCAGATCCGTGCCACGTCAGTTCGCCTTGTTGGAGAGAACATTGAAACTCCAGGAGTTGTCGCAATAGCTGAAGCTTTGAAGATTGCTGATTCACTGGATCTTGATCTGGTGGAGATAAGTCCAAAGGCCGATCCGCCCGTTTGCAGGGCCATTGATTATCAGAAGTTTCTCTATCAGCAAAAGAAGAAGCAGAAGGAAATGAAAGCCAAAACCACCAAGGTTGTGGTGAAGGAGATCAGATTTGGACCCAATACGGATGAGCATGATTACAGTTTTAAACTAAAGCATGCCCATAAGTTTCTTGAAGATGGTGCAAAGCTAAAAGCTTTTGTATTTTTCAAAGGAAGGTCCATATTGTATAAGGAGAAAGGTGAGATCCTGTTGTTAAAGCTCGCCCAGGACCTTGAAGTGGTTGGGAAAGTTGAACAGCTCCCCAAACTTGAAGGGAAGAGGATGACCATGTTTATGGCGCCTAAAGCAGTGAAAAAGAAATAGTTTTTATATAGATAAAGATTGGAATAATGCCTAAAATGAAGACGAATCCGGGAGCGAAGAAGAGATTCAAACTCACCGGAACCGGTAAAATCAAGAGGAAACACGCTTACAAGAGTCATATTCTTACCAAAAAGTCAAAGAAGCGCAAGCGGAACCTGACTTATTTTGGTCAAGTGCATAAGGCCGATGAAAATAATATCAAGCGCCTGCTGGCGATGAAGTAAGAACTAACTTTTGATTAGAGGTAAATTAGTTTAAACCAGGGTGTGGAGCCAAAAAGCGTCGAAGAGACCGCCTGCATCCAAAAAGTGAAAAAGAAATGCCAAGAGTTAACAATGCTGTCGCATCAAGACAGAAGAGAAAAAAAGTGATGAAGCAGACCAAAGGGTACTTTGGTCGCAGAAAAAATGTCTGGACGGTTTCCAAAAATGCATATGAGAAAGGTCTCAGCTATGCATACCGTGACCGTCGTAAGAAGAAAGCCGAATTCAGGGCTCTCTGGATCCAGCGAATCAACGCTGCAGTACGTGAATACGATATGTCCTATTCTGAATTTATGGGGAAACTGAGTAAAGCGGATATTGAAATCAACCGGAAAGTACTTGCCGATCTAGCCATGAACGATCCTAAGGCCTTTGAAGCCATCGTGAAGAAAGTTCAGTAAGACCTGTTCAAAATCTCATTATAAGGCTGCTCCTGATCATAGGAGCAGCTTTTTTTTTATCTTGTTCTTATGAATTTTGCATTGATCGGATATGGGAAAATGGGCAGAACCATCGAGGTCCTGGGAACGAAACAGGGTTACTCCTTCCCTGTAATCATTGATATTCACAATCATGAACAGCTGAGTTCCGGTGGCCTGAAGGGGATTGACGCAGCCATCGAGTTCTCAACTCCTGCCACGGCTCCTGGCAATATCAGGGAGTGTATTGATTTGGGGGTGCCGGTGGTTACTGGAACTACCGGATGGAATGAGAATATCCCTGAATTAGAAGCCTACTGCAAGGCGAAAGACGGCACCCTGTTTTATGCCAGTAATTTTTCAGTAGGGGTCAATATCCTCTTTGCCCTGAATCATAGACTTGCTGAGATCATGGAAAAGTTTCCTGAATATAAAGTCTCCATAAACGAAGTGCACCATGTGCATAAAAAGGATTCTCCCAGTGGTACTGCCATTAGCCTGGCCCAACAGATCCTGGAACTGAACAGGCAGATCAGCAAGTGGCATTTAAAGGAGAATGATGAAAATGCAGAAGAAGTTACAGGTCAGCTTCCCATTGAAGCCATCCGCAAGGGTGAGGTCAAGGGTCAACACAGCATTCATTATGAATCCGAGTTGGACTCCATCACGCTCAGTCACGATGCATATACCAGAGATGCCTTTGCGGCAGGAGCACTTCTGGCTGCAGCATTTATTACAAACAAGAAAGGTGTTTTTGGAATGCAGGATCTTCTAAAATTATAAGAGGATGGATCGCATAGCATGGAGGTACCTTGCCTTTTTCTTATCAGGGCTCTTCTGGTCCATGATTGTAATCTGGATTGGTCTAAGCTTCCTGCTTCCGCTTAATTTGATTCTCTTCGATATTTTTATTACCCGAAAGATCGACTGGACCCTTCGTAGCTATGGATTACCGCGACACCTGCAATCGTCCATCGAATGGATTTCGGTTGTACTGCTTGCTCTGATTTGCTCCTTCTCCATCAAAGTACTGCTGGTGGAGACCTATAAGATCCCCACCCCCTCCATGGAGGAGACCTTACTGGCCGGAGATTATATTTTTGTCAGTAAACTTGCCTATGGCCCCAGACTCCCCGAAACCCCACTGGCCATCCCCTTCTACCACAACAAACTACCTTCTGGTAAAAAATCTTACTCTGAGAAACTTAAGATGCCGCATAAAAGGCTCTCAGGTTTCTCCAGTGTGAAGAGAGGAGATATTATTGTTTTCAATTTCCCGGAGGGCGATACCATGGTGGTAGAGTATCCGGGACAGAACTATTACTCCCTGGTAAGACAGTATGGAAGAGACTACATTTTATCCGAATTTGATATCATTACCCACCCGGTGGATAAAAGGGAGAATTACATCAAACGGTGTATTGCCCTACCGGGCGATACCCTGCTTATTGCGGAAGGAAAGGTCCGGGTGAATGGTAGCCTCAGGTCCGAGCTGCCTCTTCAAAAATTTAAATACTATGTTACCACCAGGGGGGAGCCCCTGCCCGATCCCCTGCTCGATTCGTTAAATATCCTTAAATCCGCAGTCACATACAATCCGATCAACTCCTTGCACGTTTTATACCTGGCTAATGAGAATGTAGAATCATTGAGATCTTTCCCACAGGTGAGAAGCATCAGCAGATATACAGAACCCACCCTCTCCTTTCAGAACCAGGAGATATTTCCCCACGACAATCATTACCGGTGGACCGGGGACAACTTTGGTCCGCTTCAGATTCCAAAGCGTGGAGATAGCATCCTTATCGACCAGCTGAATCTGCCCATCTATCGGCGTATTATCGAAATATATGAGCAGAACGAGCTGAGCGTAAAAGATGGAGTGATCCATATCAACGGGGAAGCCACCTCTTCGTATGTTTTTCAGATGGATTACTACTTTGTGATGGGAGACAACCATCACAATTCGGCCGATTCCAGGTACTGGGGATTTGTCCCGGAGGACCACCTTCTTGGCAAGGCAGTTGTAGTCTGGTTCTCCATCAAACCAGATACCCCGTTCATTGGTGGTTTAAGAAAAGAACGTATCTTTAGGTCCATAAAATAAAAAGCGTAATGAATATCAGTAAATTATTGAAAAACAAATACTTAACGTTCGGGATTGCCGTCTTCGTCTATATTCTTTTTGTGATCTGGTTGAAGAATTTCTGGTTCCTTCTGGGCATACCTGTGATATACGATATTTATGTGAGTAAAAAGGTCAACTGGTCATTCTGGAAAAGCAGGAAGAAAAAGAACAATGTGGTCGTTGAGTGGCTCGACGCACTTATTTTTGCTGTGGTTGCAGTATCATTAATCAATATTTTCCTTTTTCAAAACTACAAAATCCCAACCCCCTCCATGGAGGGTAGTCTTTTGGTTGGCGACCACCTCTATGTGAGCAAGACTGCATACGGCCCCAGAACACCCAACACTCCTCTGGCAGTGCCCTTCCTGCCCAATACCGTGCTGGGAGGTAAATCTTACCTGGAATGGATTGAGCGGCCATATAAACGATTGAAAGGATTTAGTACGGTTAAGAGAGACGATATTGTGGTCTTCAACTTCCCCGCTTCCGATACAGTGGCCCTGGAGAAATCGGATCATAAGTTGTATGCCAGGGGCAATTTTGACTATTTCGACCTGGTACGCGACGAGTCCTACAACCTGATGCTGGCAGACCAGGACCGTAACAATCGCACACGCCCCATGAGGGTATACGAAGATTATGTACGTAAGCAAATTGCAGAAAAATATGATGTGGAAACCCGGCCGGTGGACCGGCGGGATAACTACATCAAGCGCTGCGTTGCCATTCACGGTGAGACCCTGAAAGTGATCAATAACGAGGTATATGTAAACGGAGAAAAGCAGAAAGCGTTTGAAGGAATCCAGCGCTGGTACAGAGTAAGAACCAATGGGACACCCATCAATCCACGCTCTTTGGAACCATATGGAATTGGAAAGGCCGCTGCAGATGTAAGGAACAATCCCAATTATACCTTTCCCATAAGCACTGCCAATGCTGAAAAAATCTCTACCCTTCCGGGCATCGTCAGTGTTGAACCCGTCAACTTGTTTACCGAGGGGCAATATGACCGGGATATCTTTCCACACGATGAGCGCTACTCGTGGAACCTGGAGTACTTTGGTCCTCTTACCATTCCGGAAAAGGGAATGCGTGTGGATCTGAATATGGAGACCCTGCCTCTCTACAGGCGGATTATTGAGGCCTACGAGGGAAACAAGCTGGAAGTAAAAGACGGACAGGTGTACATCAACGGCGAAGCAATGTCCTCGTACACCTTCCAGATGAACTACTACTTTATGATGGGCGACAACCGGCATAATTCGGCCGATTCCAGGTTCTGGGGATTTGTTCCAGAGGATCATGTTATTGGAAAACCCCGCCTGATCTGGCTCAGCATGGATAAAGAATACGGTGGAATCCGCTGGAACAGGATGTTCCGCATTGTCAGGGCCAGCAGGTAGATTCCCTTCCAGTGATTTTCCCGGCTCTCTATAACGGACCCCTAAACTATTACGCCCGACTGGTAAGACAAAAAGAGCTTGTCCTGGAGCAGTTTGACAGCTATTCCAAGCAAAGCTTCAGGAACCGCTGTATGATCATGGGGCCCAACGGGGTGATTACCCTGTCCATACCAGTAAGCAGGGAGCGTGGGGTGAAGACCCTGTTCAAGGATATACGAATAGATTACGATTCTAACTGGAACAAGATTCACTGGCGCAGCCTGGTAGCTTCTTATGCTTCATCGCCTTTTTTTGAGTATCTGGCCGATGAAATCAATCCCTTTTACCAAAAGAGGTTTGAATTTTTAATCGATCTGAATCAACAGCTGGTGGAGCACACCCTCGCTTCTTTGGGACTGAAAATCCATATTAGCTCTTCGCAAGCTTTCACTCCCATAAGGTCGGAGGAGGATCCCAGGCAATTTATCCATCCCAAAAAGGACCAGGCGGTAGCAGATCCCGGTTTCCTCCCCTTGGAGTATCACCAGGTCTTCTCCGACCGCCTGGGCTTCCGGCCCAACCTGAGCATTCTTGATCTGATCTTCAACCTGGGTCCGGAGTCACTATCATACCTGCATGCTTGTCTCAGAACTTGTAGCCCACAGTAACCATGACATTATTGCCTCTGATTTCGTTGATAGACACTTCACTGTATCCTGGTTCGTAGGAGTACATTCCATATACGTCAGTCTTGTTGGAACGGGAGTAGCTGATATCGAAATAGCCCATTCTGCTGCGGACACCTATGCCCCCCGAATAGACCCACATCTCTGCATTGTTATTGGTATCGGTATAGGGACTACCATAATACTGAGCCCCTCCACGCAGATATAAGGTACTAAAGCGGAGCTCCACCCCTGCCATTAAGTTGCTGACTGACTTGAGGTTCTGACTGATCTGGGAATTTTCATCAATAAAACTATAATCATAAGCTTTCAGAGAGGAAGAGGAGTAATTCACATACTCATAACCCAGGGATATAGTTGCTACTTTGGAAAGGATCAGGGACGCATTGGCATCGATCCTCATAGGGGTTTTTAACTCGTAATCGTAGATTCCATTGGGTGATGCTTCAAAGGCATCCGGAATCCCTGAGCCACTGTCCCAGTAAGAATACATATCTGTATATTTCTCATCGGTAAGATAGTAGTAGGTGGGCAGATGCAAGGAGGCACCTATCCTCAGCTGCTGAATGGGTCTCAGAATCATTCCGAAACGGCCTGTTAATCCCCAGCCCCTGGTGCTGTTAAATTCTCTGAACCGAAAACTATCGAAATCAAGTACATGGTTGTCGTAATCTGTTTCGGTATGGTAGATATCTTCATAGTACCTGACCGCATGAATCCCAAATGTAGCTCCAAAATAGAGGAGGTTGCCGAAATTGAAGGCTCCGGAAAACGAATACTCCCCGATATAGCCATATTCTCGCGAAGTACGGCTAAGTTGCTGACCGTAGTCATCGAGCTGCATGTCGTGCCAGAATGATCCTGCTGTTGAATCATAGGGCATCAGGTAGGTGTCAAAGGCCAGTTGCTCATAATAGGGACTCAGATTGTTGGGATCTGCATTGGCATGCCATGTAAAATCGTCCAGCAGGGAGCTGTTCTCGTTGATCCCATACATGACCGAACTCTTATTGAAATTGACGAGGGTATTGTATCCAAATCCAAAAGCTGTACCCACAATCCCACTCTTCTTACTTGAACTCCTGGCATTGACCATGCCCATACTTGCCAGGTTAAACCTGAACTTCGAGTCCTCCACGCTGGATCCCATAAAATCTGACCTGGTATCGACCCAGTAGAATGAAGGGGTCACAGAGATTTCTGAAGAGCGATAGAAAGCGAGTCCTGCCGGGTTGGTCACCATGGAGGTGAGATCGGCACCCAGTGCGCCAATGGCGCCTCCCTGGGCTGCATACCTGGCTGTCCCAAATGGAAAGTACTGGGAATATCGTAGTGCCTGCGTCTCGTTCTGGGCATTCATGCTGAGAATAGCGCCCATGAGTAGCATGGCTATAAATGATAACTTTTTCATAGCAATATCAATTTTTGGTTCTTAGGAAACCAGGATCCTGCTGGATCCTGGAGTTGAATGACAGTCTAACGTCTCGATGAACCACCGGAAGACCTGGAGCCTCCTGAACTACCTGAGCTTCTAGAGCCTCCTGAACTTCCTGAGCTTCTAGAGCCACCTGAGCTCCGGCTTACTGAACCACCCGAGCTTCGAGAGCTTCCTGAACTACGGCTTACCGATCCACTGGAACGGCTACCTGATGAGCTGCTCGGGCGACTGTAAGAAGTGCTGGTGCGACTTGAGCTGCTTGGGCGGCTGACTGAACCACTGCTGCGGTTTGAGCCACTTGGGCGGCTAATTGTGCTGCTCCGGGCTGGTGATGAACTTGAGCGATTGTAGGTGGCCGGAGTACGCTGCTGTGTATTGGACTGCTGATAGCTCCTGTTTTGTGTGGCCGCCTTATTGTAATTCGACGACGAGCTTGTGCGCGGCTTGCTGTAACTGGGAGTATAGGCTCCCCTTTGGTTATTTGAACTGCTGTTCCGCGGCTGGGCAGTGATCGCCTGTGAGGTTCTGGTGGTCCTTACGGCACCATTGCTGCTCCGTTGCATGGCATTTGTTCTTTGTGCAGCAGTGTTCGAATTGCTTCGTACCTGCCTTTGAGCGGCAGTACTCGAACCGTTTCTTACCTGTCTCTGGGCTGCAGTGTTGCTCATGCTTGCATTGGTGCGTTTGGCAGCTGTTGATCCTGCTGACGCGGTACGGCTTCTGTACCTGGGATCGCCAGTTGTGGATCCCTTGGCGCTACCAGTAGTCTCCTTGGATCGAGAAGCATATCCGTATGAATGTCTGCTATCCATCCTGCCATATCGATAGTAGGTCTCAGGATAATAGCCACCTGAACCATAGTATCCATTGTAATATCCATGGTTGTATCCGGACCAATAAGAACCTCCGTAGTACCCTCCTCCATAACCCCAGGAACACCAGGGATCATAATATCCGCCGTAGCCGTAACCATAACCATAATAGGGACGATAGGGATATCCATATGAGAAGCCCATTCCCCATCCCGGGTATCCAAATCCCATGCTAATACCCCAGCTAAAGGCACTTCCGGTATAGAAGTTCATACCGGTGTAGTAGGGATCATAATAATTCCAACCAGCATAGTTATCCGAAAACCTCCTCAAATTGGAAGAGTAGTAATAGTCATTGGGATCGGTATAGTAATTATTATTGATAATAACAGGGGCACCCTCCAGGCCGTACTGTCCCAGGGTATCATACTCAATATACTGTTCTGAGTAAAGTGCCTCACTCCCCTCCGGAGCGTAATATTCTCCGAGCATTTCTGCTTCCTGCTGTAACTTGTATACTTCATAGTCACTCAGGTTCTCATCTGTCGTAGCCACGGACTTGGTGTAGCTTTGCTCCTGGTTCATGGCTTGTGCATACATCGCATCCTGTGATGTTACGACAGGCTCCTGTGCAACTGCAGTTGTTGTTTGATTCGCTTTTGCATTGGGATTGTAGTAAACATCATCGTAATCTGTAGCTGCAGTCTGCTTTGATGAACTGCAGGATGCCAGAACGATGGCGGCACTGATTATGGCAAGTGATAAAGTTTTCATAATATTTCCTCCCGGTATTTTTTGCATCTGTGTTTTGCTGTTAGAGAAACAAAGTTCGTGCCAAAACAGTCAATCACACCTGCCGATTGTATGCAATATAATAAATAATATAAAACTCACCATTCACTAGTAGAACGTGTCATCTGGTGCATTGAGTAATTGTATAGTGGAATGCGTCGGGGGCTGTAGGTGTTTCCCATTCTAGGATTATCGTCCTGAGTATAAATCCAGAGCTCATTGAGATCCCAGAGGATAATCTCATCGCGGGCATCTCCGGTAAGGTCTGTGGCCAGGTAGTAAGATACCGGGTGATCATCAGCTGGAAAAGCCACTGAAAGCTGGCCCTCTCCATCAAACAATCCTCCACTTATAGTATCGGCAGAGCTAATGAAAAATTCCTCCCCGTCTCCTTTCCAATTTACAGTTTGACACCTGAACACACCCGATTCCGGAAGGAAACTGGTCCTGACTATTCCATTGGCATTCATAACATGAGTCAGGCCTTTGCTTCCCCATCTGTTGGAAGTAATGACTTCCAGCCCGGGTGATTCTGTATCCAGATCGGCTATGCCGATGTGACTTACATGGCCAAGAATATTCTGCTTCAAAAGGTGTCCTTCAAAGTCATAATAAAGCAATCCCCAGTCACCAGCTGCATAAACCAGGCAAGGGGTAGTCTGCTCCCCATCGATCATCTCATACACAGAAACCCCATTACATTGATCCTCAATATATGCACCCACATCGTAGATAAGCTCTCCACCGGGATTGATGACCGAATAGCCCATTAAGACCTCGTGTCGGCCATCTTTGTCCATATCATATACCATGGGTTGGGATCCCGAAGTGGTCTCTTGTTCCCAGATCAGCTCTCCTTTTTCATTCAGGGCCACCAGCTTTTGTTCACGGTCCGAAAGCAAGATGCAGTTGTCCCGGCCCACACCCATCAGGTCTCCAAAAATCATTGATCTAAACTCGCCTGATCCGGGGATTCTGGTTCTCCTGATCTGCTTCCCGGTCCTCCCATCAAGAATATAAATCCGGCCCCTTTTCACAAAGATAACTTCGCGCGATCCATCTCCATCCAGATCATGGATCTGTACCGGCAACTCCACACCGGAGCACCCATCCGGTTTAAGCAGATGGCCATATTGCCACAATAACTCACCCTCCAGGTTAATAACAGAAACCGATCCAAGCTCAGATCCTGAAGCATCGGGCCTTACAAATACAATCTCCTTGTTTCCGTCGCCATTCAGGTCGCCCAATCTGACATTCTGGTTGGTCCCAAATTCCCCTGTATCAAACTTCTTCCAACGCACCATCTCCGGATGATTGCTCTGGTAAATTTCTGATCGCCTGCTAAGCTGCCTCTCTCTTCTTGAAAGATTTCGCTGTTCGCTGCTAAGTAGTTTTACCTCCACGCTGTGAAACTTTGCCGGCAGGTCAGAGATCAACCCGATCCTGCCCTCCAGGGAGAGATTCTCTGCATGCATACTGATGGAATCATTCAAGAAGAGAGTGACTTTTTTTCGACGAACTGCAATGGTCGCATGTAAACTCTCTCCAGGGCTCCATACCAGGGGTCTGATATCCAATGTCGTTTCAATAGGTCTCAGCGGGGTAACCGATTGCTGTATATGTTTCAGGGTAACCGTATTTCCTTCAACACCGAAGAAATAAAAACTGGCCGGATGCTTGTATGCAAACACCACACCACACTTATCAAATTTAGCCAGCGGTGTAAATCCAACATCGATTGTATAGTCACTCCACAAATTCTCTCCGGCTACTATCATGGGATGGGTAACCAGGCTCAAAGGAGAGTTTTTATCATTCAGATTGGTGAAGGTCTGGGCCAGATAGTTAACGCCGCCCTCATTCCGGATTACCCATGCCCTGTCAAAACCATCCTGCCTGAGTGCTGAAGGCACACTCCAACTTCCCAATTTTCCACGAAGGGCATCATAGCAAATGGCAGGATCGGACGAATCAAAATAGGGCCGGTCTCCTGGCTCAAGTTCCTGGAAATCATCAGTAAAAGCTGTGGTCTGTTTCACATTACCGGAACAGGAGGAGATCAATATCAGAAAGGCAATCTGTATAAACCTTGAATTAAAAAGCTCTCTAATCATTCCTTAGATTTACTTTTTGTAAATATACATTATATTTACGTTTGGAAGGAAGAAACCAGAATGCACCTTAGATTAACCCTAATATTTCTGATTTTCTGTCAATTACTCAATGCACAGAAACCAGTTATACTGTCTGACTTTGTTCAGGAGGTTGCCATTTCTGACTTGCAGTTGCAATATCTGGAGGATCCCAATTGCACAACAACCCCCCAGGAGCTGTTTGCAGGGATGATGGACCATCAGTTCAGGTCAGTTGATTTTAGCAACCCTGATCCCGCATTAAGGCAAAACACAATCGGGAGTTGTTTCTGGTTTCGCTTCTATTTCTTAAACCGGTCCACACGCCAGTTTTCTTTCCACCTTCAACCTAACGATATCTCAGAATTCGATGAGTACAGGTTGTATCAGAAGTTAGATAGCGATTTGTTCACTGTGGGTAAATCAGGGAACATGGTTCATCCCAGGAAAAAAGATGTAAATATCAGCGGATCGGACGACCTGAGAATATATATGCCTCCCGGTGAATCTGATACGCTTTTCCTGCGGGTAACCCTTGGTCCCGAGTCGGTCCTCTCCGACCTTACCTTTGCTATTTCGACCCAGCAAAGTGTACTTGCCCACGATCGTACCAAACGGCTGGTATTTGGCATATTTACAGGGATTCTACTGATAATGATCCTGTACCACATTCCGCTTTTTGTCAGGGGACGAGAAAACTCTTACCTCTACTATATCCTCTACATACTGGCATTCCTCTTCTTCTTTATCAATAAGGAGGGATATATCTACGAACTGATACCCAGGCTGATTACTACACCCATAAATATTTTCCTGCTTGAAATTTTCCTTCTTTTCTACCTCCTCTTTGGCCGTTCTTATCTGGATACCCGCAATACCTTGCAAGCGTGGGATACCATCCTGCTTATTGCTGTCTGGTTCACAGTGGGTGGACTCATACTGAATTTCACCATTATTCTGCTTCAGGGATTGAGCGTGAATGTTCCATTTTTTATTGAACTTGGAGGTATTGCCATTATATATGCTTCAGCTATTGGCTGTCTATTCCTGGCCGTCGTACCTGCCATGATCCTGACCCGGGAAAATTATCAACCGGCCCGGTACTTTCTTTTTGCAAACCTCTTCCTGATTCTGGGCATTGCCACAAATTATGCACTGAAAGATTATACACTTGGAAAGCACGCCCTGGAATTTGGAGTAACCCTGCAGATACTTACCTTCTCCATTGGATTAAGTGAACGGATCAACCTTTTGAAGAAGAGCAAGGAGGTAGCTCAACGCAGGATCATCGATCAGCTGAAGGAGAATGCAGCACTGAAGGACAAGGTGAATCGTGAACTGGAAGACAAGGTCCAGGAGCGCACCTTCGAGATCCAGGCACAGAAGGAGCATATTGAAAAACAGAATAAGGAGATCAAATACAGTTTCGACTATGCCAAAAAGATTCAGAACACCGTATTGCCCGGCGACGAAGTATTTGAAACACTGTTTGGTGAACACTTCATCTTTTTCAAGCCCCGGGATATTGTTAGTGGTGATTTTTACTGGATCTCTCAGAGCGATCATAGAATTGTACTGACGGCGGCTGACTGTACGGGACATGGCGTACCCGGATCTTTAATGAGCATGCTGGGTATTACCATGTTGCATGAAATAGTAAATGAAAAAGGGGTCATGCACTCAGATGAGATTTTGAACCAGCTACGACTCAGCATCGCACGTACACTGAAGCAGGAAGGAAGGATCGGTGAGCAGAAGGATGGAATCGACATGGCTCTGGTTATTTACGATACCCAGACCAGGATACTGGAATTCTCAGGTGCCAACAATCCCATATATATAGTAAGGAACGGTGAGATGCTTGAGTACAAGGGTAATAACATGCCGGTTGCCTATTATGAGAAGATGTCCGACTTTACCCGCTATACCATCGAAATGAAACAGGGCGACCGGGTCTATATGTTTACCGACGGATTCCCGGATCAATTTGGCGGACCCCAGGGAAAGAAATTCAAATACAGGCCTTTCAAGGACCTCTTGCTTGAGGTGCACGAACGACCCATGGATGAACAGCACCGGATCCTGAGTCTGATCTTCGAGGAGTGGAAAGGAGAGCTGAGCCAGATTGATGACGTGTTGGTGATCGGTTTAAGGCTCTAAGACTTCAGACCCTCACCTTTTTTTCTTTTCTTTGTACCGCAAAAAATAACAAGATAAATGGCCAAAGTATTAACGAGCAAGGAAGAGAATTATGCACAGTGGTATAACGATCTGGTATTAAAGTCAGGGCTCGCCGAAAATTCGGCGGTGAGGGGCTGTATGGTAATCAAACCTTACGGCTATGCAATCTGGGAGAAAATGAAGGCTGAACTGGACCGGATGTTTAAAGCCACCGGACATGAGAATGCATATTTCCCTCTCTTTATTCCTAAATCTTTTTTCAGCAGGGAGGCCAACCACGTGGAGGGTTTTGCAAAAGAGTGTGCAGTAGTAACCCACTACCGTTTAAAAACCGATGAAGAGACTGGTGAAATCATCGTGGATCCTGATGCAAAGCTGGAAGAGGAACTGATTGTCAGGCCCACCTCTGAAACCATAATCTGGAATACCTATAAGAACTGGGTTCAGTCCTACCGCGACTTGCCCATCCTGATCAATCAGTGGGCCAATGTGGTAAGGTGGGAGATGCGCACCCGGCTCTTCCTGCGTACTACCGAGTTTCTATGGCAGGAGGGCCATACAGCTCATGCCACCCGGCAGGAAGCCGAAGAAGAGACCACGCAGATGGTGAATATATATGCCGAATTCGCTGAAAAATTCCTGGGCATCCCCGTTCTGGTAGGTAGCAAGACCGAGTCGGAAAAATTTGCCGGTGCTGTGGAAACCCTTACCATAGAAGCACTGATGCAGGATGGGAAAGCTCTTCAGGCAGGCACCTCACATTTCCTTGGACAAAACTTTGCCAAAGCATTTGATGTGCAGTTTACCAACCGGGAGGGGAAACTGGACCATGTATGGGCCACTTCATGGGGCATG
>RCNF010001166.1_pt1 | contig 13769 bp, 14 predicted proteins | sample 2041311 | NCBI WGS metagenome assembly RCNF01 (sample SAMN09708228, study PRJNA481090) | Marine sediment metagenome, whole genome shotgun sequencing project. | biome: marine sediment; feature: ocean; material: sediment; isolation source: Sewage treatment plant 2 marine sediment (STP2) ... | reverse complement strand
GGCCTGGATTTTCATACGTAATCTTTTCTCAGGCTGGTTACCTGCGGATCAACTGGATAGCTATATCGCGGGGCTGATTATTTTGGCAGCGGCTCCCTGTACTGCCATGGTTTTTGTGTGGAGCAACCTTAGTGGTGGTCACCCCGGATTCACGCTATCCCAAGTAGCGTTGAATGACTTGATCATGGTGTTCGCCTTTGCACCAATTGTTGCCCTGTTGCTGGGTATTTCTTCTATCCACGTGCCATGGGATACGCTGGTCCTATCAGTCGTTTTGTACATCGTTTTGCCGGTGATCGTAGCCAGCCTGTGGCGTAAATGGCTAATGCGGAATGAAGAAGGAGAGGCACGGTTGAAGCGTGTACTGGACCGTATGCACCCAGTCTCCCTGTCTGCTTTGTTGCTCACGTTGGTACTGTTGTTCGGTTTTCAGGGTAGCCAGATCACTGCCAAACCAATCATTATCCTTTTGTTGGCAATCCCGATTCTGATCCAGGTGTATTTCAACTCAGGTCTGGCTTACTTACTCAACAAGAAACTGGGGGTTGCACACTGTGTGGCAGCTCCTTCCGCATTGATCGGTGCCAGCAATTTCTTCGAGCTTGCCGTGGCAGCAGCCATCAGTATTTTCGGACTGCAATCTGGTGCGGCGTTGGCAACTGTAGTGGGTGTTCTGGTCGAAGTTCCCGTGATGCTGTCGGTCGTATGGATCGTCAACCGGACAAGACCTTGGTACGAAGTCAAGCTGTAATGACATGCCCCCAAAATTTCGCTTCCTGATTGGTCAGTTGCACGATAGCCAAGTCGCCGATGATCTGTTGCAGGATACCTTTATCAAGGCAATTTTCAGGAGAGATGAAATGAAGAAATCGCCGGTGAAATGGTCAATCTTGACCATGCTATTGATAGCACTTTTGACCAGTATCCCGGTGCAGGTAGACGTGGGGCCCATCCTGAACCTGAGCGGTGCACGAGCGCAGGTGGAAGGATCGGTCATCGACGCGCTTAGCACGGCACAGTTGGAAATATCATTTGAGGATGGTGCAACACGGCAGAATAACTTCCAGAATTATCGTTTGTTAAAGATCAGCCAAGCGCCTGAAATCGAAGTTCACTTTATACAGAGTGATAATTCACCCACTGGTTTAGGTGAACCTGCATTTCCCGCAGCGGCACCGGCGATTGCCAATGCAATATTCGCTGCGACGGGTACCAGAATACGGGAATTGCCATTCAGGCGCTCCGGAATCATGATATAGCGGGGGGCGAGGAGAGGGAAAAAGCTGGGACATCCACGAAATTCCTCAATCAAATCGATCCATCTGCTATGATTACATAGTAATCACTACGAACCGCAGTGAACCAGAAGGATGATAGTCAGATGGGAACAGAAGCATTTAGTGTCCGGGCGGACAGCAAAAAGGTCAAACAACTGGACAGAATTGCGAAACAGCAGGACAGGTCTCGCAGTTACATAGTGAATCAGGCGATTGACCAACTTCTGGAATTACATGCTTGGCAGACCGAACGCGTAAAGGAGGGTATCAAGGCCGCTGACGAGGGGCAGTTTGCCAGTGACGCGGATATGGCAAAGATATTTGGCAAGTACGAAAACATCTGATTGTGCGTATTCGCTGGACTATACCAGCCGCTGCGGCACTGGATAGAATTCAGAATTATATAGCGAAGGATAATCCGAGAGCTGCTTTTGAAGTCGTCCAACGGATACGAGTTGCTGTCAGTCAACTCGAACTACACCCAAATGTTGGCCGACCCGGGCGCGTGCGTGGAACAAGCGAACTGGTCATTCATGACCTGCCGTATATTGTGCCGTATCGCATAAAAAAGGACGAAGCGCAGATCCTGAGCGTGTACCACACTTCACGGAAATGGCCAGGTGCATTCGACTAAGAGACGTTTCTGACGAGAAAGGCCCAAGGAAAGGGCAATAAAGGTATGAATCATCATGACTCGACTAAATCAGCCACCGGCCGGTAGCGTGATTTTTAATTCCTTATTTGGCTAACGTCATAAATAACTGCGGAAGTTTTTCGGGCACGCTTTCTACAAGGAGGAAATATTACTCTTTCTAGTAATACACACATACGCCTGGACAGATTCGAGTAAGTATCTCAATGAATGATGTAACCAGATGTGAAGTAATCGGCAACATTCACGAAAACCCTAAATTCATTATTTCTAATTCGGCTAATAAAAAAGAGCCAGCGTAACCACGCTGGCATCCACCTCAAAGCCTTCACCGCTCATCAATCTGGTATCAATGCGTCGCTCCAGCACCTGCTCGAATACAAAGCGGAATGCTTCGGCTTCCCGGAAGCGCCCGTGGCGGTTCTTCGAGAAAGTAGAATGATCCGGTACCTTATCCTCAATACTCAAACGGCAGAACCAACGGTAAGCCAGGTTCAGTTTTACCTCTTCACACAACCGGCGTTCCGAGCGGATATCTAAGCAATAACCGATGAGCAACATGCGAATCATTAACTCCGGATCAACCGAAGGCCGCCCCGTGTGGCTGTAATAGGGTGCCAGGTGCTGGCGTAGATCGGACAGATCAAGAAAGCGATCGATGTGGCGAAGAAGATGGTCCTGTGGAACCATATCATTGAGATCAAATGCGTAGAAAAAAGGTCTCTGTGGGGTGTTGCTATTGCCCATCATGGGTAAGCACTCCGTCCATGAAATCAATGATCCTATTATCTCATGTGAGGGCTCTTTCTAGGGGAGTTTTTCAACAGAATAGGTCGGCTCCAGTCCTTCGTTGCGCTGGAAATCAAGCCTGGTGAATAACCGCTTACATGCTGTGACTTCAACCGGCCCTCAACTCCTATTGCCACGTATAGCAGGAATCGGCCAATTGGAACCACACGGCATTTCGATTGATGGCCAGTCAACGAGTGATCTTCATTGGAAAGCTGACGGTGAAACTTGATCAATTCAGATGCTGTCTGCACGCGCAAGATCAAAACTGGATTATTTCAGCTATCCTCTGATATATTTTCCGCAAATTACCCTATCGCGGAAAGTTTAGGTGACCAACATGGCAAAGATACTGGCATTTGAGGACAAGAAAACAAGCTCTCCGGACAACGTTTTGCGGAAAGTTCCGGGTCGACCAAAGAATACTGAGGTCCGCAGTCGCGAATATCTGACCCAGGATGAAGTCGAGGCGCTGATGAAATCTGCTGTGAAGACCGGCCGTCACTAACACCGGGATTGCACATTTATACTAACTATGTTTCGGCATGGCCTCCGAGTTTCCGAAGCCGTGGACCTACGCTGGGACCAGGTTGACTTCAAAGCCGGCAGTATTCATATCAATCGCCTCAAAAACGGCAAGCCCGCCACCCACTACCTGGAGGGCGATGAGCTGCGCGCACTAAGGCGTTTAAGGCGAGACTGCCCTGAAAGCTCGTTTCTTTTTATTACCGAACGTGGCGGCCCCCTCACACGCTCTACTGTTAACAAGCTCGTCACTAGGGTAGGGCAGAAGGGCGAGATTGAGTTTCCAGTTCATCCTCATACGATCCAGGACTACCTGGGACACGTTTCAATTGTGCACACTGTCCGTTATACAGAGTTGTCACCGAATAAGTTCAAAGGTCTCTGGTCGTAGATTCAATCGAATTAATTGAGCCTATCGAAGGTGGAGCCCTTCACGACTCACCATCTATTTTTTAGAATCTTGCTATCTTTAACGGTCACGCCTACATGACATTGATGACGGTCTCTAGACAAGCTGTCCGAGTTCATCGATCAGAAACCGTATCTGTTCTGGTGTGTGGTTTGAGAAAACCACTATTCGTAGTACACCCTCTTCACCCACACCGGCGTAATGGGCATGCTGAATTGCAATACCACGTTGAAGTAGCTCGTGCTGAATCTGCTTCATTGATGCAGCGTTGCCAAGCTTAAATGCGGCGATTGGAACGTTACTGTCTTCCACATCGAACCCCAGGCTCTTGATGCCCTTTTTAAGCAATTGCCCGTTAGCCCACAGACGTTTCCGCCACTGCGGATTGGCTGTGATCTGCTGAATCCCTGCCAGTGTTGCAGCAGCTAGTGGTGGTGGTACCGCCGAGGCTCCGCACATCACTTGTCCATCCATGACTAATTTGATCAAGCTTGCGGTTCCCGGAATAACACCACCGAACCCACCAAAAGCCTTGGCCAGAGTTCCTCCTGAGAAAAGTCTCTCACCGGCCAGGTTGAAGTGGTCATATACACCTCGGCCATTTGGGCCAAGGACACCCAGGGTGTGTGCTTCATCCAGCCACAGCAACCCCCGGGAAGGTTCAAGGATCTCCACGAATTCAGGTACGGGTGCGATCTGGCCGAGGGCAGGGAAGATACTGTCACTTAGCATCAATGGCTTCTGGCCGGGACGCAGGTAAGTCTTGAGCTTAGATTCCAAGTCATCGGGTGCCATATGAGCAATTTTATGGGTTGGCGCGCCCGTGGCCAGCGCCGCGTCGAAGGCGCTGAAGTGCGAGTGCTCATCGATAAAAATGACGTCAAATTTCCCGGCTTCGTGGAGAGCCCTCAGGCCTGCCATGTTGCTCAGGTAGCCTGAGGGGAGGTAAGCAGCTGAGTCGGTTCCAAAGAACCTGGCGGCCTCCTGCTCGACCTGAAGGTGAACTGGGGAAGTACCCATTCCTGCACGGGTGGTGGCTGTGCTATGACCCAGTTTCCGCCAGGCACGAATACCGGCCTTCATCAGGTCCTGATCGGCATGCAATCCGAAATATGAAGTGCCTCCGAAATAGAGGTAACGTCGACCGTTTATTACAGTTTCGGTCGACGGTGCTGACTCCATGAGGTAAGGAGGGCCGCCTGGCTCAGAATTTGTGTTCGAACTAATGACTAGCCCCAGAAACTGGATTGAAAAACGTCCACGACACCCTTGTTATACCTCAGGCCGTTTGGATGATCATGTTTGAGAAGCAAGGGGCCATCAATGTCTACAAAGTCGCAAAGTTGTGCGATCACGAAAGCAGGTGCCATACCCAATGATGTGCCGGTCATGTTGCCTACCATCAACTTGCAACCCTTGTCCCGTGCTGCATGTGCCAGCTTTAGCGCCTCGGTCAGGCCGCCGGTTTTGTCGAGTTTGATGTTGATCATGTCATAGCGTCTGGCCGCGGCCCCAAGTTCACCGGTGTGCAGACAGGATTCATCACCGGCCAATGTAATCGGGGATACAAAACCTTCAAGGCATTTATCTCCACCGCGGGGCAGTGGCTGTTCGATCATGGCCAGATCCAGGCCAATACATTTTGGGATAACTTCTTTGAGTAATTCAAAATCCCAAGCCTGGTTTGCGTCTACTACGAGTACTGCGTCCGGTCTCGCGGCGCGGATGGCGGCTAGCCTTTCATAGGGTTGATGATCACCCAACTTGATCTTGAGGATCGGGGCATCAGCTGCTGCAGCAGCTTTTGCGGCCATTGCTTCGGCTGTGGATTCCAGACCAATCGTGAAGACAGTGGTGACCGGCTTGGGGTCAATACCCGTCAGTTGCCAGATACTTTGACCGGCCTTTTTGCATTCCAGATCCCACATGGCGCAGTCGATCGCATTGCGTGCGCCACCGACTGGAAGTAACTCCTGCAATTCTTCCCGGGAAATTCCTTTGCGGATCTGATCGGCAACATCATGTACTTGCTCAAATATGCTTTCAGCGTTCTCGTCAAGATAGAAGATTCCCTGCGCCTCGCCTCGACCGAGATATCCGTCCTCGGCCAGTTGAACGACGATACCCCGGGAGTTGATCCACTCAAAATTGGAGATACGAAATGGTTGAGTTAATGGCCATTCCTCGATATGTACACTGATTTTCATAATTGCTCCTTGTAAGAACGACGCTCTTATACGTCCTCATTATTTTCATACTGTCCAGTCGAGAATCACTTTACCTGCATTGCCGCTCTCCATCGCATCAAAACCTTGCTGGAATTCGGTATAAGGCAGGCGGTGGGTAATAATGGGCGTCAGGTCCAGCCCGCTGTCGATGAACACCGACATCTTGTACCAGGTCTCGTACATCTCGCGACCGTAAACACCCTGAATGGTAATCATGTTGAATATGATCTTTTCCCAGTCGATTGGATAGGATTCCGACGGAATTCCAAGCACCGCAATCTTACCGCCGTGACACAGGTTATCGAGGATGTCCTGAAATGCAGCTGGCGCACCGGACATTTCCAGAGCTACGTCAAAACCCTCACTCATGCTAAGCGCTTTTTGAACGTCTGCCAGTGATTCACTCGTCACGTTGACAGTCCGTGTTGCACCCAGCGTTTTTGCCAGTTGAAGGCGATAATCGCTGAGATCGGTGATCACAACGTTGCGTGCCCCGGCGTGGCGGGCAACTGCGGCGGCCATACAGCCGATAGGACCGGCGCCGGTAATCAACACGTCCTCGCCGAGCAGGTCGAATTGCAGTGCTGTATGAACCGCGTTTCCGAACGGGTCGAAGATGGAGGCAATATCCAGATCTATATTCGGGCGGTGCTCCCAGACGTTCGACATCGGCAATGAAATATATTCAGCGAAGGCTCCCGGCCTGTTGACTCCAATTCCGGAGGTGTGTGCGCAGAGATGTCGGCGACCTGCCATGCAATTGCGGCAGCGACCACAGACGACGTGACCTTCACCGGACACGATCTGCCCGGCATGGAAGTCATTGACGTTGGAGCCGACCTGGACGATCTCACCGACGAACTCATGTCCGATGACCATGGGAACCGAGATAGTTTTAGCTGACCACTCATCCCAAAGGTAAATGTGTAGGTCCGTACCGCAGATTGCAGTACGCATTACTTTGATCAGGACGTCGTTCACACCCACATCAGGTTGGGAGACGTCTTCCAGCCAAATTCCCTTGCCAGCTTCTCTTTTGACTAACGCTTTCATGGTATTTCCCCGCCAAATTGGTGATTGATGTATTCCGCGATTAAAGAGCAACCATCGATCAGGGGATCGACACAGGGCACACCGGTTTCCTGTGAAAGATCATTGAGGTACTGCAGGCGATCCTGTGGGGCAAGCGCTGAAGTATTGACGCTGATTCCCACGCACTGAATACCAGGGTTGGTGCGGCGTCCCACCAGTAGATGTATCTCGATACACTCTTTAACCGATGGTAAATCGTAGTGTTCCCATCCAGAGATCTTGACCCTGGTGGCATCGTGACAAACGACCAGGGCATCGGGCTGGGAGCCGTGTAAAAGACCCAGGCTGACACCTGAATAACCGGGGTGGAATAAGGAACCCTGTCCTTCGATTACATCCCAGTGATTATTGCCGTTGTCGGGTGAGATCAACTCGGCGGCACCGGAAATGAAATCTGCCACGACTGCGTCGATGGGAATGCCTTCACCAGCCAACATGATGCCGGTCTGACCAGTAGCGCGAAAGGTCGAGTTCAAGCCCGCATCCTTCATGGCCTTATCCAGGGCAAGGGCAGTGTATTTCTTGCCGATGGCACAGTCGGTGCCGACCATCAGTACCCGCTTGCCGGATCGTTTGATCCCTGTGCCCACGGGTAAGTTGGCAGGCGGATTTCGCACATCGATCAAGCGCGAACCTGAGGTCTCAGTGGCGGCTACAACTTCGGGAAAATCCGCCAGCTTGAAATGTAAGCCACAGATAATGTCCAATCCTGCGCGAGCGGCCTCGATGATGGATGCCCACCAACTGTCAGGTACCACGCCACCAATCGGCGCAACACCTATGAGCAGGCTTTTTGCACCGTTTTCCACCGCTTCAGCAACGGACATGTCGGGTACGCCCATATCTATTTCACAGCCTGCAAAGCGTAACTGTCCCGCGACCAGGTCAGGTCGCCAGTGGACGATACCGAAACCCGTCTTGGCATAAGTCGGGTCGGTCAGATCACCAATCAGAATTAAGTAAGGTGGGTTAAGTTGCACCGTGGTCAGGCTTGTCATGTGGTTTTGGCCTTTAATGATCTTTTTTTGAGTGCACGTCGGTCCAATTTGCCGATAGGCAGCATGGGCAATTCGTCACGAATAAAGATGGTTTTGGGGACCTTGTAGTTGGCCAGCTTTTCCCGGCAAAAAATGGACAGTTCACCGTCTGTAACCGTGCAGTCCGCCTCAAGTTGTACCCAGGCGTGACCGACCTCGGAGAAAAGCTCATCAGGCACCGATACAACCGCAGCCATGGCTACCGCCGGGTGAGACTCCAGAACCTGCTCAATTTCAAGCGGAAACACATTGTAGCCGCCGGAAATGAACATCTCCTTCAGACGCCCCACCAGGTGGAAATGGCCGTCTGCATCCTGGGTTGCCAGGTCTCCTGTGCACAGCCATCCGTCCTTGAAGGCTTCTGCCGTTGCCTTGGGGTTATTCCAATACCCATGCATGATGAAGTCGCCCCGCACCTGGACTTCTCCGGTCTTTCCCGGTCTTACCTCTCTGCCGGTGTTATCGGCGATACGGACATCGTACTCAGGTACCGGTTGTCCGATTGAAGCAGACAATAATTCTATGTTGTTGCAAGGCTGGACAAATGTGACGGAACCGACGGATTCAGTCTGCCCGTAAGACGTGCTCAGTCGGGGGCAGATTTTGGAGAGCTTATGCAACAGGCTTTTCGGAGCAGATGCACCACCCCAGACGATCAACTGAACGGATGAAAGGTCGTAGTCATCGAAGTCAGGATGGGCCAGGCATAGCTGAAACGCGGTGGGTACACTGAGCCAACAGGTGATTTTCTCTCGACCGATGAGGGCCAGACAATCTGCCGCCTCGAACTTTTCCATGAACACGATGGTTCCACCGCCGACAAGGGTGTAGCAGGCAATATCGCCGACACAGCCGATGTGATTGATGGGCAGGAAGTTCAGTGCACGTATGGGCGATGCATCCCAGTATCCAAGCTGCACATGCGCAACACGGGCGAGTCCGCGATGAGGGACCATTGCGCCTTTTGGCTTGCCGGTGGTACCCGATGTGTAGACGATCATAGCAGTATCATTGCCGTCGACCTGCTCACGCGCGGTTGCGAGTGCATCCATATCCATCGGCCGGCTACAGAAGTCTTCAAAACCAACCGTATTATCAGGCACTGGCTCATTGTTTAGTATGACCACTGACTCAAGACAGGTAAATTCATTTATCAAGGCCTGCAGGTCATCAGTGAAATCACGTTCATCGATGCATGAGCGGGAAAACAGTAACCGCGGTGTGGCATCGCCCATCACGTAACGGAATTCGTCCAGGCGATATTTGGGGTTGAGGCCGATCCAGATTGTACCGATTGAAGCAGCGGCCAGAAATATCACAAAAAAATCAGGGTGTGGTGTGTTCAGGGTGGCAACCCGGTCGCCTTTCACGATACCTGCGGCCACCATGGCTGAAGCGCAGCGATCGACCTGCAATTGTAATTCGCGGTAAGTCAGGCGAAGTCCATCCAGAACCACGGCCTCGGTATCTGGCGTGTTCGCTGCATGATAATCGACGTAGTCACTGATTCTCTCGAACATTACTCTATCCCTTGGCTAAATCAGGCCGTCATAAGGCTTTCGGACGGTCGCTGCTTGCACCCACGAAATCAGGGTGTTCATATCGTATACCGGCAAACCGGTCGCGTTTTGAATAGCCCAGGCAAAAGGCGGCAGATCGCTGCACTGCAGCAGGATTGCGCCGGCATCGGGATGCTTCCTGACGAGATTGCTGGCGTATTCGGATAGCTGGGTTTCCAGTTTTGCCGGGTTGAATCCTTCGGGTGAGAGCATGGCCGCAAATTCCGGTACGTCGATGGCTTGTTCTACCAAAAGACGATCGGTATCGGTTATAGCGCACTCTTCAAATACCCTGGGTGTTAATGCGCTGCCAACGGCCGCAATAACTAGCAATTTCTGCTTGGGCTGCAAGGCCGCCTGAATCCATGGCACCTGCAGCATCGAGGAAAGGTATGTCGGCACCGAAAGGGCCGCAGCAGCAGCACGCTGGTAATTGGCGAATGATCCACAAGCACTGACCACCGCCCTCACACCATTGGCAATCAGGGATTCCCCGCCGGCAATTAGTACATCAAGAACGGTTGGATCCGCCACGGCTATACGCTCGAAGGTCACACTTTTGAGCACATGGTAAATCACCGGAAAATCATATGTGCTGGCATTGGCCACGTTACCAGGCAGCATTGCATAGTCAGCCTCGACCAGCAGGATGCCAATGGGCGCCCCGGCAAAAGATCGTCCAGGTTGTGGTGCCAGTATTTGATCTGTCTGTCGGTTTTTCTGCATGAAGCCATGGTACATGGTGAATGCTCCCGTCTGAGATGAGCTCTTTTACTTAACGTCAATTAAGTACATAATAACCATAAGCGATGATGGCTTCAACAAAGCTAGTAACAAGTTTCGGTGTTTTGCCACCATTTACCAAATTCCTGGATGTTATGATGCATTTCAGTGAGAAAGCAGGTGTTATTTTATGTCGATAGATCAGCTCAAGAAAAACGATATTGCCCTGGTCGGCATCATGTCCGATGCAAACTCAAGTTATATGTCAGGGACGGCGATGGCACCGGAAATCATCCGTCGGGCGGTGCACTGCAAGTCTGCCAACCTATGCTCAGAATTGGGTGTCGACTTACGTGGTAACCCGTGTTTTATTGATACTGGTGATAGACAGATTGCCAAAGATGAAAAAGGTTTTTTAGCGATAGAAACCCACATTAATGAGATTGTTGGGCGCGGTGCATTGCCACTAGCATTGGGCGGTGACCACGCAATAACTTACCCAATCATGCGCGCCATTAACCATGCCAATGGCCCGGTCAATATCCTGCATTTTGATGCCCATCCGGATTTATACGATAACTTTGAAGGTAACCCTTATTCCCACGCCAGTCCCTTTGCACGTATTTTGGAAAAGGGATTAGCCAAACGCCTGATCCAGGTTGGTATCCGCACACTTAACCGGCATCAGCGTGAACAGGTCGAACGCTTCGGTGTTGAGAGCCACGAAATGAAAGATGTGGATCTTTCATCAATTGGCCGGGATTTCGGTGGCCCCGTTTATATCAGTTTGGATATGGACGCCCTTGATCCCGCCTTTGCACCCGGTGTATCCCACCACGAACCCGGTGGGCTCTCGGTAAGAGATATCCTGGGCATCATCCAGAGAATACCCAACCACATCGTCGGTGCAGATATTGTTGAATACAATCCAAAGCAGGATATTAACGATATGACCGCCATGGTGGCAGCAAAGCTATTGAAAGAAATCGCAGGCAAGATGTTACTGAACAGACCTTAGGGTTTGTGTAATAAATACTTGCCCTTGTTGCCCCGAAATTGTTATGCATATCGCGTTGCCTGTTTGGTGTTACTTGTTACTTAACGATGATTAGGTATATGATTGAATGCATAGTGCAAGAGCTATTCTTAGCATCAAGGATTAAATATGTCATTAAAAGCAACAACAATAATCAAGGCGCGTGGCTGGGAGCGCAAGCGTGCGAATCATGATACCTATGAAGAGATACTGGAAGCAGCAGCACAGGCCTTTTCGAAGAATGGTTACGATGGTACAAGCCTCGCCGAAATAGCCAGGGCGGTTGGAATAAAGACACCGGCGCTTTATTACCACTTCAAATCCAAAAATGAGATTCTTTATGCCTACCTTGTACGCTCCGGGGAACAGATATTCTCGGCAGTACAAATGGCGGTGATCACTGCAGATGATGATCCTAAACAACGTCTCTGTGCCTATGTGAAAGCTTACATCCGGACGCAGCTGGAAATGATCGATACCATGCCGACTGTTAATACGGTGATATTCAGTGCCACGGTTTCCAAGGCACTGACCCGTTCGCAATACAAGTGGATACAGAACTGGGAACGCAAAATGATCGGGCTGGTTCGCGACACCCTGGAAGACGGGAAAAAAGAAGGTAAGTTTCAGTTTAAAAACCTCGCCCCAACCGCTTTCTTCCTGATGGGCTCAATCGACTTTGTCGTCAACTGGTATCGCCCTGGTGGAAGCCTGACGATAGATGACCTTGCAGCCGAATATGCTGATCTCGCACTTGCGTCAGTAAAAGGCAAATAAACGCGTGATACCTTTGTCCTGGTTTCATTCGTAACAGGAGTTCTTGAATGAATATGGCCACGGAACACTACCAACGCGAAACCCTCGAGCGTAGTATTCCATTTCGTAACTATGTCGCGCTGGGACTCGGTGTCATCGTTGGTGTTGGCTGGGTGGTTTATTCGGGCCAGTGGCTGCAGGACGGCGGGCCCATGGGTGCCATGCTGGCCTTTTTACTGGGAGGTCTGCTGTTGTTGCCGATCGGCATGTGTTATGCGGAAATGACCGCTGCGCTGCCGCTTGCAGGTGGAGAACTTTCCTTTGCCTACAAGGCATTTGGGCCGCTGGTAGCATTTATGACCGCTTGGGCGCTGTCACTTGAATACGTGTCCGTAACACCTTTTGAAACGATTGCAATCGGGTCCCTGTTGGAGACGCTGATACCTGCAATTGTTACAGATCCCTTGTATTACGTTGGCATAGGCGCGGAGAAAGAACGTGTCTCACTTTCGACTGTATTGCCGGGATTGTTAATCGGGGCCTATCTCATCAGAGTTAACTACAAGGGAGCAAAAGATTCCGTCAGGTTTCAGATGTACGTGGTAACCGCGCTGTTACTTTGCACCCTGGTTTTTACGTCGGCTGCCTTGATCGGTGGTGATTATCAAAACCTGCAACCCCTGTTTGCAACTGATCAGGAAGGACCCGCTTCCTGGGCGGGCATCGCGGCAGCAATCATATCGGTACTGGTCGTTGTGCCGTTTTTTATGGGCGGTTTTGATGCGATACCGCAGGCTGCTGAAGAGGCCGGCACCACGGTGCCACCGAAGCAACTCGGGTATGCAATATTGCTCAGTATCGTTTGCGGCTCAGCTTTTTACGTGGTGATCATACTCGCGGTGTCGATCAGTATGCCCTGGCAGGTATCGTCAAAACTACCCATGACCAGTTCTGCCGTATTTGAAACGGCTTTCGGCTATGTCTGGGCAGCGAAGCTGGTGATTTTCACTGCTTTGCTGGGTTTGATCACCACCCTGAACGGTATGTATGTCGCATCCTCCAGGTTGTTATTTTCGCTCGGTCGCGGTGGTATGTTGCCGCATTGGTTCGCGAGGGTGCATCCGTCACACCACACGCCTCAGAACGCCTTACTGTTTGTAGGTGTTATATCGCTTATCGGGCCTTTTATGGGCAAATTCGCACTGGTGCCCATCGTCAACAGCAGTTCTTTTGTGTTCACGATTGCACTGGCAATGACTTCTGCTGCTTCTATTCGATTGCGACAAACACATCCGCAACTGATGCGACCCTACCGTGCACCCACTTTCTTTCTATACATGGGTTTTCTGGTCTCGATTGTGTTGTTACTTTTGATGATTCTACCGCAAAGTCCTGGCCGGCTTGGTGCACTGGAAATTAAAGTTGTAACTGCGTGGATGGTTCTCGGTGTGATTGCGTTTTACTGGCGTAAATCCAAGCACCCAATGCCGAAGGAAGAGAGGGACTATCTTATTCTTGGTGAATACGCTGATTAAGTAACGTCAGGTTACTTTCATCCTGGCATTCCACAAGTCATAGTCTGCCTGCATACGTACCCACATCTCTGCACTGGTTCTTCAGGATTGGTATGTTATTCGTAAGCCTCCGGGCTAAGGAGTTTGAGGTACGGTCTGTTTGTTCTCCGGG
>RCNF010001165.1_pt1 | contig 13770 bp, 13 predicted proteins | sample 2041311 | NCBI WGS metagenome assembly RCNF01 (sample SAMN09708228, study PRJNA481090) | Marine sediment metagenome, whole genome shotgun sequencing project. | biome: marine sediment; feature: ocean; material: sediment; isolation source: Sewage treatment plant 2 marine sediment (STP2) ... | reverse complement strand
TCTTCGCATAATTCAATTGATTTTCAGCATACATGAACTTTATGAGACTGCTGAAATAGTCTCAATCAACCCCATGTATCCCCCAATCTTGGGGGACTTTTGAAGCTGGGGGACACCCCCAGACCCCCGGCAGGAAGTATCCTGCACCGCTTTTTCATCGGTCTCTTTAACTGCGTTTCCGTAGATACGATAATGTTCATCACTATTACCGCAGCCTTCCCGGCTACTCAATTGCGTGATTACCCAATTAATTCCCATCTTCCCTCATGATTTCGGACAACGTCGTATCCAGATTCATCCCTTAACAGGAATAAACTGCCATCTGGCAACCTTATCAGCAGAGGCTTTGGCTTAATAAATTCATGCTTGCGTTGATCGGAACCACTCATATAAACGAGTTCATCGAGCCTACCGAATACCTGGAATTCCTCGCCTATTGAACCCAGTAGCTGGAGGTCTTTGCCCGCAAGTATTGCCTTACCCTCCAATGCACCCTCACGCGGCCCCGTAGATAGAGACAAACCATCCAACTTTCTACCTACCCAGGACGTATCGTTATCCATATTTATTCCAAGGGAATATTTTAACTTAATATTATTCTCTACGACGACCGATGCGATTACTTTAGCTATTAACTCTATTTGATACTTATTAAAACGCGCGACATGACCAGGACGTACGTTCAATTCCTCTTTCACCCTCAACTCAATTTCTGCTTCATCCATACCAAACGGCATGATTCTACCTCCTCTGTTACTTGTATGTATCAATTGACTAGTTCGCGAACGATAAAATGGGCACTAACAGATTTTTCGACGACTACGTGGTAAAGGTAATTCTGAGCCATTATACTACCCTTATGTCGTTTGTAAAACCCATGGAATATTCACAAGATTGTGTTTGCAACGCGAAATAGACAGTTGACAAATCGTCTTAAGCGCAGTAGAGTTGTGCCGACAAATCTTTTGTTATTCCTATTGTTGCTTTATGTCGGAAAATGGATATATAATCGATTTGATATAGATAAATTGATGACTTGTTTCAGGCAACGCAAAGTTCCAGTAAAATATCCTTTTATTGGAGGGAGCAAATCATGAAATGTTGGTCTTGCGATAATGAAATATCAGAAGATGCTAAATTTTGCCCCTTTTGCGGACAATCAGTCAAAGGAGTGCATTGGGAATATATGCTTGTAAAAGATGTTAACATAGTCAGTCTTGAGACAATCTTAGCCCGAGAAAGCATGGAAGGATGGGAGGTATACCGTATTGTACCTCACACTATTAACGCTACCTCCACTCAAACTGAAAGAACAGAAAGAGACGGAAGAGATAGAAGAGAGGAAAAAGACAAAACTATTGTTTCAACCGAATTCAACTATGAAACGTTTCACCTACTTTTAAAGCGCTTGCGCGTACAAAGAGACTCCTAAGACATTGGATTCAGAAACCTTCGTTGCAGAAGAAGGAAAATAATCTAGCAAACGCAGATAGGATATTAAGGAACGATTTCAAGCTTCTAAGGGTGGGATGTTAAATTATGGCGATGCAAACTGAGAATCTGGCAATTTTGAATGAATCTTCGGATTGAGCACTTATACTGTGTTTTAGACTTCCTCCAAGAACTGTTCTGCCTCTATTCTACCAAACCAACACCTCATTGCACCTAGCCAAGCTACTTACGTCCCTTGCTTGACGGCATTCAAGAAACAATGTAAGATAATCCAACTGTCGATTTTAGGTTTCTATCTGTTAATTTAATCGGTACGGGGAAGTGTCGGAACCGGTAGACGAGCATGACTTAGGATCATGTGCCTTCGGGCGTAGGAGTTCGAATCTCCTCTTCCCCATAAAAGGAGGCCCTATGCCAGGATGGTTTCAGGTGAGTGACCTGATTTGTATTGTTGCCTCTAGAGAAGATAAAAAGGAGGGAAAGAATGTTAGAATCGATGCTCGGTCCAGATACGATGAAGAAGATAATGATCTATATGATGGGGTCGGTCTTTATTATGCTAGCGTTTGTCGGCATGGTCATGATAGTTTACACTTCCATCGTTCCGACCTTTCATGCCCATCTCTGGCCTGCGCTCATCAGCGTAGATTGTGCTGGAGCCTGGTTTATAGCAAAAAGTAAGGGCCTCAAGATGGGTCTTGCCTGCATCGCCTTTCTTGCGGCGCTGTGGATCCTGCTAAACTCGATTATAGGCTGGGTCGCGCCCCCAGAGGGATCGTGGATTGCTGACCTATTTTCGTCGCCCAATATGGCTCTCTCAGCAACTGGGGCGCTCCTCATCATTATGGGCTCTCTTGTAGGAATTATGGGAGCCCAGAAGTAACAATATTATACAAACGGCTACTCATTTAAAAAAGAAGCTTTCCAGTATTTATGCTGGGGGCTTCTTTTATTAATGCAAATAGACTTGATAAGGGAGCACACCTAGATTTTCGTAATTGTATCTGGCTTTCCAAGATACAACCGTAAGCTGTGTAAATTTGGTAAACTATAGATTGGCACTTACTGTATGCTAGGGTATTAATATGGAGCATCGCTACATCAGGAATTTCTGTATCATCGCGCACATCGACCATGGTAAGTCCACGTTGGCAGACCGCCTTCTTCAACTTACCGGCACCATCAGCGAGCGGGACATGCGGGAGCAGTTCCTCGACCAGATGGAGTTGGAACGGGAGCGGGGTATCACTATTAAGGCTCAGGCAGTAAGGATGAGCTGTATTGCTGCCGATGGCGCGGAGTATCAACTAAACCTTATCGATACGCCAGGACACGTAGATTTCACCTATGAGGTGTCCCACAGTCTGGCTGCTTGTGAGGGAGCGATATTGGTGGTAGATGCTGCTCAGGGGATCCAGGCACAAACGCTGGCCAACGTATATATCGCGCAGGAAAACAAACTGACCATAATCCCTGTGATAAATAAGATCGATTTGCCCAATGCAGAACCTGATAAGGTGGCTGAGGATCTGGTGAATATCCTCGGCTTCGTCAGAAGCGATATTATCTTTGCATCAGCTAAGGAGGGGACCGGAGCGAAAAAGGTCCTGGAAGCCATTATCGAGAGGATCCCTCCTCCTCACGGTGAATCTCATGGGCCACTACGTGCGCTTATCTTCGACTCGAAATACGATTCCTATAAAGGGGTTATTGCCTATTTACGGGTGGTCGATGGGTCGGTCTCTAAGGGGAGTCGGCTCAGACTAATGTCCACAGGGAAGACCATTGAGTTACTTGAGATCGGCGTTTTTAAACCCAGTCTAACTCCAGTAGCACGGCTGGTATCCGGCGAGGTGGGATACCTTGCTACAGGACTAAAAAATGTTGGGGATTGTAGGGTGGGAGACACGCTTACCCTGGAGGATAGAAGTGCGGTTGAGCCACTTCCGGGATATCGACCTGTCAAGCCGATGGTTTTTGCTGGCATATATCCACTGTTAGGTGACGATTACAATGGGCTTCGAGAGGGTCTGGAGAAGCTTGGTCTCAACGATGCATCCCTGTCTTTTGAACCGGAGACAAGCGCTGCATTGGGCTTCGGATTCCGCTGTGGCTTTATGGGCATGCTTCATATGGAGATTGTTATGGAGCGGCTTAGGCGGGAATACTTGCTCGATCTACTGGCAACTGCCCCAAGCGTTGAATACGAGGTCACTAAAGTAGATGGCTCTGAAGTCACTGTATCCAATCCATCAAAGATGCCCTCGGTAGGGGAGATCACGGAGCTGCGGGAGCCATGGGTGTCGGTAAACATCATCACGCCTGCCAGGTACATAGGTAGTATGATGGAACTATTGAAAGAAAGCCGTGGTGATTACCGTGGTATGGAGTATTTTACGAAGGAGGTATCGCTGTCTCAAGATGCTGAATCCGCACTCCGCGTGTTATTACAGTACGATGTTCCCCTAGCGGAGCTGATCGTCGGTTTCTATGACGAGCTCAAGTCGCGAACTCAGGGATACGCATCAATGGACTATACATTCGCCACCTATCTGCCGGCTAAGCTGGTCAAAATGGAGATACTGATAAATAATCAGCCTGTTGATGCCCTATCACTTGTTGTGCCGCAGGAGAGGGCTTACCGACAGGGGAGGGAACTTGTACATAAGTTGCGTAAGCTTATCCCCAGACAGAATTTCGAGGTCGCTATTCAAGCAGCTATCGGACAGAAGGTTATCGTAAGGGAGAGTATAAAACCCTACCGCAAGGACGTAATTGCCAAGTGCTACGGGGGTGATATCACCCGAAAGCGCAAGCTCCTGGCGAAACAGTCAGCGGGTAAGAAGCGCATGAAGATGGTAGGTAGTGTTGAGGTACCTCCGGAGGCTTTCGTAGAGGTACTCAAGCTTTAATTCCCGACCAGCTTTCTCAGGTGTTCCCTTAAATCATTACCCATTCCGGGGTGGCGTAGGCCCAATGATATGGAGGCCTTGAGAAAACCCAATGGCTTGCCGGCGTCGTAATAGGTCCCATCAAACGCATAGCCGTAAATAGCCTGCTGCTTGAGAAGGAGCGCAAGTCCATCAGTGAGTTGAATCTCTCCTCCCGTGCCTGGTTGTGTGTCTATTAGCGCTTCGAATATATCAGGTGTAAGAATATATCTGCCCAGTATAGCTAGATTAGATGGTGCTTCCTCAGGTGCCGGCTTTTCCACCATATCCAGAATTCGATATACACGTTCTGCAACTTGATCTGTCTTGACTATGCCATATCTTACAGTATCCTCTTTTGCTACCTGACGCAGGGCGATAACGCTCCCCCTATGGCGTTGATATACATCAATCATCTGCTTCATAAGGGGAGGGTCAGTATTGAAAATATCATCGGGTAAAAAAACGGCGAAGGGTTCATTGCCTATAATCTCTCTGGTGGCTAAGATAGCATGCCCCAGCCCAAGCGGCTGATCCTGCCTGATAAAGGATATATTTGCTAACGTGGAGATACGCCGCACCCCTTCCAGTAGCTCCATTTCGCCTTTTTCCTGTAGCACTGATTCCAGTGCCAGGTTCCGGTTGAAGTATTCCTCAATAGCTGTTTTCGCCGAGGAGGTTATAACGATTATCTGCTTAATCCCGGATGCTACAGCCTCCTCAATAATATGCTGGATCAGGGGCTTATCCGCCAGGGGTAGCATCTCTTTTGGGATGGATTTTGTTGTCGGCAGGAACCTTGTTCCCAACCCAGCCGCAGGGATTACAGCCTTGCGTATCTCTATCACGTTCTCATTCTAACCTAAGCTCTAACTTACAGGCAAGATTTGGAGATGATCTCCTTTATAGTGATAGTGATACCAGCAATAATCTCACGGTTATATATGACAAGGGTACTACACAAGCAGTGAGGCTTGACAAGGAACTATGTGTGGGCTAGTATCAGAGCGAGGTCGTGCTAGGCGGGGAGCTAGCGGTGCCCTGTACCCGCAATCCGCTATAGCGGGGCGGAACTCCCCCTCGAGGTCTTGAACCTTTTGGGACTGCCTCTACTAAGTGGCGTTGAAGATTGGGTCCTGCGCGGCGGAAGGCTATGAATCCCGTCAGGTCCGGAAGGAAGCAGCGGTAAATAGTGATTTCCGGGTGCCGCAGGGTTGCCTGGTCAGAGCTGGCTGGTAGTAGTAAGCCGGGAGGCGAGGTCGACAGTGGGTGCACGGCCTTCTTTCATTCCCCCATTTAGTTAAGGATTGCGGATTGCTCACCGGTCAAACCAAGAGTGAACTTCAACGTCTCAACCTTCGTGCAAGGAAAGGTCTAGGACAGCATTTCCTGGTCGATGAGCAGGTACTGAGTAGGCTGATCTCGGCAGTAGCACTAACCCCTGGCGATACCGTGATTGAGGTGGGACCCGGCTTGGGTATATTAACCAGGGAGCTGGCAAAGAGCGCAGATCGTGTTATCGCAGTCGAGATTGATACTACAATGGTTGTAGCCCTACGAGAAGCCTTAGTTCCATTGCCCAATGTATCCATTATTAATGCCGACATCCTGGAGATTGATCCCGCATCACTATTAGGGGTCGACACTACCTATAAGGTCGTAGGGACCCTCCCTTATTATATAGCCACGGCAGTGATACGCCACTTTCTAGAGGCCCAGATTAAGCCTCTTTCTATAGTTGTTACCGTGCAAAAGGAAGTAGCCCAGGCAATAGCTGCTCCGGTAGGTAAAATGAGCTTACTAAGCGTTAGTGTACAACTTTATGGTAAGCCTACTATCGTGGACTATATCCCACCACAGAGCTTCTACCCCCCGCCGAAGGTGGACTCTGCCATTGTGCGTGTCGATGTATATGAGCGTCCTCTGGTAACGATAGCTGATGAAGCAACATTCTTTAGTATAGTGCGCGGTGGTTTCTCGGCACCGCGCAAACAACTGCGTAATTCACTGGCGCTGGGTCTTGAGATGTCGACAGGAGAAGCCACATCCCTGCTGGAAGAGGCAGGGATAGAGCAGAAGCGACGCGCGGAAACTTTGAACCTTGAGGAATGGGCTAGGGTTTACCAGGTATTCATCGAGAAACAATGATAACCGTCTCTGCATATGCGAAGGTTAACCTTACCCTTGAGGTAGTAGGTAAACGTACCGATGGCTACCACGAAGTTACCACCGTCCTTCAGGAGATTGGACTCAAAGATACGCTTTCCTTCGAAAAACATCGTGGTATAATAATCGATTGTGACTATCATGATCTGGCGTATCCAATACCTTCCGTAAACTATAAAAAGAACAGGCCTTTCCCTGATCCAGCTGAGAGCAATCGAGAAACCGAAAAAAAGCATACAAAATCCCCAAATCTTGTTCTAGAAGCAGCGAAACTGCTTCAAAAAGTAACTGGTTCGCGGAAGGGCGCGGCAATCTCTATTAAAAAGGGAATACCGATCGCTGCGGGACTTGGGGGGGGTGCCAGCGATGCCGCAGCGACACTACAAGCCCTTAATGATCTCTGGGAATTAGAACTACCGCTGGATCAGCTTCTGCAGTTGGCATCGAGGCTTGGCTCAGATGTCCCCTTCTTCCTATATGGAGGCACCGCATTGGGAGAAGGGCGTGGCGAAAGAGTCAGCCCGCTACCTATGTTCCCCCCTTCACGGGTAGTTCTCTTCAGACCACCCGTTGCCATTCCATCAAATAAAACGGAATACCTCTATACCTCACTGGATCCATCCTGCTTTAACGAAGGACAATTCACCAGCAGAATGGTGGCGCTGCTTCGTCATGGAGATGCGCCCCCACTCTCTTCTTTATACAACGCTTTCGAAATGATTGCCTTTACTACCTACGCCGGACTGGAAGAACATTGGCGTCATTTTTCAGCGCTTGGTGCCGATAATATTCACCTATCAGGCTCGGGTCCCACCCTTTTTACCATCGTTCGGGATATGGCTCAAGGAGAAAAACTGTATAGCTCCATTATAAGTAAGGGGCTGGAGGCTTATCTTGTTCAAACCGTGGCGGGGCGTTAATGCCGTTGTGGCAATATTGGTTCGCCACATCTCCTGGCTGTCGGAGCTAAGCGGGACGAAGAGGTGGCTGCTTCTATCTTTTATCGTTGCCCTGTACTTCCTCTTTAGCTATGCCATCTTTCGCCTATGGCCATATATGGGAGAGTTTGAGCAGTATGGCTATCTTGGCGCCTTTCTAGTTGCATTCATCGCCAGCATCTCCATAATATTTCCAATACCCGGTATCATCCTGGTACTAGCTATCGCCGCCAACCCTGATCTGAACTGGGCTGTGGTGGCACTGGCAGCGGCAATAGGTGGGGGACTGGGTGAAACTACGGCATACCTTGCTGGCTACGGTGGTGCAGTGGTCATCTCTCCCGGCCAATCAAAGTGGTATGAAAGGGCGGAGAAATGGATGAAGCGTTACGGAAGCGCGACCATATTTGCCTTTTCGCTTTCGTGGCTTCCTTTCGACATCGTGGGTATTGCTGCCGGAGCATTGCGGTTTACCTACTGGAAGTTCCTGCTGGCGACCTTAGCAGGACGTTTGCCACGGACGTTGCTCGAGGTCTATCTGGCCCGTAGAGGATGGGAAATATTGAGCGATAATACGTGGTGGAGTGGCTTGGCATGGTGGAGCTGGGTTATCATCGGTGTTGGTATGACAGTTATTTTAGGAGGTATCATATTTCTTATAGTATGGCGGCGCCGGAGGGCGCGACTATGATTTTAGTGGCAGCTATGGCCAATGCGAGGCTTTTTATAGTGAAATCGGTTGGTAATTGTTCACCTGTAAAGAAAGGTCTGGAGGCTTAACTTGCTCGCACTATGGCGCGGTGTCAAAGCTTCCATAATTAATATAAATCGCCGCATCTACCAGCCAAGGGAATTAAGCGGAAGGACGAGGTGGCTGCTGGGGGCTGCGATATTTATCCTGGTTGCGATTATTTGCTATGCTGTCTATCGCCTGTGGCCATCTATGGAAGGGTTTCAGGAGTATGGCTATCTTGGCGCTTTTCTAGTTGCGTTAATCACCGGAAGCACTGTTATTTTCCCCCTGCCCGGTTTCGCTATAATCGCGGTTATTGCGGCCAATCCTGATCTAAACTGGGCTCTGGTGGCACTGGCAGCGGCTATAGGTGGTGGGCTGGGGGAATCTACCGCATACCTTGCCGGCTATGCTGGGGCGGTATTCATCTCCCCAAAGCAGTCAAAGTTATATAGAATAGCAGAGAGCTGGATGAAGCGTTACGGGACTGCGACCATATTTCTTTTCTCCCTTACCCCACTTCCCTTCGACATCGCCGGCATCGCTGCTGGAGCAGTACGGTTTCCCTACTGGAAATTCCTGATGGCCACCATTGCAGGACGGTTGCCGAAGACATTCATCGGTGTCTACGTAATACATAAGGGGTGGCAGTTAGTACCTCGCTATTGGGACACCTGGTGGGACACGTGGACCGGGATGCCATGGTGGGGATGGGTTATCATCGGTGTTAGTATCGCAGCTGTTATCGTGAGTGCCATAATGCTGTGGCTACTATGGCGGCGCTGGCAGGAATGAAAATGATTTGCATAGCACGATCTATGGATATGGTAGCTAGAGTTACCACAACCGAAACGAGTTTTACAGGATATTCTAGTGTATGAAACCTTTGTTTCCCTTGACCTAGAGACCACGGGGCTGGACCCATCCAGCGATGATATTGTCGAGATCGGAGCGGTTAAGTTTTGTGGAGACGATGTCATAGACACTTTTCATACTATGGTGAGGTCTTATCACACATTACCCTACCATATTCAAATACTAACCGGGATCACCAACCGTGAGGTAGAGGCTGCTCCACCGCTGGCGGTAGGTCTCGATGCTCTTATCTCCTTTCTCGGTGATTATCCAATTATAGGGCAGAGCATTGCATTCGATCTCAGTTTCCTTTCCGAAAAGGGGGTTAGTCTACAAAACAGAGTGTTTGATACTTTTGAGCTGGCCACTATCCTGCTGCCATCACTTCCTGATTATCGACTCTCTGCAATAGCTGAGGAGCTGGGCATTTCATCTTCTATTCATCACCGCGCTCTTGCGGACGCGACACTGGCCAAGGATGTATTCCTAGCGCTTCTCGATAGAGCCAGATCTCTCCCTCTCTCTATTATTGCTGAGCTTGATCGGCTGAGCGGGGAGATAGACTGGCCCCTGTCTTATCTCTTTCGCCATATATCAGGGGAGAAGTTAGGGAATGTCTTCGCTCAAGTCGGTGAATTACCTATCGTTATCATCGGTAGAGAGCGGGAAGAGCGACTCATCCCCACTTCAGAGCGGAAACCTTTAGATTTGGATGAATTGACCGGAATATTAGGAAGCGAGGGCCCTGTAGCGCGATCTCTTTCCCAATTCGAGTATCGACCTGAGCAGGTGACGATGATGCAAGCTGTAGGGGGAGCGCTGAACGAAGGCAATCGCCTTATTGTAGAGGCAGGTACTGGAACTGGCAAGTCTATCGCCTATCTCCTGCCGGCTATCTTTTTCTCCCTTGAAAATGGTGTTCCTGTGGTTATATCTACAAACACTATTAATCTACAAGAGCAATTGATAAGCAAGGACATCCCCGACCTTGTAAGAGCGCTGGAACAAGGGTCCCTCCGTTATACGCAGCTTAAAGGACGAAATAATTATCTCTGTCTCAGACGATGGAATTTACTAAGAAGAAGCCAGGCTCTATCCATGGCGGAGGTAAAGCTTCTATTGCGTACCCTGGTTTGGCTGGCAACTACCCAGACCGGGGATAGGGCAGAACTAAGTCTTAGAGGAGAGGAGCTCTCTACCTGGAGTCGGGTTTATGCCCAAGGGGAAAGCTGCCTTGGAGTCCGTTGCCCTTATCAGAAGCAAGGGCAATGCTTCCTTTATCATGCGAGACGAAAGGCGGAAGGGGCTCATCTCATTGTTGCGAATCATGCCCTTTTACTCTCTGAGATTGCCACCGGGAGCAATGTTCTACCTGACTATAGCCATGTCATCATCGATGAGGCGCACCATCTTGAGGAGGATGCAACGGAGCAATGGGGCTTTGAGGTGAGGGAACGCGACGTGCGCGGTTATCTAAATCTCTTAAGCGAAAAAAGTGAAGGTGTAGGGGGAGATCATAATATTGGACTTCTTTTCCAACTGGAAGGCCACTTCAGAGGAAGCTCAGTTTCGCCATCCCACAAAAAAGAGATAGAAGAGTTAGCTCAAAGTATTCGTCGCAGTGTAGAACATGGCCATGACCGCGTACTCGAGTTCTTCGACGTCCTCTGGCGTATCCTGGAAACTCACACTGAGGGTTATGGAACGTATGAGCGTCGATTACGCCTTACCAAGGAGGTGTACCGCCAGCCGGAGTGGAGCAATGTGGCACTCGCGGAGGAGAACCTGAGCCTTGCACTGACGGAAATCGATTCCGGGCTTAATCGTCTTTACGCTATGATTGAGCCGCTATCCGATATTCTGGACTATGAGAATCTTACAGTCGAGCTCTCATCCATAATATTTCGAGGAGGGGAGCTGTGCCAGCGGATAAAATCCGCGGTCTATGAACAGGGGGACGGGGATAGCGAAAAAGTCGAAATGATCTTCTGGCTCTCTTTGAGGGGCGATATCCTTGCCCTGTGCGCAGCACCGCTTTACGTGGGGCAGGTACTGGAGGAGTATCTCTTCTCTCGGAAGGAATGCGTGGTACTCACCAGCGCTACGTTAAGCACTGAGGGCCATTTCGAATATATCAAGGGGAGGCTGGGACTTGGGGACACCGGAGAACTGCTTCTGGGGTCCTCTTTCGATTACATGAATGCTGCTCTGGTATATATCCCGGATGACATCCCCGAGCCAGGCCGGTCAGGATATCAGCAGGCAGTAGAGCGAGTTTTAATCGATCTTTGCCGTACTACCGGCGGAAGAACTCTCGCTCTTTTCACCTCCCATGCGGCGCTGCGGGCAAGCGTTGAGGCGATCCGTACACCACTCCAGGGGGAGGACATCCTTGTGTTGGGGCAAGGCCTAGATGGTTCCCCCCGACAGCTTCTCCAGGCTTTCAAAGCCAATCCCCGAGCAGTTCTCCTGGGTACCGCAAGCTTCTGGGAGGGTATCGATATAGTGGGCGAGTCACTTAGCGTGCTGGTGATGGCAAGACTCCCTTTCAATGTACCTACCGACCCGGTATTCGTTGCCCGCTCCGAGCTTTTCGATAACCCCTTTAATGAATATTCCCTACCTCAGGCAGTTCTAAGGTTCAAACAGGGATTCGGACGCTTAATACGCACCAGGAGCGACCGAGGGGCGATAGTGGTACTTGACCGCAGAATCAAATCGAAATACTACGGCGCTGCCTTCCTGGGATCGGTACCCCAATGCATGGTAAAAAGCGGCCCCTCTCGTCAGATTTCTGAAGAAGTAGCAACATGGCTGAGGGAGAGTTAATTGGGGAGATTATTATAGCTGGGCGATACCCCCAGACCCACGGCAGGAAGTATCCTGCAACTATTTTTCAGCGGCCTAATCCCGTCTCGTTTTTTTTCGATCAGTCGCCCTCTTCATCCAGCCCACCTTTACTCAGTGATTCCCCATTAATTGTTGTACCATAGCCTCTTCATCTTCCTTCGTGATTACGTGCCCGTCCAGCCTTGCTTCTCGAAGTGTCTCAAGCATGCTGCCCAGACGAGGCCCGGGCTTTACCCCCATATTTTTTAGGTCTTCCCCGTCCATGAGAGGCTTGACATAACATATATGATTTAGATATCTTTCCAAGTTGGATCGAATTATCGGAGAGTTGCTGGCAAGGGAACACGCGGCGATCGTTTTAGGGTGATAGCGCTTCAGTAAACGGTAAATACCACTGGGAGGCAGAGCGTTATCGTCTAAGGAGGGAAGGACCTCCGTTAGACGAGGCACCTGCCGCATATTTCGCCCCAATTCGCCCACTATCTTCAGGCGGGCGATGAGGTGCTCAATATCCGCCTCGCTGAGATGGCATGTGAGTAGTAACAGATAAAGGGCGGAATCGGCTATCGCCTTCTCGCGAGCCTCACGAAACCGCTCTGCCACCCATCCATTACCTCTCAGGGATGGGTGAAGCTGTTGAAGCACCCCCAGCACTTCAGCGCGTTCCAGGATTTGCTCGGGGGTATCCTCTTTCAGGATAAGCTCCAGCTCATGCCTTATCCTATCTCCGCTTATGGTGTCCAGCATCGAAATGTGCTCGCGGAGCAGCCGCTCAGTATTTTTTTCCAGCGTCAGGCTAAGCCTCTTTTCATAGCGAATAGCGCGGAGAATTCTGGTAGCATCATCAATGAAGCTACGCTCATAAAGGATTCGTACGTTTCTTTTTTGCTCCAGGTCATTCCAACCACCGTGGGGATCAAGTAACTGACCAAAAGAGGCTGGACTCAGGTCAATAGCCATAGCGTTTATCGAGAAGTCCCGCCTGAGAAGGTCATCCTGGATCGTTCCCGGCTGCACCGTAGGCAAGGCTCCAGGTTGGGAATATATTTCGGAACGCGCCGTGATTACATCAATGTTTAATCCTCCGCGGCGGAACTTTGCCGTACCAAATTGACGGTGAACTGTCACCCGGCCTTCACCTTTGCCCTTCTCTTCACCCATCCTGTCACTCTTAGCAAGCTGGCGGGCAAGGTATGGGGCGTCGCCCTCCACTACCAGGTCTAAGTCCAGAATAGGACGCTGCAGAAGAAGATCGCGTACCGCCCCTCCGATAAGATATAGCTTTTGCTCTTGTGCTCCCGCTTTCTCTCCAGCGATGTGAAGAAAGGCAATAAGCTCTGCGGGCAGGCACCGGCGCATTTCAAAATCCAGGTTCTCCATGAGACACGATTATATCATGCTTACCTTGACAAATCGAGGTTGTATAACTATGGTGATGGGGGAGTTGAATATTGTCTGAGTTAGCCGATTTACAGGATACACTTAATCTCGTTTTCAAAGACCCTGCTCTCCTAAAGAAAGCCCTTGTTCACCGCTCTTATCTCCACGAAAATCCCGACTTTGACCTGCCGTCCAATGAGCGACTAGAGTTCCTTGGTGATTCCCTTCTCAGCTTTGTTATCGCAGAGAAGCTATATAAGGATTCCCCCCATCTTTCGGAGGGAGGAATGACCAAGCTACGGGCGGCCCTGGTGCGCACGGAAACCCTGGCCAGGTTAGCCAGATCCCTGGGGCTTGGTAATTACCTTTATCTCGGACGTGGCGAGGAGACCAGTGGAGGACGCACCAAGCAGTCCATCCTGGCGGGAGTCTTTGAAGCGGTAATTGGGGCCATCTTGATTGATCA
>RCNF010001859.1_pt1 | contig 13777 bp, 7 predicted proteins | sample 2041311 | NCBI WGS metagenome assembly RCNF01 (sample SAMN09708228, study PRJNA481090) | Marine sediment metagenome, whole genome shotgun sequencing project. | biome: marine sediment; feature: ocean; material: sediment; isolation source: Sewage treatment plant 2 marine sediment (STP2) ... | reverse complement strand
ACCACCACTCCGACGCCAACCACCACCACGACCCCTTCGCCCACACCGACGGCGACACCAACGCCAACCCCGACAACGAGTATCAACCTTGCGCCCTATCAAGATACGGATTGGAGCGGTCCTCTGGTCGTCTCAGGAACCACTGGAACCACGACGTCGGGCGGTTTGAGCGGCAGCGGAGCCACCTATTTCGACTGGGCGGTTGCCAATTACGGCCCGGATGACGCGGTCTTCCCGGCGGGCGCCAACATCGCCCGAATTCTCATCGACGGCACCACCGCGGTATCGTTCTTTTTCTCCACTACCGAGACGTATACTCTCGAAGCAAATCGCTTCGCGTCATTCGACGACTACCAGATCGATAACATCGGGACCGGCCAGCACACGGCCTCCCTGGTCGCCGATCCCGACAACGTCATCGCCGAGAGCGATGAAGGCGACAACACCTTCGACTACACCGACACCTGGTCCGCCAAAGCGGCTTCCGAATCGACCAGGGTCGAGATTCCCAAGGCGGTCATCAGGGTCGAGCCCATTCCAGGGTGGAAGTCCAGTTCGGCGGGTGCCAGCTACGATCCGATCAAGATTCGCTGGCAGGGCGCACCGCCGCTCGAACCGGGCCCCATCGCGGTCGCCCACACCAAGGCCACCACGGTCGACACCTCGACTTACATCCCCGCTTCGGCCCACGCCTCGGGCGCCCTCAACACCAACTGGCGCACCGATGTCCAGCTCCACAACCCGGGCACCGTCTCGGCAAGTGTCCGGATCGACATGTTGGCCCGCGATCAGACCAACCCGACCCCCCAGACCCGGACATTCCAGGTCGCCGCGGGGTCGTCCAAGAGGCTCGAGGACATCCTGTACTCGTCGTTCTCCTTTGACGGGGCAGCAGCCCTTCGGATCACGATGCTCGTGGGCGACGTCATCGCCACCAGCCGCACCTACAACCTCACGGACACCGGCACCTACGGCCAGTACGGCGGCACGGTCCACGGCTCCCACGCCTTTGTCACCGGCGAACGCGCGCTGTTGATGCAGCTCACCCATAACGCCTCGAACACCGTTGGTTTCCGCACCAACGTCGGGCTTGTCAACTGCAGCAACCAGACCATCGTCGTCAACCTCGACCTGAGGTCGGCAAACGGCACCAGCCTGGGCACCCTCTCCGAAAGCCTCGAACCGTACGAGTTCATCCAGAAAGACAAAATCTTCAAACGCGTCACCTCGAATACGGTGAGCGACGGTTATATCAACATCACCTCACCCACATCCGGGGCCCGTTACCTGGCCTACGCCACCGTGATCGACAACGTGACCGGCGATTCGGTGTTCATCCCGGCGGCCTCGGTGCTCGAGGCCGAACCCACACCCGCCTCGTTCATCCCCTTTGCCGAGACCGCCTTCTCCGCCATGGGGCTCCTCGGCCAGGGCAATATTCCGAGCATCGAGACCATGGTCGGCGTCATCCAGACCTTTGGCGTCGCCGGCGTGATCAATGCGGCCGCCGCCATGCTGCCTCCGGGCTCGGTGACCATGATCCCGGACGGCGCCCGCGTCGATCTCGGATCTCACTTCGTAGCGCAGACCGGTGACGTCCTCTCCGGCAGCGTGACCGGGACCTACGCCAACCTCGTCAACACACCCGGCGTCGTCAGTTACGACTACGAAGGCACCATCGATAATGTGCTGTGGAACGGCCAGTACGCCGAAATCGGCGGCGCCACCGGCGAGGTGGATCTGGCCATCGACAACTCTGGTCATGTCAGGGGTGGCGTGTCCATGGATAGCTTTGCCGCCCCGCAGGATGCCAACGGCAAAAGCCTGTCCGACGTCACCGTCACCGGGTCGGCCGAGTTCGACACCGAGATCTGTCCCAACTACCCGATTTCGGGGTCCGTGACCATCACCAAGGACGGCGACTCCCAGACCATTTCCTTCACCAACGACTGCGACGGCACTTTCGAGGGCGGTTCGCAGGGCCAGACCGGCGATGTGTCCTTCCGCCTCACCTGGAGTGGTCCACAGGACCTCGATCTCTACGTCATCGAACCGAGCGGCGAAACCATCTCCTACCAAAACACTCAGTCCGCCACAAACGGCCAACTCGATGTCGATTCCAACGCCGGGTGCAGCAACCCGAGTTCGAGTCCAACCGAGAATATTTTCTGGCCGGAGGGCAGCGCCCCACGTGGCACCTACCAGTTCTACGTTGATCTCTATAGTGCATGCAGCTCCACCAGCACGCCATCGTTCACCCTAAGAGTATTCGAGGGCGAGACCGTGGTCAGAACGATCAACGGCACGATGCCGGGAGGTGGCGAGACAGAGCGCTACACACACGTCTACTGATATCCCGCGATGTCAATCAAAAGGCGCACCGTTTTGGTGCGCCTTTTTTCGTTTCACCTTCCTGAAGGTTGCAATAGACTCTTCCGGTATCTCGAAACCCGACCCAACCCCGGAGGTAAACCGTGAAGCTCCACCTGACCACCATCATTTCTCTCACTGCCATCTTCGTTTCAGGTCCTCGCCGGCGCTGCCGACCCGCCGCTTCGCGACCACCACATCACACCCGACGACTATTTTTCTCTTGCGCAGATCACCGAGGTCGCGTTGTCGCCCGACGGCACGATGGCGGCCTATGTCGAACAACGGTGGGAGCCGCCCGAGCCCACCCGCAATTCTGATCTCTGGGTGGTGGATGTCGCGACCGGCGCCTCGCGCCGCCTCACCTTCGACCGTGCACAGGAGGCGGGCCCAAAGTGGAGCGCCAACAGCGGCTTCATCTACTACAGCGCGGATGCCTCTCGTCCCGGTGACGACACACCGCCATTCAACGGTTCGACCCAGGTCTGGCGCACGGCCCCTCGCGGCGGCGAACCACACCCCGTGACTCGGGTCGCCGGCGGCATCGGTCTTTTCGACCTCGAAGGCGATGGTTCAGCTCTTTTCTTCACGACGCCCACAACGCGGGTGGACGGCCCATTTCAAGACCTCCGCGAGCTCTATCCGGAGGTCGAATACGGCCACGGCGTGACCCCGTTCGACGCCGTCCACCGACTCGACCTGACCACCTGGCGAGTGACCGAAGTGGTGCCGGCCACACGGGTCATTCGCGCCCTCTCGGTGGCTCCGGCGACCGGCCTCATCGCCATGGTCACAACCCCCGACGATGAACAGATCCACTCCGAGGGTTGGTCCGAGATCTTCGTGTTCGACCCCAGATCCGGCACGACCATTAACCTCACGCCAGAGTCGTGGCGCCACACCCACCTCAGCCCCTTTGGCTGGATCAACGGCGTGAGCTGGTCCGGCGACGGCCTCGCCCTCGCCTACTCGGTCGATTTTGACGGCTATCCAACCCTGATCTACACGGCCGAGTGGGACAACGGGGATCCCAGCCTTTCGTTGGTCGACCGGCCGCCGGGCATCAGCTTCAAAGAGGGCGTTCTGGCGTGGCGCGGCGCAGGCCGCGATCTCGCCGCTATCGGTCACGTAAAGGCCCGATCCAGGCTCTACGTCCTGGATGGAATTCGCAACGGGAGGGCCGAACACGTCACGACCTTCACCCCGGGTGACACGGCGGTCACCGCGTTCGACTTCGACGCCGCCGGCCGAACCGCGGCGGTGATCACCGCCACCACCACCGACCCACCGGACATCTATCTGGTGGGCCCGTCCGGGACCCAACGTCGGCTGACCCACGCCAACCCCCAGGTCGACAGCTGGTTGCTGCCGCAGATCGAGATCGTCACTTGGACCAGCGGCGACGGCACCGCCGTGGAGGGGATCCTCGAGTTGCCGCCCGGCTACCGGCCCTCTGACGGTCCGCTGCCCATGATCGTCGAGATCCACGGCGGCCCGACTTCGGCCACGCGACTCGAACTGCAGTACTGGATCTACGGCCGAACCCTGATGGCGGCCAACGGCTACGCCCTGCTGAGCCCCAACTACCGCGGTTCGATCGGTTATGGCGACGACTTCCTCACCGATCTCATCGGTCATGAAAACGACCTCGATGTCGAAGACATTCTGGCCGGGGTCGATGCCATGGTGGAGCGCGGTATCGCCGACCCCGACAGACTCGGCGTCATGGGGTGGTCGAACGGCGGGGTCCTCACCAACTGTCTGATCACCCGTACCGAACGATTCAAAGCCGCCTCTTCGGGTGCCGGGGTGCTCGATCAGAACATCCAGTGGGCGACCCAGGACACGCCCGGCCACAACATCAACTTCATGGACGGCGCTCTGCCCTGGCAGAAGCCCGAGGCGTACCGGAAGGCGTCACCATTGTTCGGTCTCGGCGCGGTCACGACGCCGACCCTGATCCACGTCGGCGGCGACGATCCAAGGGTTCCGCCGGCGCACTCACGGGCCCTGTACCGGGCGCTCCGCCAGTATCTCGGGGTAGCGACCGAGCTCGTGGTGTACCCCGAGGAGCATCATTCGCTCACTACCTACGTCCACCGCCGAGCAAAGATGGCATGGGACCTTGCCTGGTTTGATTACTACCTCGCCCCTCTCGAGGATGGGTCGGTCGACTGATCCGTTCCGAACGGATCAGCCATCGGGTGCAACGATGAGGGCGTTTTTGCGTAGGAAACACTATCGAGCGAGGTGGGAACCCGGCTCGTGTTTCCAACAATATCGCCTTTCGGAGGAAGTCATGACACCCATCCGGTCTATGAGCGGCGACGGGCAGGGCCTGTCGATGCCGGCGCTCCGTCTGTTGGTTGTTCTGCTGGTTGCGCTGGTCGACTTTGCGGGAGCGCAGACCACTTCACGCGTCGTTGCTCTCGGCGAGGTCCAGGGGGCCGCCAACAGCGTCACCACGCTGCTCCAGCAACTCGAACTGATCGACGAAGCCGGCCGCTGGTCGGGCGGCGACGCCGTGCTCATCCAGACCGGGGATCTGATTGACGGCGGCGAGAACTCGCGCGCGGCGATGGACCTCTTCATGCGCCTTCAGGAGGAGGCTTCGTCCGCGGGCGGCCGGGTCATCGTGCTGATGGGCAACCACGAGGTCATGAACATCCTCGGCGAGCTGCGAGACGTCAACTACATGACATACGCTGCATTTGCAGGAGCGGATGCGGAGGCACGACAGAAAGCTCACTACGACAGCGTTGTGGCCTGGCGGACTGGACGTGCTCAGGCCACCGGAGCCGAGTTTACGGCTGACGACGAGTTCAACGCCGATTGGTTTGCCCTCCACCCGCCGGGGTGGGTCGAGTACGCAGAGGCCATGCGACCCGAGGGGGTCTATGGCCGATGGCTGCGCTCGCTGCCTGTGGCCGTGGAGCTCGAAGGCGTCCTCTTCATCCACGCGGGCATCAGCCCCGAGATGAAAGGCTCATCGGTGGAGGCCATCAACACCCGCGCTGCTGACGAGATCCGTCGTTTCGACAAGGACCGCGAGCGTATGGTGGCCGAGGGACTGTGCGTGCCACTGTGCGGTGCGCGGGACATGGTCGACGTCATCAAAGACGAGGTCACCTATCTCAACACCCTCGACCCTTCTCAGCGCACCGCCGACAACCCCAGAATGACGCGGGCGGCCGGCCTCCAACATCTCGGCCAGTGGGGCTCGTGGTCAGTGCTCTCCGACACCGGGCCGCTGTGGTTCAAGGGCACATCGCAATGGGATGAAAAGCAGTTCGGCGGAGAGATGCAGGAGATCCTCTCGGCGACTGGGGTCGAGCGCATGGTCACAGGCCAGTCGGATGGCAGGGAACACCTCATCCACGCCCGTTTCGACGACTGCGTCATTCTGACGTCGGTCGACCTGTCGGACAATGCCTGGGACGGCGGGGGCCAACCCGCTGCGCTGGAAATCGTCGACAGCGACTTCTTTGTGGTGACGATGACCGGGCGCGAAGTCTTGATCGACGCCCAGTAACGGCCCGTCAGTGTGAGGTCCGGGCCAATCGGCCCGCCGCACTGTGTTCCTCGGCGATGGCCTCCGCCATCAGACGGTCGATGGACCCATCGAGCCGGACGATTTCCAGCTCGTCGCCGCGAAACTCGACCACGAGAAGCCCGTCGACTTCACCACCCTTGTCACCGTGCCCAAAGACCCAACTCGAGTCAAAGCCGTCCCGCTCAACAACCATCGGCCACGCCCCGATTCGCCCCGGATCGACCTCCGATCCCCGCTGCCAGAGCCGAACCAACACTTCCTGGGTCACGTCCTCGGCCTCCTCGCGGTGGTTCAGCAGATACACCGCGAGTGTGAACACTCTGTTCCCATGCTCGGCAACCGCGGAATCGAAGGCAGCTCTCGTCATACGCATAAAGAGACGGATTCCAGTCATTGAAAGTTACAGGGCCCCTGACGCAACCACCGCCGGGGAAAGTCGTATCTTCACATGAGTTTCAACGCGGTCCCGGGTGGGGAGGTTCTGGAATGAGGTCACGAGGTCTGCGGCCGGCGGCCGCTACGGTTGCGATCATCTGCACAATTGCCGCTTGCAATCAGGGCCCTTCAGCCCGGCAATCCAAGGTCAAGGTGCCCATCACGACAGTTTCCGAGGAGGCGAGGGCGGCTTACCTTCACGGTCGAGACCTGCTCGAAGCTCTCCGTTTCAGAGATTCTCATCACTACTTCGTCTCGGCCACGGAGCTTGATCCGGGGTTCGCCCTGGCGTGGATGGCTGCGGCCAACACGGCACCGACGACCCACGAGTTCTTTGCCGCCATGCGCCGAGCCACCAGCACCGCCGATGCCGCCAGCTATGGCGAACAGATGATGGTCAGGGCGTTCGAAGCCGCAGTGAACGCCGATCCGGAGACCCAGCGCTCTGAGCTCGAGGCCCTGGTCGCCGCCTACTCCGGTGACGAACGGGCACACAACGCCCTCGCCATCTTTCTTTTCGGCCAGCAGGAGTACGAAGCGTCCATCGCCGGCTATCAGCGGGCCATCGCCATCAATCCGGAATTCTCTCAACCGTACAACCAGCTCGGCTACGCCCTCCGCTTCACCGGCGATTTCGATGCCGCTGAACAGGCTTTCAAACGGTATATCGAACTCATCCCGGATCAACCCAACCCCTACGATTCGTATGCCGAGTTGCTGATGAAGATCGGAAGGTTCGATGAATCGATCCAGACGTATGAGAAAGCCCTGGATGTTGAGCCCACGTTCATCTCGTCGTACATCGGCATCGCCAACAATTTCATTTTCATGGACCGACCGGAAGAGGCTCGCAAGGCCCTGGCAAGGATCACGAGTATTGCGCGGGGTGGCAACGAGTTGCGGCAGATGCACACCTGGATATCGGCGGCATTCCTGCACGAAAGTGATTTCGACGGAGCGCTCGGCGAAGTCCAGCGGAGGTACGACATCGCCACCGAGATCGACGACCTCCCGGCCATGTCGGGCGATCTGAACCTCATGGGCACCGTACTGCTGGAGGCCGGCCGTGTCGATGAAGCCGCAGCAAAATTCGATGCTTCAGTCGCCATGATGGACGCATCGGATGCGACCGAAGACATCAAGGATGCCGTGCACCGCAACCACATTGCTGATTCCGTACGAGTCGCTCTGAGCCGCGGAGATCCGGCGACGGCCACCGATCTGGCCGACTCCTACCGTGCGGAGGTTGCCTCCCACAACGTCCGCTTCGAGCTCCAGCAATCCCGCGAGCTCGACGGCCTGATCGATCTGGCCACAGGCGAACCAAAGACGGCCCTCTTCGAGCTCGCCAACGCCAACCAGCAGAACCCTCGCGTTCTGATGCTCAACGGACGCGCCTTTGCCGCCGCTGGAGACCGGGAGGCGGCCCGCGCGGCCTGCCGCCACGTCATCGACTTCAACCAGCTCAACTTCAATCTGGCCTACGTCCGCGGCGAAGCCCGCGACCTGCTCGAAGGCCTAAAGGCGCACCCATGAGGCTTCATCCCTATGTCCTGATGCTGGTGATCGCTGTATCAAAGCCGATCGCCGCTCTCGACCACGCCCTCGAACGGGGCGAGGCCATTGCCATCAGCCCGCTCCCCTCGAAGGCCTGATCGGCCGACCGCTCGCCCTTTCGTACGAAGAATGATCCGCCGCTCCGGGGTCGCGGATTGAGATACTATTGAAGGGACGACGTGACATCCTGTGACCGGGGCGGTATCCCGCCAGGCAGTGAGGATGCATGTTGATATCCTGGAGATTCGAGATCCGCTCGACGTCGCGGGTCGAAACGGAACCGAGGGAGCACTTCATTGGACCAGCAAACCGGGGCCACCGGATACGAAGAAGAGCGGATGCTCCTCAAGCGGTACCTCTCGGACGAAATCGCACCCATGATTTTTGCCGACAGCGCGACCGAACTCTTCGACGTTCCGGTGAACGTTGTGGTCAACGAGATCCAGTCATGGATCGGCGACCAGTTCCGCGGATCCAGCAACATGACTGCCGGCGATCTCATCTTCCACGCCGCCACCAAGCTCCACCAACTCGGAATCCTCGAGCTGATTCCACGTGACGACGTGGCGGAGTTCATGAACGGGCTCTACCCGCACCTTCTGAAACTGTGTCCCGCCGAACAGCAGGCCGGTCTCCAGACCAACATCAAACATCTCGTCAAAAGCACCTCTATCAGCGGCGGCCGCTCCGACGTCCTTCACAAACCAGTCCAGGGCGGCGGGGGACCGGGCTACGGCGGTGGTCCAGGGGGCGGTGCGCCAGGGGGCGGTGCGCCAGGCGGTATGGGGCAAGGGCACGGGGCTCCCGCCGGGGTGGGCGCCCCGCAAGTACCTGCGACCTCCGACCCGGCCGCCCTGTTGCGGCTCAACCTCCTCCTCGACAACCTCCAGCAGACTCTTTCTCAACAGAACCGGGATACCGGTGGTACGGCACCACAGCCCGCCGCCTCGCTCGCCCACGTCATCGACGAGGTCGCGTCGAGCGCCGGGAGTTCCCTCGAACTGGAGACTCAGCTCGGGTTTCTCAAGGAACTCGGGGTGCCCGGACTCAGCGCGGGGCTGATTCAGCAGCTCGGCCGCAGCCTCCCCGACTGGGCACCGCCGGCTCCGGAAAGTGCGGCGGGCGCCGAACCCCCGGCCGGAGCCGCCCGCGCCATGCGCAAAGTTGTCAAGCTCTCAAAGGACCGTGAAGAGCTGTCTCAGCGCTTCAGAGAACTTGTCAAGGTTGCGGTCGAAGAATTCAACTCCGGCTCGCTGGGGCGGGCCGTGACCATGCTCGATCTCGCGGGCCGCATGATCGAACAGGGCGACATCGAGGCGGCGATCGCCGAGGCGGTGTACGAGGAGAGCCACCCGGCCCTGGATCCCGCCCAACTCGACGCGCTCGTCGAAAACCCCGACAAGCGCCTCCTCCTGCGCAGGGTGCTCAGGTTCTTTCCGCAACTCCACGCCGACCGTCTGGTCCTGGAACTCATGGAAGAGAGCAGCCGGGAAAACCGTCTTCGGTTGCTCAAACTCCTGCGAGCCCACGGCGAGACCGCTCGTACGGAAGCCGTCCACGCTCTCGACGAATCGATCAACAGCGATCAACGAAGACCGGCGGATGTTGAACGAAATTTACTCTACCTGATGCGCGCCATCCCGAACACCAGCGAGGAAACGGTCGATCACGAAATCGACCTGCTCAATCAAACCTCCGATCTGCGTGAGGCACTCCCTATCATTCGCGAGAGCTTCTCGGTTCTGACGCGCCTCCGCCACCCGCGCGCCTGCGCCATCCTGGCGGCGAGGGTCAGCGAGCTCGAAGACGGTCTCACCGCAACCGCCTCAATTCCGCTCGACGCCAAGGAGAGTCGCTTCCTGCTCAGCAACACCATCAAACAGCTGAGTCAGGATCCGGACAACGACAGCCTCGAAATCGTCATAACCCACGGCCTCAAGGGCACACCTCAGCTCGGCGACACCTACAGCCGGCTTGCCCGGTTGGGGTCCCACGATCTCGCCGACTACCCCGCCCAGGTCATCCGGATCACGGATGCGATCAACGAAGAATTGCCGCGCAAATTTCTCGGTGTGTCGGTCGGCGCCCAACGCAAGGCCCTGGTTCTCGAACCGCTGGTGGCAGCCATCGCCGGCACCCGGTCACCCAAGGTTCAGAAGCTTCTGGCTGAGATTGCCAAGAAACACGGCGACCAGACCTATGGCCAGAAGGCCGTTGAGGCGCTCAAGGCCATGGGGCGCCCGCCGGTCACAACCGGCAAAGCCGATGACGACGCCATCACCCTGAGTGGAGATCTCGGGCTCTTCGGCCTTCCCAATCTCCTGCAGAACCTCGCCGACAACCGCCTCTCGGGCACTCTCAGTATTGTAGGGGACGATAGCTCCCAAACTTCATCCGTCGTTTTCGCCGGTGGTGAGATGGTGTCGGCCGGTTTCCGCGATCTGTCGGATGACATCGCCGTTTATCAGATGCTTGAACAACCGGTGGAGGGTCGCTTTCAGTTTGCGGCTGATAATAGTCCCGATGAAGAACGGGGCGATGCCGCAAACGGCCGCAACGTCATGTCCCTGTTGATGGAAGGGATGCGTCGATTCGACGAATTCAACCGCGCCTGTGCCCTGATCCCGGATGATGCGGTCTTCAAACCGACCGGCAAGAAGGCGAGTGACGTCAAGAAGGACGGAGACCCCAAGCTGGCCAAGGAAGTCTGGGGCCGAGCCTCCCGCGGCACTCCCACGTCGGCCGTTGAGAGCGAGCTGCCGGTCGACGCCTTCCGCGTCCGCCGGCTTTACGAGCACTGGGTCACCGAGGGTTCGCTGGCCCTCGCTGATCAGCCGTCACAGGGCTGATCCGCCGATCTGACGAGCTGAAAACAGTTCAGTTCAGGGCGTCACAACCATCAACATCTCGTCCGGGACGAGGTACTTCTTCACCACATCCTGAACCCGCATCGGCGTAACCGCCCCGTAGGCCGCCTCGTCAATCGCCAAAGGCGAGGCGGGACCTTCGAAGACGGCGCGGCCGACCCGATAGGCGCGGGACGCTGCGGACAGTCCGCGCAACATGCGGGTGCGACGAGCTCGCGCGTTGAGGCGTTCGATATCTTCGCCAGAGAGCGGTTCGGCGCCGAGCCCGGCCACCAATGCGACGATCAGCTCACCCACCTGTTGTAGATTTTCTGGCCGGGTGCCCACCGTCGCCGACAGGACCCAGGCGCCACCGGGAACGTGTCGAATGCCTGCGCCAAGACGGTAAGCCAGCCCTTCGCGCTCGCGAATGACCGCGGTCATGCGATCGGACAGGGCGTCCATGGCCACCAGCAGAGCGGCACGATCCGCGTCGTCCACCTCGACAATCCTCCCCCACAGGACGGTCACTTGCGGCGCGTCTCCGGTCTCCACCTGCGGCGCCGAGGCAGCTGGCCGCCACTCCGGATAGGGACCTCGTTGCGGTTGCGCTGGTGGACCGTCACCCAGTGCGCTCTCCACGATCTCGAGGGTGTCGGCCACCGCCAGGGGCGATGCCACCGAAACCACCAGACGGTCGGGAGCGAAATAGCCGGCCGGCCAAATGCCCCAGAAAGCTCGCACCGACTCGGGCCTGGACGGCGCCCCATCCAACGGTCCCGAAACCGGTTGCGCCAGAGGATAATCATCGCCAAGCAGCGCCCCCAGGAAGAGCTGCTTGGCCTTTTCCGATCCACGGTTGTCCGCCTTGCGCGCGGCCCCGTGATCGCCGGCCGCCGATCGCCAGCCCGCCTCGTCCCACGAGGGAACCCGCACCATCTCAGCCAGCATCATGAGCGCGGTCTCGAGACCCGCCGCGGGCCCCTCGATTCGAACATATGAGAAATCCGGAACGTGGTAGCGGTTGTCAAACGGGATCATCGGCGAATCGGCGATCTTGACCTCGAAGCCCGCCCGTTCGATGCGCTGCGCCAGCGACTGGCCGGGGCCCAGGACCGTGCCACCGGGCAACAACCGGTGGACCAGATCGGCGATCCCGGGGGTGTCGGCAGGCTCCCGGAGGGTCCTGTCGGCCACCAACAGGTGGATCCCGAAGACCTCGCTGCCCTCCTCCGGCAGGATTCCGACAACCAGACCGTTGCCGAGGGTGGCGACCACACTCCCGAGCGGGCCGGGCTCGAACGCCGTCATCCGCGCCGGCACCTTGACGGCAGCGGCCTGCGGCAGCGGGGCGCGGCCTTCCGGACCGCTCTTCCCGATCCACCCAGCCCGGGTGCGCGCCGCCGCTCCGCCGAGCAGGTCCGCCGCCGTCGTGCGCACGGATGCTGGCGTGACCACCGGCGGCGCCACCGCCTCGACAAGTTCGCCGCGTCCCGCAGCCAGAGCTGCACCGTAGAACACCGCCGCATAGTGCAGGCGTTGATCATTGAGGGCGCGTTCGCCCGCCCACGTGCGCTGGATCGACGCCACCGAGGCATCATCCGGTCCGGACGCGGCGGCAACGAGAGCCCCGAGCGTGGTGGCCAGGAGGTCTTCGGGATCGACGCCGATCCCCGCCTCCACCCGAATCTGCAACATGTCCCTGGGCTCCCTCGGAAGCCGGCTGACGCCCACATCTGCCGCCAAGGCAGGAACCAGCACAGCTGCGAGTGGCCCGGAGGGGTCGGACAACCACCTCGCGAGAACCTCCATCGAAGTGCCCGACTGCGCCGCCGCGTCGGGCGCCGCAATCACAATCTCCAGGGTGCCGCCGGAAGGTCCACCTGGCGGTCCGCCCATCCCGTGGCTCATACCCATTCCGGCCGGAGGCCCCCCGCTGCCGGCGGGCGCCTCGGGCGCTTGGGCAGACTCCCATTCGCCCCATCCGGCCCAGCTCAGGGAGTCTTCCCGAGGCGGCGGTGGTGCCCCCGCCTCGAGCCCCGCAAACGGCGCCAACACTTCGGCGAGACCCGACGGTCCCAGATCACCCGTGATCAGAATCCGATATCCGGAAGGGACGTAATGCACTTTGTAGTATTCAACCACTTCGTCCCGGGTCGTTGCTTCGACCGACGTCACGGAGCCCCCAACCGGATGTTCGAGCGGTGTTCCGTTCCACAGCACCGACCGCAGGCGCTCCTCTTTGAGACCATCGGGCGACGCGTGATCCTTGGCCAGTTCCTCGAGGATCACCTTTTTTTCCTTCTCGTACACCGCCTCGTTGATAGTCGACCGAGTCAGCATCCCAACCATCAGCTCGGCGGCCCGAACCGCATCCTCACGGGGAACGAGAGCAAAATAGACGGTCGCCTGCTCACGGGTAAAGGCGTTCATGTATGCGGAGAGCACTTCGAATGCTTCGGTCACATCCCGCTCGTCGAGGTCGTCATAACCGTCGAACAACAAGTGCTCGAGGTAGTGCGACAGGCCACCCATACCGCGAGGTTCGTCCTCAGATCCCGCAGGAACGGCTACGGTGACAAGCACCGTCCCCGAGCCCGGGCGCGGCCACAGCAACGCCCGCGCACCCGACGGCAACACCTGCTCCACCGGGCCCGCGGTCACCGCATCTTCGGGGGTTCCGGCGGAAACGGCGGGCACCCCAAACAGCGCCAACAGGACTGAAAAGACGACGATCGACGACACGAATGAGATGGTGTTCTTCAACATGGTGCGGATTGTACATTGGCCTGAGGCTTGGGGCTTGAGGCCTGGGGCTTGGGGCCTGGGGCCTGGGGTTTCGCCCATGGCTAGGTCGCCTCAGGCAACGGCGGGGTAAGCCCGGCTTTCAGTGCGTGCTTCCCGAGAGGAGCCACCTTCATCATTGTTGGCCCGATTCACCCAGGCGACGAGATCGTTCGAGCGTCCAACAATATTGAAAATGGCACCTCCGCACTACGCGACTCGTTTCCGAACG
>RCNF010001164.1_pt1 | contig 13784 bp, 12 predicted proteins | sample 2041311 | NCBI WGS metagenome assembly RCNF01 (sample SAMN09708228, study PRJNA481090) | Marine sediment metagenome, whole genome shotgun sequencing project. | biome: marine sediment; feature: ocean; material: sediment; isolation source: Sewage treatment plant 2 marine sediment (STP2) ... | reverse complement strand
GACATGCGCTTTAACACCACAAAGTGTACTTACTTCACCGATAGTGAAATAGCGTTTGCTCGGTATTGCCGGTAATTCTTTATTGTTCGATGCTTCCAGCATACTTCTCTACTCTTTGTTTTAGTTTTTGACCAGGACGGAAAGTAACAACACGGCGCGCACTCACAGGAATCGCTTCACCCGACTTAGGGTTGCGCCCAGGACGCTGAGCTTTATCACGAAGCATAAAGTTGCCAAAACCTGATAATTTAATATTTTGACCTTGCTCTAAAGCAGTTCGTATTTCTTCAAAAAACATCTCAACAAGTTCTTTGGCTTCTCTCTTATTCAACCCTAATTCATCGAATAAGTGCTCGACCATTCCTGCTTTAGTCAATGTCATTCTAGTAATTCTCCTTCCTTAAGTAGCAACATATTTGAAACTGGTTCAACTTTAGTCAAATAAAGGCATTTTTGTCTGGCGTACTATCTTAAAACAGCCCCTGTTTCTTTTTCAAGTGCATCCATGATCTTCCCAACATGGCCACTGATTTCTTGTTCTTCTAGGGTGCGTGAAAAATCCTGAAAAATCAAGCTCAAAGCGATACTTTTTTGTGCAAAGTCTATGTTAACTCCTGAATAAACATCAAAAACAAAAGAATCAATTAATTCTTTTATATTTAATTTATTTAATACTTTACTAATTTGAGAGTAGTTAACTTTACGGTCTACCAACAAAGCCAAATCACGTCGTATTGAGGGGTATGGTGAAAGCTTAGTATATTCTGGTAACTTTTTCTGGGAAATTAAATCAATATCTAATTCAAAAACAAATACTTGTTGATCTAAGTCTAATTTCTTTTCAATTGCAGGATGCAACGCACCGCATACTCCAACGGTTTTTCCGTCAGATAGAATGTTAGCTGATTGACCCGGATGTAAAGCAGCATGGTCAGATGCGGCAAATTCAAAATTCTGACCAGTAGCAGGAGCCAACAAGGCCTCGACATCACCTTTGATATCAAAAAAGTCGACTTTTTCTGACGCACTATTCCATTTTTCAGCATGTAAATTACCAGTGATTACACCCGCAATTTTCTTTCGCTGAACTAAACCATCTGCAGTTTTTAGAAAACTTAATCCTGTCTCGAAAAATCTAACCCGAGATTGCTGACGCTTAACGTTTTTATCTAAGGCCGGAATGAGACCTGACCACAAAGAACTTCGCATAATCGCAAGTTCTTCAGAAATCGGATTAGAGAGCTTTATTTGCTCCTGAGAAGGACTCAGCAAAGCTTCAACCTCAGAGGGAACAAAACTATAAGTAATAGCTTCTTGATAGCCACGAGCGACGAGTATGTTGCGTAATTCATCATCTGTGACTAAAGTTTCTTCTTTACGCGCAATACGTGGCTCCATTGGCCTCAGGCGCGCAGGAATATTATCGTAACCGTAAATACGTGCAACTTCTTCAACTAAGTCTTCAGGTGTTGCCAGATCAAATCTAAATATGGGAGGTTTAACCTTCCAACCCTGCTCTGATACACTCTCTATCGTCGTTAATTGGCAACCAAGACGAGTCAAAATATCTTCAACGCGAGTAGCTTCAACTTCGATTCCTAAGTGACGCTTTATGCGACGTTCCTCAAAATGAATTTCATCGCGCTTTTGCAAATCATCGTTCGCAGTAACATCTGTTATTGGACCAACCTTGCCACCACAAATTTCCGTGATTAGTTGAGTCGCACGTTCCATTGCTCTAACTTGCAGGTCTGGTGAAACACCACGCTCAAAACGATGAGAAGATTCAGTATGTAGGCCATATTGGCGTGCTTTACCCATGATTTTTTCAGGTAGGAAGAAGGCACTTTCAAGATAAATGTTATTTGTAACATCCGTAACTGAGCTATCTTCACCACCCATGATACCCGCTATACCATGCGCCTGAGCATCATCAGCAATCACCATAGTGTCAGCCTTTAGAGTAACATCATTGCCATTTAGCAGTGCTTGCTTTTCACCTTCAACAGCTCTTCTAACATTGATACCACCGCTTAATTTATCAAAATCAAAACCATGCATGGGTTGCCCTAATTCCAACATAACGTAGTTTGTTACATCTACTACTGGGCTAAGACCGCGTATTCCTGAACGTAACAGTTTTTCTATCATCCAATCTGGAGTCTTCGCTTTTACGTTTAAGTCTTTGATTATTCTACCTACATAACGATGACACAAATCGTCCGCAGTAATTTTTACTGGGAACACTTGATCGTGATCAATATTATTCTCTTGAATATCCATCGCTTTGAAAGGCGCTTGCATGATTACACCCAACTCACGCGAAACTCCAGCGACTGAGAGTAGATCTGCACGATTAGGTGTTGCATCTAAATCAAAAACAACATCATCAAGATCAAAAATCTCACGTAGATTTTTACCTAATTCAGCCTCAGCAGGAATTGGCAGTAAACCCTCACCACCTTCACCCATACCCAGAGTTTCAGAACCACAGAACATGCCTTGTGACAAAACACCACGCAACTTGCCCTTCTTTATTTTAAGAGGCTTTTCCCCATCATCAGAACTAGGAAGAATGGCACCGATCATCGCTACAGGTACTTTTTGTTCAAGTTCAACAGTAGCATTCGTAACAATTTGCAATAATTCATCCGAACCAATATTCACTTGGCAAACTCTTAAACGATCTGCATCGGGATGCTGTTCGATACTCTTAATTTGACCCACTCTTACATCAGTAAAAGCGGAAGCTACCGGATCGATACCATCTAGCTCGGTACCTGACATGATGAGTTGATGCGAAATCTCTTCAGTTGTTGCGTCAAGTTCTACCCATTCACGCAACCAATTTTCACTTACTTTCATAGACTTATATCAACCTTATGCAAATTGCTTTAGGAAACGAACGTCGTTATCAAACAACTTACGTAAATCATCGATGCCATAGCGCAGCATCGCTAAGCGATCAATACCGAATCCAAAAGCAAAACCGGTATATTCTTCGGGATCAATACCCACATGACGGAATACTTCTGGATTCACCATGCCACAACCCATCACTTCTATCCAACCGGTATTACCACACACACGACATCCTTTACCGCTACAAAGAACACATTGAATATCCGTTTCAGCTGATGGTTCTGTAAAAGGGAAATAATGCGGACGGAAACGTGTTGGCAGATCTTCAACTTCAAAGAACGCTTTAAAGAAAGCTTCTAGAATTCCTTTAAGATCTGAGAAGGTTACATCTTTATCTACCATTAAACCTTCAACCTGATGAAACATCGGACTATGAGTGACATCCGAATCACATCGATACACACGCCCCGGAGCAATAATTCTTAGAGGCGGCTCTTTATTCTCCATTGTACGAATTTGTACTGGAGAGGTATGCGTGCGCAATAAAGTACCATCATCAAAATAAAATGTATCGTGAGAAGCGCGGGATGGATGATGATCAGGAATATTTAAGGCGGTGAAGTTATGATAATCATCTTCAATTTCAGGCCCTACTTCTACTGCAAAACCAAGCTGTATGAAGATTTCTTCAATACGTTTAGCCGTGCGGGTAACAGGGTGCAAACTACCTGCCTCCATTTGGCGCCCAGGAAGAGTTATATCGACACTTTCATTCTGTAATCGCTCATTTAAAGCATTTTCCTCAAGAACCTCTTTTCGTTCATTAATCAATAAAGCGATAGCTTGTTTCACTTTATTAATTTCTTGACCTGCGTCACGACGCTCTTCTGCTGGCAACTGTCCCAACTGTTTTAGTTGATCCGTTATCAAGCCCTTTTTGCCAAGATAATGTACACGAATATCATCAAGTTCAACCAATCCACTCGTAGCTTCGAGTTGGTTTTGAGCTTGTTGCATGAGTTCTGTCAGTTTATTCACTGAAGTCTCCAAAGAGTATGTTTAAGTCTGCATATCAAATCACAGTTCAAATTAATTTTTTCCATAAAAAAAGCGAGGAAAGGCATTGGCCTTTCCTCGCTTTGCATTACATCTTTTAAGCCTAACAAAAACTAGGCGAAACAGTAAACTAAGCTAGGGCAGCTTTTGCCTTCTCAGCTATCTGTTCAAAAGCATCAATATCATTAACTGCTAAATCAGCAAGCATTTTACGGTCAACTTCAATGTTTGCTTTATTCAAACCATCCATGAAACGACTGTAAGATAGATCAAACATTCTAGCCGCAGCATTGATACGAATGATCCATAAACGACGGAACTGACGTTTCTTTTGACGACGGTCACGGTAAGCATATTGACCTGCTTTAGTAACTGCCTGTGTCGCTACACGATAGACACGACTACGTGCTCCGTAATAACCTTTTGCTTTCTTTAATACTTTTTTGTGTTTTGCGCGTGCTGTAACACCGCGTTTTACTCTAGCCATTTTCTTTAATCCTCAATTTTTAAGCGTTACTAAACTTTAAACGTACGGTAGCATTCTGCGAACCATTGGCGTGTCGACTTTCTCGACTACGTCAGTTGCTCGTAAATGACGCTTACGTTTACTGCTTTTCTTGGTGAGGATGTGGCGCAGATGTGACTGCTTACACTTGAACGTGCCATTAGCACGCTTGCGGAAACGCTTTGCAGCACCGCGGTTGGTTTTCATCTTAGGCATCTTTTATCTCCAAATATATCACTCATTGCAAAACAAATATTGTGATTGAGTTAACAAACATCCCTGTAAGAGTGCCTCTCCTTAAGGGATGGAATAAATCTAATTTACTACAAGCTATTCTTAATTAATTAAGCTTCACCTTTAACCTTTTTAATTGGACCAATCACCATAATCATCTGGCGACCTTCCATTTTCGGGAACTGTTCAACAGTTCCGTATTCTTCTAAATCTTTTTCAACGCGTTTCAGCATTTCCATGCCTAACTCTCGGTGAGCCATTTCACGACCTCTAAATCGAATCGTAACTTTAGTCTTATCACCCTCTTCTAAGAACTCTGTAAGCTTCTTTAGTTTGATATTGTAATCGCCAATATCTGTACCAGGACGCATCTTGATTTCTTTGACCTGAGTCTTCTTTTGCTTCTTCTTGTTTGCGCCTTTTTGCTTACTTAATGAGAACTTAAACTTACCGTAATCCATTATACGACAAACAGGAGGTTCTGCTGTTGGTACTATCTCAACCAAATCCAATGAATCTACTGCAGCTTTTTCCATTGCTTCAGTAGTTTTAACGACACCTACGTTTTCGCCATCCTTATCAATCAGTCTAACTTCAGGTATGTTAATCTCTTCATTGACTCGGTTCTTCTTTGGTTTAGCGATATTGTTTAACCTCTATAAATCTATTATTCATTTAACACAAATATAAAAACTAGTCGGTTAAACCACGACTAGCATTTTCTTGCGAAATTGTTTCTATCAGTTTATCTATTGTCATCGTTCCTAGGTCTTCACCTGAACGAGTTCTTACAGCAACTGAATCATTTTCTACTTCACGATCACCCACCACTAACAAGTAAGGTGTACGTTGTAAAGTATGCTCGCGAATTTTAAAGCCTATCTTTTCATTTCTCAAGTCCGTTGATACTCTAATTCCACTTTTTTTCAGCCTATTTTCAACATTTCGTACAAAATCGGACTGTTTATCCGTAATATTCATCACAACTGCTTGAACAGGTGATAACCATAGCGGAAATCTACCTTCGTGATGTTCAATTAAAATTCCGATAAATCGTTCAAAAGAACCCAAAATTGCACGATGCAACATCACTGGTGTTTTACGCGAACCATCTTCTGATACATATTCTGCATCAAGCCTTTTTGGCATTGAAAAATCGACTTGAATTGTACCTAATTGCCAGACACGACCAATACTATCTTTCAATGAAAATTCGATTTTTGGCCCATAGAATGCACCTTCACCAGGGAGTTCTTCCCATTCTAAATTTTGCGCATCGAGTGCATCGCTCAAAGCTTTTTCAGCTTTGTCCCAATCCTCTTCACTACCTACGCGATTGTCAGGCCGAGTTGATAAACGATAGATAACATCATCAAAACCAAAATCTTTATAAACCGCATGCAAGAAATCAATAAAATCAGCCACTTCTGCTTGGATTTGCTCTTCAGTACAGAAGACATGGCCATCATCCTGAACAAAACCACGCACACGCATCAAACCATGCAGCGCACCCGACATTTCATTACGATGACATGCACCAAATTCTGCAATTCTTAAGGGTAGATCGCGATAACTTTTCAAACCTTGATTGAAGATTTGCACATGACATGGACAGTTCATTGGCTTTAAAGCGAATTGTTTACCATCAGATTCTAGCGTGAACATATCTTCGCTATATTTGGCGGCATGCCCTGAGCGTTCCCACAAAGAAAAATCAACCAATTCAGGCGTATTCACTTCTTTATAATCACGCAGTCTTTGTTGTTCACGGATGTAATTGGCAATAACTTGATAAATCGTCCAACCCTTATCGTGCCAAAATATCTGACCTGGAGCTTCATCTTGAATATGGAATAAATCTAGTTTGCGCCCTATTTTTCTATGGTCACGTTTTTCTGCTTCTTCAATACGGTGCAAATAAGCTTTTAGAGCTTTTTTGTTTTCCCAAGCTGTACCATAGATGCGTTGAAGCATTTCATTGTTTGAATCACCACGCCAATAAGCGCCCGCCAACTTAGTTAGCTTAATTGCTGGAATTTTACCTGTGCTAGGTACATGTGGACCACGACACAAATCGATGAAGTCACCTTGTTTATACAATGATAAATCTTCGTCACTAGGAATACTTTCAATAATTTCTGCTTTGTATTCTTCGCCCATATCACGAAAAAATGTAACCGCGTCAGCACGTGACATCACACTGCGTTCAAGAGGAATATCTTGCTTGATCAAGTCCTGCATGCGCTTTTCGATCGCTTCCACATCTTCAGGAGTAAACGCACGTTCATATGCAAAATCATAAAAGAAGCCATCTTCAATCACAGGACCGATAGTGACTTGCGCTTCTGGAAATAATTGCTTTACAGCTTGAGCCATTAAATGTGCAGAAGAATGACGGATAACATCAACGCCCTCTGGGCTATTGGTGGTTATGATACTTAAGCTCACGTCTTCTTCTATTAAATGAGAGGCATCATATTGTTTGCCATCAATGGCACCCGCAAGCGTTGCTTTCGCAAGACCTGGGCCAATATCATTGGCAACATCTAAAATTGAAACGGCTTGATCGAATGATCGTTGACTGCCATCAGGCAATGTAATCGTAGGCATTTATTTCTCCAGTGGTGACCGATACGAGAGGTCACATGCTTGTATCAAAAACTGTATTTTAGTTTATTCATTATTTACCGAAGATGAATCTATGGTAGTAAAAAGCTAAAACATTATTTAATTTGGTAGGCACACTCGGACTAGTAAAGTCCAGCATAAGTAATTGAAAAATATAAAATTAAACTTATTTATACTTAGTCAATATACCAGCTTTTATACCAGCATTAATTAGGAGCACCCTTAAAGAAGCAGAATAATACTTAGGTTGCAGCTTATATTCAACAAACTAAAAAAATATATTAGTTGTCTGTAGCCATAAATTAAAGCAAATATATCTAATAATTAATCGTGAATATTTTCTCTAAATTATTGTCGCACATTAAGCACTTCAACGATCTTAATTTTAGACATCATAAATACATCTATTGACCATACAAATTACATCCCTTAGTAAATTATTTTATATGATACCCATTAAGGAACTAGGAAAGTTTTGCTTTCTTATACCTAGATACATTTACTTATATCTAAGTACATTCAAATACACCTATATATATAACCTATTGTTTTATATATATTTTTACTTGTTTTTTCTTGCTTATTATTACATATTAATTGTGGCTATATTTACTTATCTACATTCGCGCTCTGGCAGGCTCTAAAAACAGCCTGAACAGAGCGCGAACACTGACTTAGGAGATGTTTTGCGCCCCAACTTTGACGCCACTGAAGAACTGGAGGCTTTGCGTAAAAGAAAAGCGCTTAGTCGCAAGCGCCGATTCAGAAAGAATCGCTTGGAGCGTTATCGAGCTGAACTGATTACCTTACGTCAATCAGGCGCAAGTTATCGAGAGTTATCTGATTGGATTAGAATGAACAAGCGTTGGAAAGTTGACCATACTGTCATTCGTCGATGGATGATTAAGTTACCAGAACTGGTGCATCAAAATGGCTAGTTTCGCAAAAGCATCTACACAAGCCAATCGTGCTATTCGTCGTTCATTGGCTTTGGGGAAAGCAAGCCATAACGCGAAAGATTCTGGCAAAATTCACAGTGTTGTTACTGCACAAACTTACCAGGCTTCTTTAAAACTATTAGCAGAATGGGATAAGGTAAATGGAGGTAAAGGATTAACTCTCTTAGATACCTCCCGAGCAGAAGCATATCTTTTAGAACGTGCAGAGTATGTTACTCAAAAGACCTTAGACAAAGATCGTCAAGCATTACAGATACTCCCGAATGTAGATAAGCCTGATCGCATAAAGTCGCAGGTCATAAATTCAGGACTTTCAACCCAAAGTCGAGCATATGACATAGCACAGGTTGAACATCTTGTTAATCATCAACAAGAACATAATGCATTAGCTACTGAAATATCATACGAAGCAGGACTTCGTGCACATGAACTTTATACAATCAGACCTATAGCAGAACAAGCAATAAGCACGCACCGGAAATTTAGCGATGAGCGGTTTGAAGGTCGCACATCTTTTGTACCTTATTCGGTTGTTGGTAAAGGTGGATTGATTCGTGAAGTAAGGTTGTCAGAAGATTTATCGAAACGACTAGAAAGTACAAGACTTGGTAAACCAAAAATTGCCGTGGATAGAGGAATTCATTATCAGCAGCATTATGATATTGGGGCCGGAAAGGCATGGTCACAAAGCTTCTCAAGTGCATCAAGTCGAGAGTTTGGATGGTCGAATGGTGCACATGGTCTTAGACATAATTACGCACAAGACAGAATGAGAGACATTCAAGGTTTAGGTCATACTTATCATTCTGCGCTTGAGATTGTTTCACAGGAAATGGGACATTTCAGACCCGACATTACGGAGGTTTATTTACGCTAATGTTTACACATAAAAAGGATGAAGAAATTGCAGAGCTTAAAGAAACTGTTGAATCACTTAACTCCAGGCTAAAATCAGAAGAAACGATGAGAATTGACTTAGGTGTAAAAGCCGATCGAGAATATGTTGAGCATAAATCTTTTGAGAATGATTCATTATTAAAAGAAGAAAAACTGAATTCTGAAATTGCTCGATTAAGGAGAATAGTTACCTCAGAAAAGAAGAAAAGGATTAACTCGGTTTGTGCCAATAGACGAAGACTTCATGGCAGAAGCAAAATGAATTAATAGAGTAGTTCACTAAATGAACTCAATAATTTTTACCGTTTAAATTGTAAAAAGAAACGCGACTCTAGATTTCTAGAGCTTACACCTGAAGACCCAATCAGGATTTTATAAATAAATATGGAGGCATTTAAATGCAAATACAGAACTCGTCATCTGGTTTATGAGACAAAAGCGAGATAAGTGAAAATGGTGCGATTTGACAGTATTTACTGTTGATTGAGTCCAACCAAACGAACACTCAAATTCGTTAAATGTGAGGCCATCGGGACGATTATCTTTTACGGTATGACGCTCTCGATCAACTAATTAATCAGTTGATGTAACTAACCAGAAATACTTTGGAAATAACAAAAAAAGAGCGAGGATGGTTTGGCAACCCCGCTCTATTTTTGCTAGAAATTAAGTAGACTAGTCAGCAATATCTTTGATTATTTGATCTACTTGTTTCTCAAAAAAATACAAAAATGAAGCACAACCGACTTTGATGGGTATTTTTGAGAGCCAACTACCGTTGTCATTCAAAATGAAAAGAAAATGAATGTCAGCTTATTTTGTTGTATCTTTTTGAGAGTCAAATGCATTTGTCACTCAAAAAATAGGATAAGTGAGTGACAAATTGTTTTGATGTGTATTTTTGAATGCCTATCGTATTTGACTCTCAAATTAACGAATATATATGACTCAAAGTAATTTGATGATAATATATAACTAAATATTAGTGACTAATTAGAGAAAACATGCCATTAGAATTAAACATGGAAAACGCCGTCTCTTATCATTACGATAAATTTCCTCCAAGAGAACTAGATTATGCAAAACTAGTACCTGCATTGTTAAAAGCGACTGATGCTATTGCTCGCTACGATCAAATGCTCAAAAGCATGCATAATAATGAAATTCTTCTAGCCCCACTAAGGAACCAGGAAGCAGTTATATCATCCAGAATGGAAGGTACTATTAGTACAATGGATGAAATTCTTAAATATGAAGCTGATCACGATAGTGAGTCAAAAAATATAAATGTAAGGCCAGATGTTGTAGAGACTATTTTATACCAAAGAGCACTTCGTATAGCTCAAGACGCCATGTCTGAAGGCTACCCTCTATCAGAGTCTCTTATTAAACAAATCCATCAGAAATTACTTTCAGTTGGCAGAGGCGCTAAAAAATCACCAGGTCAACTTAAAAATGAGCAGAACTATTTAGCAGACAAGTTAAAAAAAGAAATATTATTTATCCCTATTAGCCCAGAAAAACTTACAGATGGATTAGAAGTACTATTTAACTATGTAGAAAATAGCGAGGACCCGGACTTAATAAAAACCGCACTAACACATATTGAGTTTGAAGCATTGCATCCATTTAAAGATGGGAATGGGCGTATTGGACGGATGTTAATTACATTAATGCTATGGTCATCAGGAGTGATATCTGCTCCACATTTTTATATAAGTGCTTACTTTGAAGAAAATAAAGATTTGTATATTGATACAATGAGGAAAGTTTCTGCTGATGATGACTGGGAGAGTTGGTGTATTTTATTTCTTGATGCGATCGAAAAACAAGCAATTAGCAATTTACAAATAGCCGAGAATATACAAGATTTATATGAAGAAATGAAAATTGTTTTTTCAGATATCCTCTCTTCTAAATGGTGTATTAGCGCTTTAGATTTTGTTTTTACCAACCCAGTCTATAGGAATAACAAATTTACAAGTAATAGTGGCATACCAGAGTCAAGTGCGGCTAGATTCACGAGAATGCTTTTAGAAAGAGAAATTATAAGAACTGTTGAGGAAGCTTCTGGGAATCGTGCAGCTTTATATTCTTTTGAACCATTATTGAGACTTGTAAGGGTATAATTAGGGTTTCTACAAATAAATGTTTGGTCTGTCTTTCTATGTAATAAAGAGATTAACAGTCGGAGTATTTAAATATTAGTTACTTAGTATGATTGATGAAGAACTAGAGAATATAAAATAATTAGTCCCATATCTCTTCAAAACGTTTAGCAGATGTTCGAGTATAGATAACTGTATGCTGAATGTTTTTGTGACCTAAAAAATCCTGAATTAATCTAGTGTCGTGCCCCATATTAGCCAAAGCATATCCGCAACCATGACGGAGCATATGTGGATTAACAGAAAAATGAAGTTCTGCTTTTTTTGAAAGCATCTTTAAAAGGTAGTTGATGCTCGACCTATCGAACTGATCACCACGCTCATTAACAAATAAAGTTCTAAGTGATGAATCACGATTATTTAAATACCGTTTAAGAGTTCGTAAAACTTCTGGTCGAATAGGATGAGTCGTCGGTAAACTAGATTTAAGGCGTTTAACAAAAAGTCTTCCTGCCGTTGTATCAAGGTCTGATAACTTAAGCTTACACAATTCGGATACTCTTAATCCATGCCAAAACATTATTTGAATGATTGCTTTATTACGAAGAGGATAACGTGTTTTAGAAGTAGCTTTGATTAGCTGTTCTAGTTCCTCAGTAGTTATGAAGTTTCTGTCTTTATCTTTATTTAATGCAGGATTACTTAGACTTTCCACATTACGATTGTTTTTCTTTGTGTTAGCCTTCATGGTAAGTGCCTATTCTATATAGGCTCATTATACTAAACATTCTACAAAATAGTCATTTTGTAGAATGTTTCATTTTTTCACCCAGTTATTCTAATTAGACTCTGGATTTGGTTAGAATTTATTATAAAAAAGGCATACCTAACTCGAAATAGAATAATCACAAAGGATGTTTGTGCTCTAATTAGGGCTTACCTTATTTGGAATGAAACAAACTTACGGAATCTCTGCCGAGTCGATCAAGTTTAGTGACAATTACAATATCGCCCTCTTCTTTTAACCGTTTTAATTGAGTATCAAGTGATTGTTGAATTGTCGAAACGCGAGCATAACCAAAAAGGCGCATAAAAATGTCTATTAAGTCAAATAGTAGACTTATTTGTCTATTAAATTAAATAAGAGGATTAATAAGACAGTTCAGCGCCCTATTTCAAAGCTGTCTACTAATTTACAAATTAATAGACACTCGTAATTTGTCACAAGATCATAAGGTTGGGTAACATAAAATCAGATTTCAAGAGGTTTAAGAATATTGGTATCTTTTAAGATGTTGTTGCAACTCAGCATTATTTTTCATTTATTAGATTACCTCTTAAGGAAGTACAAATTAAGAAACAACAGTACCCGCTGTTCCTTCAATAATTCTCAACGCATCCTTTAAAGTACCGATACCAGCTTTGCCTTCAATTGCGTTGACGAAATCGCATGCAGCCTCTACTTTAGGTTGCATAGAGCCTTTTGCCAGTGTCATCTGGCTTATTTCTTTTGCTGAAATTTGCCTGATTGCACTTTTCTCTGGCGTTCCCCAGTTTTCATAAACCGCATCAACATCGGTCAGCATTAATAAAATGTCAGCGCCTAGTTTTTTTGCGAGCAAAGAGCTAGCCTTATCCTTATCTATAACTGCTTCAATACCAATAGTACTGCCATCTGGCTGACGGACTATTGGAATACCCCCACCACCAACACAAATAACAGTGATGCCGTGCTCTAATAATAAATTAATGACGGGAATATCAGGAATAGAAACTGGTGCGGGTGACGCAACAACCCGACGATAATTGTCACCATCTGCTGCTACTGTCCAACCTCGCTTAGTTGACAGATTATCTGCTTCTTCTTTAGTGTAGATTGGTCCAACAGGTTTTGAAGGGTCATCGAAAGCAGGATCGTTTGTATCAACTTCGATCTGTGTTAAGAGCATTGCCACCTGATGTTCTGAGGGTAAGGCATTCTCAAGTTCTTGCTCAATCAAATAACCAATCATGCCTACGGTTTCTGCAACCAATACATCCAAAGGATAAGCCTCATCGGGTTTGTATGCAGCTCCTTTCAGAGCAAGCAAACCGACTTGCGGCCCATTGCCATGTGTAACAACAACTTGATGACCCACGGCAATCACTTCAGCAATTGATTTAGCCGCAACTTTGGTATTGGCACGCTGATTTTCAATGGTTAATGGTTCGCCACGCTTCAATAAAGCATTACCACCAAGTGCAATCACTATCAACATGGTTAATCTCCCATCATTGAAACTAGTACCGCTTTAATGGTGTGCATGCGGTTTTCTGCCTGATCAAAGACGATGGATGCCTCTGATTCAAATACTTCGTCTGTGACTTCCATGCAATCTAGTCCAAACTTTGCTTTCATCTCCATACCGATAGTAGTGTCGGTGTTATGGAAAGCTGGTAGACAATGCATAAATTTTGTTTTGGGATTACCGGTTTGCTGCATTAGTTGAGTATTTACTTGATAGGGTTTTAACAAATCAATGCGTTCCTGCCATT
>RCNF010001161.1_pt1 | contig 13792 bp, 7 predicted proteins | sample 2041311 | NCBI WGS metagenome assembly RCNF01 (sample SAMN09708228, study PRJNA481090) | Marine sediment metagenome, whole genome shotgun sequencing project. | biome: marine sediment; feature: ocean; material: sediment; isolation source: Sewage treatment plant 2 marine sediment (STP2) ... | reverse complement strand
GCCGCGATAGCTGGATCAGCGAATGGCGTCCAAATGAACCTTTCCAGAATTGTTATTGGCTTAGAAATCCAAACTTCTATGTTGACGGCTTGCTGGATTATGACGCCGACAAACGCGAAATCGGTATTCGGGAAGAAAAACGCGAGAGGGTAGCAGAGTTGCGCGATGGCTGCCTGCAGGCACCTTCAGTTCAGCGGCATTTTGCGGATCCTGCGGCAGCCTGGGATGCGGCTCTTAGCCTGAACGATGGCGGCGTGCGTTATCTGACTGATCAACTGGCCAGAGTTTGCACACCCGACAGTAAGTTAGTTCAGATCAGGGTCCAGCTAACCGCCCTATCGACCAATATCCGGCAGGCGATGTTACCGTTCCATGTGTCTGATGACATCGAAAACCGAGTTGCGGACAAACAAAAAACTGCCTCAGCTGTCATTGACGATCTCGAGGATGTTTTGTCACGCAGGCGTTTTGGCGCCATGCTGGCAGCATTGATGGTGGATCAGGAAATCGTGCAAAGCCGCGTGTCCAGGGTGCCCAGTTCGGTGCGGATCGACAACGCAATGAGCGCCGCTGGCGGCAGTGCCGTCACAGCTGCGCATCAAACTGCACATGTTCAGCGGCCGGGCCGTCCTGTCCGCCCGATGCCTGTGCAGTCAGAAGGCCCACGGGCTAAGGCTGCGAAATCGGGTGACGACATACGCACAATGTCTCTCGAAGAGTTTCAGGCCGAGACCGCAATTGAAACGTGGATAGATGCTCTGAAACAGTTCCGGGACGCCACAGGCCAACGCAAAGCATATGGTCTGGGGGATGTAGCCGCATCCGAATTGATCGCTGAGATGATTCACGCGGTTCGCCGTGTTGGACTAAGTCGGGAAATTGTGGATGGCCTGACGGGCATTAGTTTCGGCCTCAACGTAGAAAAGCAGGCTGGCCCCGCGTCGATCCTGAGCGCCGAGTCCATTAACGGGTTCGTTTCGACATTGGGAATGAACACTGTCGCCCTAGACAAACGTCCGCAGGTTCAGAGCAACGACGGCACAACAAGGCCGGTTTTTGCACCTAGGCAGACAGTGGATCGGATTGAAAGCTTGCCTGAACATCCACGTCCGGCCGCCGAGGAGCTTTGGAGCGACTGGGTATTTGCACTTGAATCCCTGTTCATCGACAACGCCAAGGATGGCAATAACGGTGTCGCCAATGTGGAACAAAATCTGAGACTTGGGCGCATCCTGAGCGGAATATCTGCATGACACTGCGCGCGGTTCCCGATCCTGATGAACCCGGTGGCGGGTTTGGTTATCTTGTTCTGGGAGGCGTCAATTTTTCGGACAGTACTGTGAATGTGCAAGTTTTTGACAGTTACAGTGATCGATGGCTTGGCGCGTCTGCCGGTGACGGCCCGATAACAGTTGGTGACGGAAACTGGCAATCAGAGCCGCATGCATTCGGACCTTATCCGACACACGGCAGAGGTGATGAATACTGGGTCCGGATTGGCCCCGAAATTGTTAACAAGATTGCAGAGTATACTCCGCTTCGGATCACCGTGGCGGGTCACAGTACCGAAATCATCTGGCCTGACGATGTTCTGCCTCGGATCGCGCCTGCGCTGGTGGGAGAAATCCGCTCCTCTGCGGTGCGCCGACCAACGTCAGAGCGGCAGCGCACAGAAGTTGTCCCAGACGCTGAGGAACTTGCCCGACCTATGGAAGAGGTGACAACGGAGTCCGTCGAACAAGAAGAGACGCCTCAAACCAGGTGGTTCATCTGGATTGTTGTGCTGGGGTTGTTGGTGACAGGAGCAGCTTATTTCTTCTTGCTCGATAAAGACGAGACGGCAAACACCGGAATCGCCTACGAGCCGGATAATGGCAATGCGCCAGCCCCACCCTGCTCCTTCGCCGCTCTTGATCAGATCGCAGGCGGGTTCGACGTAGTTGAGGCCGCGCTGCGATCTTGCAACGACAAAGTAAGCGCGACTGATACGCTCCGCTTGTTGGAAAAAGGCGTGCGCGCCGGGTCTCCTGAAGCTTTGCTGATGTTTGGCAAAATATATGACGTGCAGCAAAAAGATAATCTGATAGAAACAACTGTCGGCCTGACCTTTGACGACGATCCGGCAACAGCGGCGGAATACTATGCGCGCGCCAAAGATGCAGGTTCGCCAGCGGCAGAAACCCTGTTGATTGTCACCTGCCAACGTTTGTCCAAACTTACTTCAACCTTAGCCAGAGGGGCTCATGATGACCATTGTCCGAAACCGTAGCGCCGGTTTTGCCTCCCTGTTTCAAGCTTTCTTCAATTCAACGGTTCTTGTATTGGCGATGGCGTTCTTGGCGGGCGTCGCAGAGACATCAAGTGCCGCAGCCCAAGACACCCGCGCACCACTTTTGGTTGACGGGCGAAAATCGGTTTTTCAACGTGTTTTGACCCGTCCAAAAGCCCGGCTTTACTCTGACCCTGAGGCCGCGGCGATCGGTACATATCCTGCCTTTCAACCGCTCTATGTTTTTAGTGTCAGGGATGATTGGATTGAGGTCGGCCCCTCTATTTCCGGAAAGCCGGAAGGTTGGGTTAAATTCAGCAGTGTTGTTGAGTGGAAACAAAACATCGTTGCGGCGTTCACCAACGCGGCGGGCCGCAAACGTCAGCTCATAATGGACACAGATCAGCGATTGCGCGGGCTTATGGAAAGCGAGGCCTTGTTTGCGGTGCAGGCCGACATTCTTTCGGAGGTAGAGCGTGGATCCGTACCGCCTGAAAGGGGGGTCGTCGCTGCAGAACCATCCGAATATGTGAACATTACTAAAAAGCTCTATTTGATGCCAATTCTCGATTTTTCGCAAGAATTGCATCCTCTGACCTATGAAGAGAACCTTCTGATGAAGGTCGCCTCGGTCCCGCTGCGCGATGAAACAGTGCCCACCCCCAGAGACGAAGATTTTGACGCCGGTATCGTATTTGTTTTCGACACCACTCAATCCATGAGCCCCTATATCGCCAGAACACAGGTTGCTGTTCAAAAGATCATAAATGATCTTGGTGGGACCCGGATAGGTGACAATGTGCAGTTTGGAGTGGTGGCATTTCGTGACAACACTGATGTTGCACCCGGCCTCAAATACCGCACCAAGGTTCTCTTACCTTTGAAGCGTCGGAGCCAACAATCTGATGTGGTCGCGACCATCCGTGAGGCAACTCAAGTGGCGGGGGCAAACTCACCCGGTTTCAACGAAGATAGTCTGGCGGGTGTGGAAGATGCGATTGGAAAATCCATCTGGTTGCCCGAAGATGATGATCCGTTTGATGCGCGTGTTGTTGTCTTGATCACCGATGCCGGGCCAAAAGATGTCAACGATCCAAACGCCCGGTCACAAATTGGTCCGGCAGAATTGCAAAGGGATGCACAGGATAAAGGCATTGCAATCATGACGTTGCATTTGCAGACGCCCGCAGGTGGACAGTCTCAACATGCCTACGCAGCGGGCCAGTACCGCGCGCTTTCTCAGTTCAACGGCCAGAGTTATTACTATGGCATTGAAGATGGTTCTGCTCAGGTATTGGAGGCCACCGTCACCCGGCTGGTGACGGCACTTGCGGATGTCATTCGTTCCGCCCGTGATGAGGAAACCGTTCTGACACCCGAAGAAACCGGACAGGAGTTAGTTAACCTCGGCCTTGCGATGCGGTTGGCCTATCTTGGCAGGCAACAGGGAACCCAAGCGCCAGACATTATTGAGGGGTGGGTCTCAGAAAAAGCCATTGAGGATCCCAAGTCTTTGGCTATCGAGCCACGGCTTCTGGTTACAAAAAACGAACTTGCAACTATGGCAGATTACCTGTCGAGCCTGCTGACGTTGGGAGAGCAAAGTCGCGGCGCAGACGACGCGGCAAACTTCTTTTCGCAAGTGCGTGATGTGGTTTCCCAGATGGCGCAAAACCCTGACCGGCTCATCACCACAGACAGTGAGACTCTGGGGGGCGCTTTGGAGTTTCTGGAGGATCTCCCTTATAAGAGCCAGATCATGCTGACAACGCAGGAGAGATGGGCGCAGAGCGCGATGAACCGACGCTCCATTCTGGACGGGATGCGGCAAAAGCTGACGCAATATCGCAAATGGTTGCTGGATCCGGATGTCTGGGTGCCTCTCTACAAAGACGCCCCGGACGGCGAGTATGTATTTGCGATGCCATTTGACGTACTTCCGTGAGCCGAACAATGCAGCCCGGGTTGCATATAGGCCAGATGACGATCCTGTTGCGCGATAAGGATCGGGAGTTCGAACTTGCGATTGAGGACATCGGTCTCCCTGCCGGACAAGCTGCAGTCCTGACCGGCGCAAGTGGTTCGGGCAAAACACTGGCGCTGGAACTACTTGGCCTACTGCGGGCCCCCTCATCGACCAGTGAGTATTCACTCACGCTCCCGGATGGCGGCAGCAAAGATCTTGCCGGTTTGTGGGCGCGCGGCACCCGCAATGACGCATTGACAATTGAACGCGGGCATCTTTTTGGTTTTGTGCCCCAAACTGGTGGGCTGATGCCGTTTCTGTCCGTCGCCGAGAACATAGCCTTGCCGCAAAAGCTCACGGGACGCATCGATTTTGACTGGTGTGACGAATTGATCCGTCGGCTTGGACTATCTGACGTGGCGCATATGGCACCCGGCGCCCTGTCAATCGGACAACGCCAGCGCACCTCAATCGCAAGATCACTATCCCACAGACCCGCGTTTGTTATCGCTGACGAACCAACCGCAGCACTTGATCCAGACAGCGCCGATGCGGTTTTGGATCTGTTGCTGGAGCAGGCGCACAGCCAGAACTGCGGCGTCATTCTAGCCTCGCACGACCGGGAAAACCTGAAGCGTTTTGACTTCACCCGCTGGCATCTGACGGCTCAGGCCGGGGATCGGGGCCATATCAAGAGCACGCTCGAGGTAGTGTCATGCTAATTGTGTATTTGGCTTGGCGAGATCTAGTACGCGACAAGTTCTTTTTGTTTTGTAATGTCGCGGCGATCGTTGGCGTGCTTGTACCTCTTCTAGTGCTATTAGGAGTCAAAAACGGCGTGTACCACGCTCTCATCGGGGAATTGCTGGCCAATCCGGCGACACGCCAGATTGACACGCAAGGTAACAGCACGTTCACACAGGCGGACTTGGACCGGATCAGGGACTGGCCTGAAATTGCCTTTATGACGCCAAAAGTCCGTAGCCAATTTGACTATGTCTCTGTGCGCAAAACCAATGGGCGGCGGGTGATTGCAGCGATCGCTATTCCGTCTGGCGCAGGTGATCCGACGCTTCCGGAAGGGCTGGAACTTGGATCGCAGCAATTTGCCCTAAGTGCTCAGGTTGCGCGGCAACTCGACATTGCGAGCGGGGACGCTGTTGAGATCATAACTCAGGCCGAAGGGCGACCCAGACAGCTGGTGCTGGCGGCAGAAGCGGTTGCGGTCTTACCTGACGCGTCATCTGCTGGTGCCGCCGTCTTCGTCCCGTTTGAAATGCTCGATCTGATCGAGGCGTTTTATGACTCCTACAGCCTTCCGGATTACGGAATTCAGGGCGAGCGCGCGCTTCAGGACCGGGTTAACGCATATGAGGGCATTCGCGTTTTCGCTCGAACCCTAGAAGATTTAGCACCTTTGCAATCTAGGCTGGAAGCAGAGCTTCAAATTCAAACCAGCTCACGGACGCAGGACGTTGAAGCGCTGTTGGGGCTTGGGCGAAAGCTTGATCTTGCGTTGGCTTTGACCGCGTTCTGCGCATCAATCGGACTAGCCGCAGCACTTGTCATTGGCTTTTTGGCGGATGTTGCGCGCAAGCGAATTGTCCTTGCCTCGATCGCCCTTATCGGCTTTCCAAGTCGATCACTGGCAGTGTTTCCAATGATACAGGCGGCAGTCGCAGGCTGCCTTGGTTTGGTCTTTTCGTTTGTGCTGTTCCTTGCCGCCGGGCAAGTGGCGGACGTGATGTTTGGGGCAGGCTTACCGGGTGTTGGAACCATCGCTTTCATTCCGTTGGCACAGGCAGCAGCCATTTGCGCCGCTGTTATGGTTCTGGTTCTTGCCGCTTCTGGTATCTCGGCCTGGAGCGCCCAACGACTTGATCCTGCAACTGTTCTGAGAGAAGGCGCATGAGATTTGCTCTGAGACTCTGCCTGTTAAGTTTTTTGAGTGTCCTTGGTTGGGGGGGAGCCAGTCTATCACAGGAACCGCCAAAACCAGTTGAACCCTGGCCGATCGAGTTCTTTGACCCAGGCTCCACGTCGCAGGCGGCAGACTTGATCTTACCCATGCCGTGTGGTGGCGCGATGGCATTTCAAAAAGTTGCCGTGCCACTCGACATTGAAGACCCGATGGATGACAGGCGGATCCGCCTTGGCCAATCGGCCAAAGAAACCGGTTTTTCGGACTATTTCAGACCCGCTTTTTTGCGTGGGTCGTTCTCGGATCCGGTCGCTGGCGACAGCTTTTATTATATATCGCGCTACGAGCTGACTGTGGGCCAATTCAAAGCTCTCGATCAGGACTGTGCTGGACCTAAACGCCGGGGCAGGCTGGCAAAAGGCGACCTGTCCTGGTTTGATGCGGTGGCGTTTTCGCGTCGATACTCTGTTTGGCTCTTGCAGAATGCACGCGATCAATTGCCCATGCAGGACGGGGCTAGCGCCTACGTTCGTTTGCCAACCGAAGCTGAATGGGAATACGCCGCGCGCGGTGGCAGCCGCATTGATCCAATAAGCTTTGCGCGCCCTCTCTTCTTTGACGAAGGAAAGATGTCTGACTTTGCCATTCATCAATCCGGAAGTTCGTCTCGCGGCACTCTCAGCGCCATTGGCTTACGTGCGGCCAATCCGCTGGGCCTGTTCGACATCTATGGCAATGCAGAAGAGGTGATGCTTGAGCCCTTCCGTTTGAATGCGTTAGGGCGTTGGCATGGTCAGACAGGCGGTTTTGTAACCCGCGGCGGATCTGTTCTGTCGACATCAAATCAAATCTATAGCGCGCAACGCACCGAATACCCCCCATTTGACACAGGTACTGGCCTGCCCCTGTCGTCCCCCACGTTTGGCGCACGTTTTGTTTTGTCCACACATGTGGCAACTTCCGACAGCCAGTTGCGCAAGATCCGCGATCGCTGGGTCACCCTTTCTGAATCTGCTTCTGATGGATCATCAGACAGAGCCGATCCCCTTACTCAATTGGAAGAAATGGCGCAGGCCGAGGTCGATCCGCGCCGCAAGACCGCCTTGAATGACTTGCAACTAGAGTTTCGCCTAGCCCGCGAAAAGATCGATACGTCGCTGGAGCAATCCGCGAGATCGACCCTCCTTGCCGGAGCTGTTCTGGTTGAAATTCTGATCGAAAATGCAGGCAGGATATCAAACAAAGTGTCCAATATCCGTATGTTGGTTGAGCTGCAGCGCTCGTCACAAGACAGTCTTCAGGGGTCCGGGTTGGTCGGATCTCAACTAACCGAGCATGCCCGTCAACTTGCGGATATGCGACGCCTCGAGGCAACTTACTTGCAGTCCCTTCGCTCTGCGCTCGAGGTCCTGTCTCGCGAAATAGGACCAGACGCACGTAACGCTGCATATTCAACGTTGAGGAAAGACCTGCGCGGTTCGGAACAAACTCAGTTTCTAATGATGCTCGACCGGTTTTGGCAGGATCTGATTGTGTATGAGCAGCGCTCTGAACTAACTGCTTCCGAGCTTTTGCAGGCAGTTTTGAACTGACAGGTGCTGCTCACTCTCGTTGACATATCTGGAGAAAACTCAGGCCGATCGCGGTGCTATCGCGGTTCGCGCGCGCCCCGACAGATGGCTCGCAAAAGTCTCTCACGTGTGAGCGATGCTTGAACTGCATAGAGCTAAGCTATTACGTTTATTGACTTTAATGGATACATGAAGCTGAAGGATTCACCGTTTGATAAAAGCTCTTGCATGTCGACCGGGGCGGCGCCAGTCGTCGGACAAACGGCACCCCATGAGTCTTCAATGGCACCTGTGCCCGATTATTGGACAATACAACATTTGCAGGTTCGCTGTCGTCCGCCATAAGGGCTAATAATCTCGTTCAAAGAACAACCCGACAGCGCTGTCACCTGCGTTGTTAACTGAACCTCTCGCCCTCACTGACGTTGATAAGTCAAAGTTGATGGACAATTCGCTGTCCCCATCAGCCCCCGCAGTGATATCGGTATAAATGTCTTCTGTGAGATATTTTCCCACCTTTACCTCAGTGACACCTTCTTCATTTGTAGTAACGTCCAGATCATCCACACCAATTCCGGACCGCAGATTTTCAACAATCCCTATCCCACCGCGACCCGAAAGCGAGGCGACAGCACTGGCCAGTTGAATTGCCTGAAGCGCCGAGATGTCAGAAACGCTTTTACCAAACAGAAGATAGGCAAGAATTTCATCATCAGGGGCGTCGGGAGTTGATTCAAACGTTAGTTTTGGCTCATCCGCCTGCCCTTCAAGAATGACGGTGGCAGTAAAGTCCGATTCTGTCGTGGATGTCACAAAGCGAAGGTAGGGCACCAGACTGCCCTGCATCTGGATTGTCCCTTCGTCCAGATCAAAGCGTCGGCTGAGAAGATCCAAGCGCCCCCGGATCAAATCGAACCTGCCGGCCGAAATCATCGAAGCCGTTGTGCCTGTAAGACGCAGCTCTCCTCCCAGTTCTGCGTTCAGTCCGCGACCGCGCACAAAGATCTTCGACGGCGCGCGCACCAGAATGTCCAGCGGATAGATTGAGCCGCTTGTTTTGTTTGAGTCCGCAGGTTGCTCATCCAGAAGTCCGGCACGTGCACGGGACCGAGTTACCGCTTGAGACGCGGCAATGTGCTCTATTTCCGGGATCTCCCCGATCACTCCCAATCCAGAGGACGGCACCTGAATTTCGGTCGGGCCAACGTCGATCTGACCACTGATGTTGGCGCCGCCGAGCAGCGGACCACGAACCGAGATCGCTCCGCCGACAGACGTTTCATACAAGCTGGGATCAACCAGCCCAACGTCAGCTAGAGTCACATTCAGGTCCGCATCCAGATTTCCCGAGAGCTGCATCGGCCCGCTGACGCGGACAGTGCCTCCTGAAGAAACGGTCGCTGAACTATCAAGCAGCACCCGGCCCTCGGCCAACTGCGCCTTAGCTTCAATATCGGTGAGCGCAAGGCGCAAGTTAGGCGCAGAAAAGCTCGCGCCCGTCGTCGTTATATTCCCCCAAACCGACGACAAAGCGGCAGCGCCGCGCACCGTTAAATCGAAGCTTGCCTGACCTTGCAGGATTCGGGGTTTGATGAATGGTGCGGACAATCCCAGTGGGACAGCGCCTGACACCTCAACATCCAGATCTCCATCGTTGCGCACCAATCCTGCGATTTTTGCCGACGTGCCAGAGGGGCCAGCAGCATCCATCGCGACCTGCCAACCCTTTGGCGATTTCTCTGCATGCCCTTCCGCCGAAAATGGGCCGGATATTTTTGGCACAAATACACTGACATCAGGCAACCCGCCCTTCACATCAACTGCAGCATCCGGCCCTGTCACCAGCCCAGACACTGCTGCGCGTGCCCCATATGGACCATCCGCCTTCACATCAACGGACCACCCCCGTGAATCCTCGATGGCGCTCCCTTTCAGAATTAATGCACCTGTATAATCTGGAGCAAGCAGCGCCACGTCCCTTAGCGTTACCTCAAAATTCGCCTGACTGTCTCCCGAGTGCACGCTCGCATCTCCACGCGCATTCAGCGCTGCACTCGACACAAGTAACCGGGTAATGTCAGTGCCGGTCGTCGAACGCTTGGCCGCAATATCAACCTGACTGCGCCCTGCAAGCAAGGCATCGACCTGATCCTGGCCAACGCTCAGATCGTCACCATTTCCGTTGATTTCCAGATCAAATGTCCCGGCCAAAGGCGCAACTTCACCGGCAAGATCTATCATTACCGCACCGGCGATTTCAGCACCGGCAAGTCCCGAAAACCGGCTCAAATCTTGTGCTTCAACCTCAATGTCCAACTGGGTTTCGAATCCAGATTGCAGCGCGCCGATAATTGTGCTCCCGCGCAAACCGTAGTCGTCACCGCGCGCCACCAGATCAGAAAGGCGGACGGGCTGATCTTCGATGTAAAGCACGTTGGCTGATGCCGTCAAAGTTGGGCCGATCGCAGTGGCAAGGTCTGGGTCCGCCAATTTGATTCCTCGCGCGACCAGTGTTGTTTCAACGAGCACCTGACCTACCGACCCAACATCGCCCTGCAATGTCCCGCCGACTTTAACGCTGGCCTGATCAACAACGATCTCATCTCGGGTCAAATCTCGCAGGTCGAACACGCCGTCCAATCGCTCACCTTTGGCAGCATCGTATTGAACCGACAGTTGCATGCCAGAAATGCGGGTGTCCGCGCCACCCACCGGTAGTAATATGAGTGACTGATCCGGGCTCTTCACCGTTGCCTCTACGTCTACATATTCCGGCCAGTAATCGCTGTTGAGTCGCACCTGCCCGCTCAGCCGCGCCAATTGCGCGATCAAGTCGAATTTATCGACCTTGACGCCACCGTCCGCTGGCAAAGAAGCGTCCAGACGCAACGCAATATCATCACCGAAAAAAGGCTGATATCTTGGGGCAAGAAGCGCGGCTATATCGCCACTCAGATCAGCCTGTATTCTTCGGGAAGGCTTGGCGGACTCTGGCGTCGCTGGTTCAGCAGTTAGCTCGACTTCTCCCGTCACGCGGGGCGCGCCACCTGACGCAAGTTCCACCTGTGCTACAAAATCACTGAGCAAACCGTCACCTTTTATGCTCAGATCAATTTCAGGTTCGCCTGGCAGGTTCAGCAGCCGCGCGGCAATGCCGCTCTCTTCTTCCGCAATGCTCATGTCCAGATTCAGCGCTTCGCTGGCCTGTTCGAATTTGCCTTTAATGACGAACCGACCCAATTTCTGATCAATCCGCTCGGCGAGGATATCAGTTTCTAACATCCCATCACCAAAGAACGCGGACGCCTCGACTTTCAGGCCAACGGCCTCGCCCAACAGCGTAGGGCCTAGCGCAATGTCGTCGATTTTAAAGGTCTTGATCTCAATCGAAACCGGCAATTCCGGCAATGAGAAGCCAGAGGCTTCGGCCGTAGGGACCGCGTCATTTTCAGCCTCGGGCAAACGCTCTATCTTCAAAGACTTCGCCGTCAGAGCGTTGACCTCAACGCGGCCGCGCAACAACGCCGCGCGCCGCCAGTCCAGCACAACATCGGTCAGGGCCAGCCAGATACCGTTTTCATCTGCAATGGTCAGACTGTCGAAAGATGCCTGAGACGTCAGGGCGCCCCGGAATCCCTCGATGCGCACATCACGCCCTGTTCCGCCCAAAGCTTCCTCCAGCGTTCGGGTCAAGTATCCCCGGTCATCTTCTTGTGCGTCAACACCCGAGGATAACCCGAAGGCCAAAGCGAGGGCGAGGGCGAGGGCGAGGGCGAGGAAAAGATGTTTCAAAACGCTTGTCCTATCCCAACATAGATCTCAAAATTTGAGCCCGTATCCGGGCCGCTGACTGGCACAGCGACGTCTACGCGGATCGGGCCAATCCCAGTCGCATATCGCACCCCCAGACCGGCGCCGGTCTGGTAGTCACCCGTTGATTCACTCGGAAGTGGATCAGATCCAACAAACCCGTAATCGAAAAAGCCGACAACCCCGATAGTGTCAGTGACCTTCACCCGAGCCTCAGCAGAAAAGCCCAGAAACGATCTCCCTCCGATCTGGCTGCCGCCACCCAGATCTACCCCAAGTGATTCATAGGGATGGCCCCGGACCGTGCCGCTGCCACCAGAGTAAAACAAGAAGTCAGAAGGCGAGTCAGCAAGCGACGGGCCGGCGACGGAGCCCAATTGCGCGCGAAACGCAAAGGTCACCGGTCGAACTTCGCCAACGCTGCGGTAGATGCGATAATCAAGAAACGTCCGCAAACCATTATCTGCACCATCTATGGCCAGAAACGGAATTGCACTTGCGATTAGGAAATGTCCTTTGGTTGGATCCAGCGGAATATCCCTGTAGTCCCGCGTCAGCTTGGCAGGCAGAATGAACAGCAGATATTTCTTGTCCCCAAGAGCGTCACGATCTTCTCCAGCTGTCAGCCCGATCCCGTATTCGTAGGTCCGTTTGTCTGACGGAAAATGCTTAAACCCCACGCCAACAGTCGCCCGCCGGGAAAAAAGATCATCCTTGTCTTCTTGCTCAAGCCTGCCGACGACAAACAAGTCGGTATCGGGGCCCCATGTCGCAGGTCGATCGTAACGCACCGAGAGCAAATATTCTTCGTTGTTCTGTGTCCCGCCAATGCCGGTTATTTCGGCGTCAAATCGCAGCCGCTCTGCCCCGCCCCACAGATTGCGGTTCACCCAGTACGTCCTGAGACTGATGCCATCCGACGTGGCGACTTCCCCGCCAAAGCCAAAGCGCCGGCGTTTTTGCTCGGCAATCTCGGCTGTAATATCAAGGCTTTGGTCAGGTCCGATGGTCTCTGCTTCGGTCAGAGAAACTGACCCAAAGGTGCCGGTGCGGCGCAATCGAGTTGCAGTTTTCTTTAGGTCTTCGGGCGAAAACACTTTGCCTTCAGGCAGGCCTGCGATTTCCACAATGCGCTCGGTGCGTACCTCGCGATTGCCAGTCACGATCAACTTGCCAAACTTTACTTTCGGACCGGTTGCCACCTGTAATGCCGCATTGAGCGTCGAACTGCGATGATCCGCTGTGATCTTTTGCGCGCCAATCGAAGCTTTTGCATGGCCCTGATCACGCCACCCTGACACGGCTGCCCCGGATGCTGCGCGCAGAGTACCCAGCGTTGCGACTTCACCGGTTTTGAATCCATCCGGAATTTTGGTCTGGGGAGCAAGCGGCTCGATCCGAGCTGTACCAAACTCGAATATTGGGCCGGTCTCGATTTTGATCCGGGCCGCTTTCACGGTAGGTGGTGCCACGACCGGCGAAATGTCATACGCCTCGCGCCCATCCAATTTGATGCTAACGGTCGGGCCAAAGTATCCCTGACCATAAAGGACTGCCAGCAATCTTGCATAGTCAGCTTGGGCTGCTGACACGACTTCATTAGACTCGGTGGTTTCCAGCTCTGATTGCTCAACAACCAGCGACGACCGCTCGAGCGTGGCCTGCAAATCTTCGGAAAGGTTTCCTTCAAACTGGACGGTCAGAGCAAATACTGAATTGACGGACAATAGCACCGCAGCAACCGAGCCAAGAAGGGTTCGGCACAACAAAGTCAAACCGGCACGTTCCAGAAGAATGGCACAACAGCGCTTTGCGGTGTGCTCGGAATTTGGGCTTTGGGCCTGTCACAGGTGTTCACGTTGTTGCCTCCTTGAGTCCAACTGACCAAGATATGCCTTAACAGCAGCCAGACCCGCAATGTTTGAATTGCAGCAACCACAGAAAACAGACCTGTTTTCAGCTCTGCCAAGGGCCTCATGCAGCTTAATCTGGATCAAATCAGCTTAAACCGGCCCTTTGGCAGGCAATGCGACTGGAACATCCAGTCTCGAACGCAGACCGGCTTGGGGATCACTGTCCAGCACGCGGTGAAGCGTTTCAAATATCGATTTCAGCACATCTGCCTCTTGTTGCTCCAACGCGGCCATCAGTGTCTTTTCAAAAGACAGAGCAAACGTTACGATTTTTGCCAGAACATCCCGACCTTTTGCCGTCAGCGCAATATTTAGCAGCCGTTGATCTTGCGCGCTTTCCGA
>RCNF010001160.1_pt1 | contig 13796 bp, 11 predicted proteins | sample 2041311 | NCBI WGS metagenome assembly RCNF01 (sample SAMN09708228, study PRJNA481090) | Marine sediment metagenome, whole genome shotgun sequencing project. | biome: marine sediment; feature: ocean; material: sediment; isolation source: Sewage treatment plant 2 marine sediment (STP2) ... | reverse complement strand
TCTACTTCAGCCCCTTGTTCCCCCAAGAAGACGTTTCGCTGGTGTCGCTCGATGCGGAGACCGGCGAACGCAACTGGGCGATCGAAGGGAATGGAAGCAACGCCGGCAGCGGGGCGATTCTGATCTTGAACGACCCCGACAACGCGGGGACGCAGATCATCTACCATATGACCTATACCGAAGCGATGGCCCTCAGGCCCAACGGGACCGAGATATGGCGTGTGGGAACGGGATTGACAGTGCCCGATCCCGTACCCGGTGTGCGTTCGACGACGCATTCATTCGGGTTCAACTACCATCCGCAAACGGACTCGCTGGTCGGCCTCACTTTGGACGGGGTGTTGCTGGCTTTCGATCGGCTAACCGGTGAGCAAATCCCTTTGATGGGACAAGTTCCCGGCTCGCCAGCCGTCAGCGAGGTCCCGGCACTTCCCCAGGATATCGTCGACGCAAGCAATGACCTCACCGATGCAGTGTTCGGCACGACCCCGAGCGAACTGAGCTTCTTCTCGCTGATCATCGAGGTCATTTTCGGAGGGGGGTCCGTCGTCACCAACTTCTTTGCGATCGATCCCAACACGGGTCTGATCGTGGTCGCCGCCACGGCAGCCGACGAAGCCGACGGCACGATGGACGGCCTCTCGGAGTTCGGCGCCATCTACTCGTTCGAGCTGGCCGAGGACACGGGCGGCGGACTCGGATTCCGAATGCTCAACGCGGCCGAGTTCATGGGAGGGACCGGTTCGACACCTTCGATCAGCGAAGACGGCAGCCGGATCTACGTCTCCGACAACGTCGGAAACGTCATTGCCTTTGACACCGAGCTCGAAGAGCTCTGGCGCTTCGACGTCGGCGATCCGCTTGCCGCGTCGGTGGCGGTTTCTCCGGACAACGCCGAGCTCTATGCGGTCACTCGCACCGACATCTTCAAGTTGACCGACCTAGGTGACAGCGCGCGCTTGGATTGGACAGCCCAACTGGAAGCCTTCGCCGATGACCCGGACATCGAGATTGAGTTCAACGCCCTTACCCCAACGATCACGGCCAACGGTGTGGCGATCAGCGTCGGCGGAGGGTACGCGATCGGCACCACAGCGATCATGTTGAAGGTCGGAGTCGGCCTGCTCGATCGGGACACCGGCGCGCTTCGCTCGTTCACAGAGGGGCGCGAGGAATCCATTGCCGTGACCAGCGTCGGGCCCCAGGGCGGCATCTACACTGCGAGCTCGCCGGTGCGGCGCGTTTCTGGCAAGGCGCTCAATCCGGACGATCCGAACGTAGCCGACGTCATCGGAGGCATCAGCCGGTACAAGCCTGTTCGAAATGACCTGCTCGTTCGGGATGCAAGCTGTGCGGCCGGTGTCCGCGCGCGGAACGCCGCTTCGATCGCCGACAGCGCGCCGAATTCCGCGATGCAAGACATTCGTCAGATCCAAGTGCTGATTGACCAAAGCCGGGCCGCGATCGACCGAGCCGTGACGGATGCTGACCTCGATACGGCTTCCGCCGCGACGCTCCGTTCGGCACTCGACCGTGCGGAGGCAAATCTCAGCGTCAGCGGGCTTCCCAGCGTCGCATCGGAGCTGGTCACGGTGTGCAACGCGATCTGAACTACGCGCTCAGCCTTTCAACCAGGTGTAGGCGTCCCTCAACACGTCGTGTCCACCGCTCTCGATGACGTTGCCGTGCGCGAGTACGATTCGATCGAAGTCCCAGCTCAAGACCTCGTCGATGGAGCGCCGTGCGCGCTTCTTGTCACGGAAAACCAAACGTAGGGGAAGACTCAGTCCGGGCTTCCCGTGAATACCCCCCAACTTGAGGTACGCACGGGTCGGCCAGTGCGCCGAAGTCTCGAAGTTTTCGATGACGTCAGCAGCGATCAGCGAGCGAGACGGACGATGGAAGAACACCGTTTCGTTGAGCATCGTGCCGTCGAGAAAGGTCGTCTCGAGGTCACTCTCCCAATCGCTGTGGGTCTCGCCCCTCAGCACCGAATCGATCGCGAGGTCCTTTCGTCGCTTTTCGAGACCGACCGCACCGTGCAACAACGCCCCGGGGTATGCCCCCTGCCATTCGCCGGCATAGAGGTGATGGTAGCAACTCGGGGCGACGATGTGGCGCACCGGACCGAGGGCATCGACTTCGGCCTTCAAGCCGGGCGTCAGCGCGATGGGTGAATGGACCAGCAAGGTTCCGTCGCGAAGACGCACGACCGTCATCCGAGTCCCAAGGTGCAGGCCGAAAAACGACTGAGGCGCGGCCTCGGCCCAAAGATCGTTTGCGAGCTTCTCCATATTGTGCACCTAGGACAAGCGTGGGCGCGGGCCAAGCCGGAACGCTGCCGGGCTGGCATCCGGAGGGAAAGCTGATAGGCCTTCGCCATGGCCAACCCGACCGCAACCCTCGAAACCTCGCTCGGCAACGTTGAAATCGAGCTCTTCGCCGACGTCATGCCCAAGACGGCGGGCAACTTCATCGAGCTCGCCAAGAGCGGCTTCTATGATGGGCTTCACTTCCACCGTGTCATCAGCGAGTTCATGATTCAGTTCGGCTGCCCGCACAGCCGAGACCCGAACAACCCCCGGGCCGGAACCGGCGAAAGCCCGAACGGCACCATCGAGGACGAACATCCGGACAACGCCGAGATTTCAAACGAGCCCGGCACGCTGTCGATGGCCAACACCGGCCGTCCGAACAGCGGCGGCTGTCAGTTCTTCATCAACACGGTCCACAACGCTTACCTCGACTGGTTCAGCGCCGGTCCCTCGAAGCACCCCGTGTTCGGCAAAGTGACGGGCGGGATGGACGTCATCGAGAAAATCGGGTCCACCCGAACCGGCCCTGGTGACAGGCCGGTCACGCCGGTCCAGATGGTGAAGGTCACCGTCCACGACTAGGTTGGCATGAGGTCTCCATTTCGCCTTCTCTTCCTCGCAGCGATCGTCGCTAGCGGCTGCGGTGACGATTACGTACCACCCCCTTCGACAGGCGGAGGGGGTGGAAGCGGAGGGTCGGTCGGCAGCGGTGGCACGGGCGGCAGCGGCGGGTCAGGCGGCAGCGGCGGGTCGGGCGGCAGCGTGGGCACGGGCGGCACGGGTGGCACCGCCGGCGTCGGCGGCGACGGGGGCAGCGGAGGTTCGGGAACCGGCGGAAGCTAGGGCACGGGCGGAGGCGGCACGGGTGGCACTCCTCCGATGGGCGCCTGCGACAATACGGGTGACGTGGACGCCCTAGCAGGGCTCCAGCCGACAAACGCACGTCAGATCGCAGCAGACTGCGGTGCCAGCGAATGTTTCAACCTGGTCGTCATGGAGTCAGCGTTCAAAGCATGTGTCGACGACTGTGTTGAACAAGCGGTGACTGGCCTCACGACCGAGTGTTCGAGCTGTTACGGCGACCTGGCCTGGTGTAGTCGCGCTCTGTGTTTGCCCCCCTGCGCAGGTGACTCCTGCACGCCGCTGTGCCTCACGTGCCCAGGCTATGACGCCTGCATCAACGCGCTCGATGCATGCGCCGGCCGAATGTCGATCGACTGCGGCGACGACACCTGACCTCAGCTCTTTGAGCCGCCCTTCCCTTGCCAGCGGCTCTCGGTCAGCGTCAGTCCCTCGATCGACTTTCGCGGAATCATCTCTTCGTAGGTGCGCTCGTAGCCGGTTTTTGAGATTCGCCAGACTCCGTCAACGCCCTTGCGGTACTCGTCTTCGTAAAAGGCGGCGCCGCGGATGCTCATGTCGAAGCGGGTGTCGATGATGTAGTCCTGAAGACACCAGCGACCGGTCGCGTGCCGTTCGTCGATGAAGTCGATTTCGGGTTGGCTGACCACGTGGCTCGAGTGGAAGCTATCTGCTCCCATGGCGCCTTCGAGAAACTTCATGATGGCATCGCGGCCGTCGAAGGAGAACTTGCCGCCGCTGTAGGCCGCTTTGGCATCCTCGGTGAAGCAATCGCGCAGCTCGTTCCATCGCTTCGTGTCGAGGCAACGCTGGTACTTGTACTTGAGGCGCTTAATCGCCTCGAAATCGGTCCAATCGATGTCCGCCATCAGGCCACTCTAGGGCGGCTCCGCTTGGATTGCCATCGCGTCAAACAGCGACTTCCGCGAAGGTCGGCTCGCTCGCAAAGCGCGCGACGTGGTGTTCTTGATCCCCGAACAGCGCGTTCAAGGCGTACATGCGCTTGAAGTAGAGGCCGATGTCGTGCTCGTCGGTGACGCCGATGCCGCCATGAAGCTGAAGCGACTGCTGCGCGACCCAAATCCCCCCGGTGGCGAGCTGGTATTTCGCTGCAGAGATGTCGCTGCGCCGGGCGCTCGCGTCGTCGTCGTCCGCTCGAACCATCGCCGCCATTGAAATCGAACGAAGGAGCTCGGTTTCGGCGTACATGTCGACCGCACGGTGTCGAAGCGCTTGGAACGAGCCGATCTTGACGCCAAACTGCTCGCGCGTCCCTAGGTAGTCCACCGTCATTTGAAGCATGGTGCTGGCGATCCCGACGCCCTCTGCAACCGCTGCGGCTGCGGCGAAGTCCATCGTCCGATCGAGGACTTTCGTCCCTGCGCCTTCCTCGCCGAGCCGTGCATCTGCGCCGACCGAGACGCTTTCGAATCGGATGAACCCTGCTTTCTTGCCGTCGATTGTCTTTGCGACCCTCACACTCACGCCTGCTGCCTCCCGCGGCACGACGAAGAGCGTCACGCCCCCGGGCGCTTTAGCGGACACGATGAGTTGGTCCGCGTGGTGCCCGTTTAGCACCCAGACCTTTTCACCCGAAATCCGATAGCCGGCTCCGTCCGGCGTGGCGGTGGTCTCCACCGCGCCTACGTCGTAGCGGCTTTGCGCCTCCGAGTAAGCGAGGGCCAGGCTCGTCTCGCCTTCGATCATCGGCGTGAGATAGGCCTCGTGCTGGGCCTCGTTCCCCGCCCGCGCGAGGGTCATCCCTCCGAGGACAACCGATGCCAGATAGGGCTCGGGTACGAGCGTCGTGGCCAGGTTTTCCAAGACGATTGCGCACTCGACGAACCCGCCGCCAAAGCCGCCAACCGATTCGGCAAAGGGGATGCCAAGCCAGCCAAGCTCTCCCATCTTCTGCCACGCCGCGGGGTCGTAGCCGATGTCGTCGTCGCGCAGCGCCCGAAACCTTGCAACGGGCGACTCGTTCTTTGCAAAGCCGGCCACCGTCTTGGCGAGCATTTGTTGATCTGGGTCGAGCTCAAAGTCCATGTGGGAATCACTCCTGTGTTGGCTTCACCGGTCAGCTGCTCGGCAGCTGGAGGATCATTTTGGCGATGACGTTTCGTTGAATCTCGTTGGAGCCGCCATAGATCGTGGCGGCGCGCTCGTAGCAGAAGTAGGGCCCGATCGATTCCTCCACGGGGAGGCAGACGCCGTCGTTGTACCAGGTCAGCGAGCTCTCCCCCATGACTTCCATGGCCAGCTCGGTGAGCTCTTGAATGAGCTCGGTCCCGACGAGCTTCAGAATCGAGGACTCGGGACCCGGCGACTTGCCTTTCTGCTGATCGGCAAGCGCGCGGTAGCTGACCATGAGGTGCGCACGAAAACGCATTTCGAGGCGCGCGATGCGGGCGCGCCAGACGGGGTCCTCGAGCATCGGGCGCCCGTTGGCCGTCTTGTGCGCCGCAATGCGCTTCAACTTCTGCAGCACGTTTCGCGACGGACCGATCATGGCCAAAAGCGTCCGCTCGTGGCCGAGCAGCGCCTTGGCCATCGTCCAGCCCTGGTTGATGCTGCCGACCACGTTCTCTTTGGGAACTTTCACGTTGTCGAAGAACGTGTCGCAGAAGGCCGGCGTGTGGCCGAGCGTCAACATGGGCTTCACCTCCACGCCAGGGCTCTTCAAATCGATCAGCAGGAAGGTGATCCCAGCCTGCTTCTTCACCGACTGGTCGGTTCGCACGAGGCAGAAGATCCAGTCGGCGTACTGAGCGAACGAGGTCCAAGTCTTTTGACCGTTGACGATGAAGTGGTCGCCGGCGTCTTCCGCGGTCGTCCGCAGCGACGCGAGGTCGCTTCCTGAGCCCGGCTCGGAGTAGCCCTGGCACCAGAACTCCTCGGCGCTGAGGATTTTCGGAAGGAATCGTTTCTTTTGCGCGTCGGTCCCGTAGCTGATGATCAACGGACCGACCATCCCCAAACCGAAGACCGAAAGCGGCGGGGCGCCGGCAAGCTCCATCTCCTCGGCGAAGATGAAACGCCGCGCCGCATCCCAGCCGGTACCGCCTACTTCTGCCGGCCAGTGCGGGGCAACCCAGCCCTTCGCGTGAAGAATCTTGTGCCAGATGGCGGAGTCCTCCGGCGTGAAGTCCCCGGCCCCTCTTGCGGTTTGGAGCATGTCTTCGGGCATCGCGGTCGGAATCCAGTCGCGAACCTCCTGCCGGAATGCCTCTTCTTCATCTGTGAAACTCAAGTCCATGGCCGTATGCGTGCCACAGACCATGGTGAAACACCAACCTGTACGAATGCAGCCAAACCCTGTAGGAAGCCCTGCACCGAGAGCGGGTCGTGCGATATAGTGCGCAGTCGCTTTGAGCTCGGAGGCCCGTTATGTATGACCTGAAAATCGTCGGGGGAACGCTAGTCGATGGAACTGGCCACAGCCGCTACACCGCCGACCTCGGTATCAAAGACGGCATGATCGTAGACGTCGGGAAGTGCGACGGGAGCGCCGCCGAAACGATCGACGCGGACGGTGCGATCGTCGCGCCAGGCTTTGTCGACATGCATACGCACTACGACGGGCAGATCAGCTGGGATGAAGAGCTTGCTCCATCGTCCATTCACGGGGTGACCACCTGCGCGATGGGCAGCTGCGGGGTTGGCTTCGCCCCGGTTCGACCGACCGACCACGCAAAGCTGGTCGAGCTCATGGAGGGCGTCGAAGACATCCCGGGCACGGCGCTGGCCGAAGGGATCAGTTGGGGCTGGGAGAGCTTTCCCGAGTACATGGAGGTGCTCGACCGCATGCCGCACACCATCGACTTCCTCGCGCACGTGCCCCACGACGCGCTGCGGGTGTACGTGATGGGTGATCGCGCCGTGCACGACGAGGCTGCCACCGCCGAGGACATCGTGGAGATGCGGCGGCTGCTTCGTGAATCCCTCGAAGCCGGTGCGATTGGATTCAGCACCGGCCGAAGCGACAACCACAGGAGCGCAGTGGGCGACTGGACACCTGCCTCGGAAGCGGATGGCAAAGAGCTGGCGGGCATCGCGCAGGCGTTCCAAGGGCTGAGTCACGGCGTTCTGCAAGCGGTGAGCGACTTCAACGTTTTGCACGGCGACGATCACTTCGATGCCGAATGGGCCGTGCTCGAGCAAATGCTTGGGGCTGCCGGCGGAAGGCCGATGAGCGTCTCGACGATGCAGCGTGACCACAGCCCGGAACAGTGGAAGTGGATTCTCGACCGCGCTTCGAAGGCCAACGAGAAGGGCTTCGACGTTCGCTGTCAGGTGGGGGCGCGCGGCATCGGTGTCATGTTGGGGCTTCAGGCGACGTTCCATCCGTTCATGGGCTTCCCGAGCTACAAGGCAATCAGCCAGCTGCCGCTCGCCGAGCGCGTAAACGCCATGCGCGACCCTGCGCTCAAGGCGCGCATGATCTCGGAGAAGAGCGAGCCCGTCGCCGGCGACGGCAGCATGCTCCCGCCCCTGGCCGACTACTTCTTGTCCAACCTCGACATGGTTGCGATGCGACTTTACCGGCTCGGCGAGAAACCCAACTACGAACCTGCACCTACTGAGAGCTTTGGGGCGGCCGCGATGAGCCGCGGCGAGGCCGTGCTGAGCCTGATCTACGACGCAATGCTCGAGCAGGACGGCAGGGCGCTGCTCTACTTCCCGGTCTATAATTACGCGGGGATGAACCTGGACGCGGTCCACGAGATGCTCACCCATCCTCTTGCGCTCCCGGGTTTGAGCGACGGCGGGGCACATGTGGGCACCATCTGCGATGCGAGCTTCACAACGTTTCTGATGACACACTGGGCACGCGACCGCGACCACGGCCGGATTCCGCTCGAACGCATCATTCAAATGCAGGCCCACGACACGGCTCAATTTCTCGGACTACGCGATCGCGGGCGGCTCGCTCCGGGCCTCCGAGCAGACGTGAACATCATCGACTTCGACAACCTCCAGCTACTCCCCCCGACGATGGTCAAAGACCTGCCGGCTGGGGGTCAGCGCCTGATGCAACACGCCAATGGCTACATCGCGACCCTGGTGAACGGCGAGGTCATCACCAAAGACGGGAAGCTCACCGGAGCGCGGCCGGGCCGGCTGGTGCGAGCCGGGGCTCAGGGGGTGTCATGATCGAGATCCGCATTGCGTGCTTACTGGCCCTCATGGCGTTTCTCCCGAGCGCCTGCAGCAGCGAAGGCTCGACCGCTGCCCCGAAGTGCAACGGCCATGAAGATCTCTGTGCGCGACGGTTCGACGAAGTCGCGTTCCCGATGACACACAACGCGATGTCGAATGCCGAAGCGGGCTGGAGCATACCGAACCAGAACTTCGGCATCACGCGGCAGCTCGACGACGGCATCCGTGGGCTCATGCTCGACACGTACGACGAAAACGGCGAGCTGCTCCTGTGTCATGTGCTCTGCGGTCTGGGCAAACAGCCGCTGGTCGATGGTCTGCAAGAGATCAAAGCCTTCCTCGACGCCAACCCCGGCGAAGTGGTGTCGATCATTTTCGAGAACTACATCACCCACGCGCAGACCGCAGGCGCGTTCGACGAGAGTGGGCTATTCGATTTCGTCTACGCGCACGAGGTCGACGCGCCATGGCCTACGCTCGGCGAGCTCATCGACGCCGACACGCGCCTGATTGTCTTTCAAGAGAAGCTGCCGCAGGAGGCCGAGTTTCCCTGGCTGATGAGAATCTGGGACCACGCCGTGGAGACCGACTTCTTCTTTGCCGCCCCGGAAGACTTCGACTGCGACCCCAATCGCGGCGACCCTTCCAACCCACTGTTCCTTCTCAACCATTTCCTGACCACTGCCGTGGGTGGCGACCCGGAGCTCGCCGAGATGGTCAACTACAATCCGCTCTTCATCGACCGCGCCCGACAGTGCGAAGAAGAGCGCAGCGCCCTTCCGAACTTCGTCGCGGTCGACTTCTATGACATCGGCGACATCTTCGAGGTCGTCGACGCACTGAACGGCTTATAGCAGCATCACCATCCGCCGCGTGTCATCACATGCCGGTCGAGCGGGCCTGAGGTAGGCTTGCGCGGCACAAGGAGGAGGCTGAACCATGGCGATTATTCGCTCTTTGATGAAAACCGAAATGATCACAGTGAAGCCGGACGACAGCGTCGCTGACGCCGCCCGACTGATGGCGCAAAACCAAGTGGGCGCAGTCTTGGTCGTCGAAGGCGGAGCGATGAAAGGCATCGTCTCCGAGCGTGACGTGGTGACCCGGGTGGTGGCTGAAGGGAAAGACCCGGCGGCAACTAAGGTTTCCGAAATCTCGACTACAGCGGTCGTCGACGTGGATGTGAACACGCACGTGCGCAAATGCGCGGAGCTGCAGTCTGCGATGGGTGTACGGCATCTGCCGGTCACCGAGAATGGTGTGCCGGTGGGCATCCTGTCGAGCCGTGACTTCCTCGCCTACGTGGTCGAAGGGCTCGAGCAGGTCATCGACAAGATCGGCTACGAGGACGCCCTCGGCAAAGGCGAAGACCCATACGACCACATGGGCGGCTCGTACGGCAAGTGAGCCAGAAGCAGCGCTGATCCACCCCCATCACGCCACTGGCGCTTACGCCTCGTGGAAGGCACAGTAGCCAGAGGGTGAAGGCGCTCGATCGCAAGCTTTTTCGGGAGGTGGTCCGGCTGCGCGGGCAGGCGCTGACCATAGCGGTCGTCGTTGCATCTGGTGTCGCCTGTTACATCGCGCTTCAAAGCGCCTGGCGCGCGCTCTATCAGTCGCGGGACCTCTACTACGAAACGAACCGGTTCGCGGATGTCTTCGTTCACTTGGAGCGGGCGCCGAAGTCGGTCGCCGGGCAAGTCGCGGAGCTTCCGGGGGTAGCCAGCGCCTATCCACGGATCTTAGAGCAGGTGCGCGTGCCGATGGACGATCTGATTTCGCCCGCAAGAGGAGACCTCATTTCCGTCCCGCCCACGGGTAAAGCGCCCCTCAACGGCTTGGTCCTTCGCGCCGGGCGCAATCTCGAACCTGGACGCTACGACGAGGTGCTGGTCAATGAGCCTTTCGCCGTGGCCCACGGGCTCCAGCCCGGCGACCACCTTTCCGCGGTGATCAACGGCAAGCTGCGCAAGCTCCTGATCGTCGGTCATGCGCTCTCCCCGGAGTACGTGTTTGCGGTCGACACGGGCCTGCTGATGCCCGATGACGAGCGCTTCACACCCCTGTGGATGCTCGAGGACGCCATCGCTGCGGCCTATCAAATGGAGGGGGCGTTCAACGACCTGGCGGTGAAGCTCGAACCGGGTGCCAACGAGGATGCGGTGTTGAGCGCGATCGATCGCCTGCTGAAGCCGTACGGTGGCCTCGGCGCCTACACTCGCGAACATCAGCTTTCCCATTCGATCCTCACGAGCGAAATCCAAGGGATCGAGACGCTGGTCATCTTTCTCCCGGGTGTATTTCTCGGCGTGGCAGCCTTTCTCTTGAACGTGGTGTTCAGCCGCCTCGTGACCTTGCAGCGCCCGCAGATCGCCGTGCTGAAAGCGATGGGCTATCGCAACCGGACGATCGCCATCCACTACTTCAAGATGGTGGCCCTGATCGTGAGCTTCGGCGCGCTGATCGGTCTCGGGCTCGGCGTCTGGCTGGGCAAAGGAATGCTCGCGATGTACGCGGAGTTTTTTCGTCTTCCCCAGATGCCACAGCGGGTCGACCTGACCGTCAGCGCAAATGCGATCTTGTTCAGCCTTCTAGCCGGCGCCCTCGGCGCATCGCTAGCCGTTCGCGCGGCGGTGATCCTCCCCCCAGCGGCGGCGATGCGACCGCCGGCGCCTGCCAAATACAAAACTGCAGCGATCGAGCGCTGGGGGCTCACGCGCGGATTGAATCAGACGACTTTAATGGTGTTTCGCGAGATCTGGCGCCGCCCCGGGCGAACGGCTCTTTCTTCCCTCGGAATTGCGCTGGCGCTCTCGATCGTAATCCTTGGGCGATTTGGATACGACGCATACGGTCCGATGATGATGGTCCAGTTCGAGCGGCAGCAGCGCGAGGACCTCACGGTGAGCTTCGTCGACGCGATGCCACAGCGGAGCCTCGGGTACCTGGCACACGTCCCAGGTGTCGAGGAGGTCGAGGGGATCCGGTCGACCGCCGTTCGAATGCGCTCGGGCCACCGCTGGCGTGACACGGTGCTCATGGGTATTTCGAGCGATGCCCGGCTACGGCAGCTGTTCGACCTCGACTTCAGCCATGTTCCGATCCCGGACGAAGGTGTGCTTCTGACCAGCGTTTTGGCCGAGATCCTCGACGTCAAAGAGGGCGACGTGATCGAGATTGAGCTCAAGGAAGGCGATCGTGGCGATCGCGAGCTCATGGTTGCGGGACTCATCGAAGAAGGGTTTGGCCTTCAGGGATACCTGTCGAAGCCAAACCTGCATCGCCTGTTGCGGGAGAGCCCAAGGTTCTCGTCGGCGTTGCTGCGGATCGACGCACCGATGGAGGGGGAAGTCCAGTCACGGCTAAACGACATCCCGGCCATCCAGGCGGTCGCGCGAAAGAGCGACGCCATCGCGAGCTTCGAAAAACAAACCGACGAGACGATGAAGGTGATGACGCTCATCATGACCTTGTTCGCAACGGCCATTGCGATTTCAATCGTCTACAACAATGCTCGCGTGAGCGTGTCGATGCGAGGTCGGGACCTGGCGACACTCCGCGTGCTCGGCTTCACCCGCGCCGAAATTTCGGCCATTTTGCTCGGTGAGCAGGCCGTTCAAATCGCAATCGCCATCCCATTGGGGCTGGCTCTCGGAACGCTTGGCGCCAAGGCTCTGATCGCGAGCTGGGCCGACCCGGAGATCTTCCGAATCCCCTTCATCATTTCGGACCAGACCTACGCCTTTTCGGTCGCCGTGGTCCTGGCGTCCGGCATCGCCAGCGCGCTTTTGGTCCGGAGGAAGCTCGACCGCTTGGACCTCATCGCAGTTCTGAAGACGAGGGAGTGATCCCGGGCGCCCGGCTGGGATGGGGCGCCAAGGTGTGATACCCGTTGCCCGGTCTCCATACGATGAATCTGCGCGCAACATCGACGATGGCCCTCGTGCTCGCGCTCGGCTTCAGCGGCACGGCATGGGCCCAGGACGTCGGCTTGGAAGAGCCCTCGGCCGAGCCTGAAGATAGGCTCGGGGGCCCGCCACCGACCGCGGGCGCGCTTCCGTACGAGGATCCTACGAGCCAGCCGGACGACGTCGAGGACTTGCAGAAACTCGGCGCACCTGAGGACGGCTCCCCGGACGCTGAGGCCGATAGCGAAACCGCCGACGTGGATGGAGCGCAAACGACCGGTTCGCTCCCCGTAGAGGACCCGATGCTGCACGCGCCCGCGGAGCCGGAAGCGTCAGACGAGGGCAAGACGGAACCCACCGTGGCGCCAGAGCTGGAGGCCAGCAACGAAGACTCGAACGTCAAGGTCTACTACGGATATGAGAGCGGCCTTCTCGTCGGCGTCGACGATTGGTTTTTCCTGTCTGTCGCAGGCCTCGTGCAAGCCCGGTACACCGTCAACTACCGAACCAAGCCGCTGACGGACCCGGACACGCTCGTGCGTGAAAAGCAGGTCACCCAAGGGTTCGATGTTGCGCGTGCGCGTTTTCAGTTGGGCGTCGGGCTCACCGAGTTCGTGGCCTTGTACATGCGCATCGGCGTGGTGGCTGGCGGCGATTTCTCGTTTCAACGCGCATTCATCGATTTGAAGTGGAAGTGGTTTCGCATCCGCGCCGGCCTGTTCATGAACGAGCTCATCGCCGAGTCGATGATCAATCCAAACGACTTGTACTTTTTGGACTATTCGATTGTCGAAAACGTCTATTCGCCGGGCGGCTCCAAGGGCGTGATGTTCACCTACCTCCGCCGCCGCTTCTCCATCAACCTCGGCTACTCCGACGGCCTTCGAACCGGGTTCTCCGAGATCCGTTCGCCGCAGAGGGCCGATTTCGCAGTCACCCTACGCGCCCAATACGGCTGGGGCAAAAACGGTCTCGCTGGATTCAATCGGCTGACCTCGCGCCGCGGCACGCCGTTTGGCGCCCGCCTAGGCGCCGCGGTGCACTATCAGGACGGGGGGCGAAGCCAAGGAACCGCGCCGGTGAAGATCGTGCTCGGCACGATCGACCTCTCGATCCGTGGAAACGGCTGGAGCGCGCTGGTCTCGGCGACCGCCGGACAGGACAGCACGTCCGCATCTGCAACCGTCGATGCGGGCGAGGTCGTCACTGCCGGTGTGAGCGCAATGGGCGGCTATTTCGTGATGGATGAGCTCCATGTCTTCGCTCAGTACAGCTTCATGGCCAAACCAAAATTGCAGGGCGCGAGGCCCCCGAACCTGCCGGACCTGGTCTCCGAGGAGATCAGCAGCTTCCATGCCTTCGGCGTAGGTTTTTCGTACTTCGTCATCCCGGGTCGCGACAACGTGAAGCTTTCGACCGACTTCCAGTACTTTTTGGGTAACCAGCAGGGAAGCATCGTTCCCACATCCCCGCTCAACTCGATCCAGCCCAACTTCGAAGGAAGCCAGTTCTCGTGGCGAATTCAGCTCAGCGCTGCGTTCTAGCTAGAGGT
>RCNF010001481.1_pt1 | contig 13804 bp, 25 predicted proteins | sample 2041311 | NCBI WGS metagenome assembly RCNF01 (sample SAMN09708228, study PRJNA481090) | Marine sediment metagenome, whole genome shotgun sequencing project. | biome: marine sediment; feature: ocean; material: sediment; isolation source: Sewage treatment plant 2 marine sediment (STP2) ... | reverse complement strand
GGTACCGGAGAAAATAGCCGCGGAGATCACGCGGCTGCACGCAGGAGCTTAAGGCCGGGAATCGAAACGGGTTTTAGGCACTTTTCAGGAGGTAGCCAGCAATGGCACGCGAAAAGTTTGAACGCACAAAGGATCATGTGAACGTGGGCACCATCGGTCACGTGGACCATGGTAAGACCACCCTGACCGCGGCGATCACCGAGGTCCTGGCCAAGATGGGCCTGGCCGAGTACACGCCGTTCGACCAGATCGACAAGGCTCCCGAGGAGCGCGAGCGCGGTATCACCATCGCGACGGCCCACGTGGAGTACGAGAGCGAGACCCGTCACTACGCCCATGTGGACTGCCCGGGTCACGCGGATTACGTGAAGAACATGATCACGGGCGCGGCCCAGATGGACGGCGCCGTGCTGGTCGTCTCGGCTGCCGACGGTCCGATGCCCCAGACGCGCGAGCACATCCTGCTGGCCCGTCAGGTGGGCGTGCCCTACATTATCGTGTTCCTGAACAAGGTTGACATGGTGGATGACGAGGAGCTTCTGGAACTGGTGGACATGGAAGTCCGCGAGCTTCTGGACCAGTACGAGTTCCCCGGCGACGACACGCCGATCATCCGCGGTTCGGCGCTCAAGGCCCTGGAGTCTGGCGATCCGGATGCTCCGGAGTCGAAGTGCATCTTCGAGCTTCTGGATGCTCTGGACAGCTACATTCCGCTGCCCGAGCGCGAACTGGACAAGCCGTTCCTGATGCCGGTGGAGGACGTGTTCTCCATCAGTGGCCGTGGCACGGTTGCGACCGGTCGTATCGAGCGCGGCATCGTCAAGACGGGCGAGAAGGTCGAGCTGGTGGGTATCCGCGACAACCAGAACACGGTTTGTACCGGTGTCGAGATGTTCCGGAAGATCCTTGACGAGGGCCGGGCCGGCGACAACGTTGGTCTGCTTCTGCGCGGGATGAAGAAGGAAGACGTCGAGCGCGGCATGGTGATCTGCAAGCCGGGTTCGGTGAAGCCCCACACGAAGTTCGAGGCCGAGGTGTACATCCTGACGAAGGAGGAGGGTGGCCGCCACACTCCGTTCTTCACGGGTTACCGTCCTCAGTTCTATTTCCGGACGACGGACGTGACGGGCAACGCGGAGCTCCCCGAAGGTGTGGAGATGGTGATGCCTGGCGACAACATCAAGATGCAGGTCGATCTGATCACGCCGATCGCGATGGAAGAGGGTCTTCGATTCGCGATCCGCGAAGGCGGCCGCACTGTCGGCGCCGGCGTGGTGGCCAAGATCCACGAGTAGTTTTCCCGGCGGGGGCTTTTCGAAGCCCCCGCCATTCTGGTTAGTCAAGAATAGTCAAGACAAGATCCCCGAAAGGGGTACGCGAAAGGCGAGCAGGCGCCCCAGAAGGGGCGACGCTGGAGTAGCCATCGCCGAGGAGAAGAAGTGGCTCGACAGAAGATAAAAATCAGGTTGAGGGCTTACGAGCCGGCAGTCCTGGATCGTTCCGCGGAGGTCATCGTGTCCACCGCGCTGAAGACTGGGGCCCGGGTGCGGGGGCCGATTCCCCTGCCCACCAAGAAGTCAATCTACACCGTTCTGCGTTCGCCACACGTTGACAAGAAGTCGCGTGAGCAGTTCGAGATCAGGGTACACAAGCGGTTGATCGAGATCGAAAACTCGACCCCGCAGACAACCGAATTCCTCAAGAAGCTGACCCTCCCGGCCAGCGTGGACGTCGAGATCAAGGTCTGATTCCACTGCGTGGAGCGGTTTGTAAGGGAGCTATGACAATGATCGGTCTGATCGGCAAGAAACTCGGCATGACCCGGACGTTCCAGGAGGACGGCCGCAGCATCCCCGTCACGGTTATCCAGGCGGGACCCTGCGTCATCACCCAGGTCAAGGACGAGAAAAACGCGGGCTACAGCTCCGTCCAGATGGGGTTCGGCGCCAAGAAGCCCAAGAATACGCCTATGCCCATGCAGGGCCATTTCCGCAAGGCCGGCACAGAGCCGCTGCGGACGGTGGCCGAGTTCCGGGTCGAAGAGGAGCACGAGTACAAGCTTGGCGATACGGTCAACGTGTCGCTGCTGTCGGAAACGGAACTGGTCGATGTGACCGGAATCACCAAGGGTCGCGGCTTCTCCGGCACCATCAAGCGCCACGGCCACCATCGCGGTCCCGACGGCCACGGTTCGAAGAACGTCCGGATGTCCGGTTCCATCGGCATGCACACGTTCCCAGGACGCGTGATGCCCGGCAAGAAGATGCCCGGCCAGTACGGCAACAAGCAGGAAACCAAGCGGAACCTTACGGTCGTCTCCGTTGACCAGGAGAAAAATCTGCTCCTGGTCAAGGGCAGCGTCCCGGGGCACAAGAACGGCATCGTTTTTATTCGGCCCAGCCGATAGCGCTGAGGCATTCGGAAGGCTTTCGGAAGCCTTTCAAAAGACTTTCAGAAGTGCGGGTCCGGCCCGGCCGGAAGTGAACGAGGTAAAGAAATGGCAACGGCAAATCTCTATAGCGGAAACGGTGAAGCGAAGGGAACGGTGGATCTTCCCGCCTCCCTCTTCGACCAGCCGATCCACAAACAGGCCCTGTACGAGGCCGTGCGGAACTACCTGGCCAACAAGCGCCAGGGAACCCACGACACCAAGACCAGGGCCGAGGTGAAAGCCTCGAATGCCAAGCTGTACCGCCAGAAGGGCACGGGCCGCGCCCGGGCCGGTTCAGCGGGCAGCCCCACACGGATCGGCGGCGGCGTGGCTTTTGGACCCCATCCCAGGGATTACAGCTACACCCTGCCCCGGAAGGTCAAGCGCCGGGCACTGAAGAGCGCCCTGAGCGACCGGGCCGGCAGCGAGCGGATCAGTGTCATCGAGGATTTCGACCTGGACGCGCCCAAGACCCAGACCCTGGTCAAGATCTTCGCGGCCATGAAGCTGGAGGGACGCCATACCCTGCTGGTGCTGGATCCGGAAGGGGACAACCTCTACCTGTCCGCCCGCAATATCCAGGGTGTCCGGGTGCTGCGTTCCAATGAGCTCAATGCCTACACCATCCTGTGGGCCGACAACCTGGTGTTCACCCAGAAGGCCCTCAGCGGTGCCGAGGAGGTGTTCGGGTCATGAAGGACTTGAGCAAGGTCATCAAGCGCCCCCTGATCACTGAACATGGCGCCAGGATGCGTGAAATGCACAACCAGTACTATTTCCAGGTGGCCCCCGAGGCCAACAAACACGAAATCAAGCAGGCCGTGGAGCACTTCTTCGGGGTTCGGGTCACGCAGGTGCGGACCATGAACTACCGGGGCAAGATCAAGCGCATGGGCCGGTTCGAAGGCAAGCGCGCCGACTGGAAGAAGGCCGTGGTTACGCTGGCCAAGGACGATTCCATCGACCTCTTCGAAATCGTCTAGCCCGAGGAGAAGGACGCAATGGCTATCAGGAAACTCAAACCCGTGACACCGACCCAGCGGTTCCGGACTGTCGCTGACTTCAGCGAGATCACCCGGACCGAGCCGGAAAAATCCCTGCTCGAACCGTTGGCCAAGAAGGGCGGCCGCAACAATCGCGGCCGGATCACGGTCAGGCACCGGGGCGGCGGTCACAAGCGGCGTTACCGTAAGATCGACTTCAAGCGGAACAAGTTCGAAGTGCCCGCCAAGGTGTTCAGCATCGAATACGATCCGAACCGCAGCGCCCGCATTTGCCTGCTGCACTACATCGACGGCGAGAAGCGCTACATCCTGTGGCCCAAGGGCGTGCAGGTGGGCGATCCGATCGTCGCGGGGCCCGAGGCGCCGTTCAATCCCGGCAATGCGTTGCCGTTGGAGCGGATTCCGCTGGGCACCCTGGTGCACAACATCGAGCTGAACATCGGCAAGGGCGGCCAGATGGCCCGCAGTGCCGGCTCCTTCGCCCAGGTCATGGCCAAGGAGGGACATTATGTCACTCTGCGCCTGCCCAGTGGCGAGGTGCGCATGGTCCACAGCCGGTGTTACGCCACCATCGGAGAAGTCGGCAACTCCGAACACGAGAACATCGTCAGCGGCAAGGCCGGCCGGAGCCGTTGGCTGGGTCGCCGCCCGACGGTGCGCGGTGTGGCCATGAACCCGGTCGATCACCCCCACGGTGGCGGTGAAGGCCGGACCAGCGGCGGACGCCACCCGGTCAGCCCCTGGGGCATGCCGACCAAGGGATTCAAGACCCGCAAGAAGCAGCCTAGCGACGCCTTCATCGTGCGGCGCCGCAAGGTCCAGAAAAAGTAGAACCGGAGGATTAAGAGGACATGGCGAGATCAATCAAGAAGGGTCCTTTCATCGAGGAATCCCTCCTGGCCAAGGTCGAGGGTCTGAACAGCAAGAGCGAGAAGCGTGTCGTCAAGACCTGGTCGCGGCGCTCGACGATCGTTCCGGAGTTTTTGGGCCACACCATCGCCGTGCACAACGGCCGACAGTTCGTGCCCGTGTACATTCAGGAAAACATGGTGGGCCACAAGCTCGGTGAGTTCGCTCCGACGCGGACCTACCGCGGTCACACCAGCAAGAAGTAGTAACCGGAGGTTGTACCGATGGAGGCACGTTCCGTCTCCCGTTTCATCCGAGTGTCGCCCCGCAAGGCCCGTATCGTGGCCAATCTGATCCGGGGCAAGAGCGTGGATGAAGCCATGGGCATTCTGGCTCTGACACCGAAAAAGGCCTCGCCGATCTTGCGCAAGGTCGTCCTGTCGGCCACGGCCAACGTTCAGTTCATGAACGACGGTCACGTGGCCATGACGAATTCCGAAATCTTCATCAAGGAGATTCGGATCGATGAAGGCCCCACGCTCAAGCGGATCCGTCCGCGGGCTCAGGGTCGGGCTTTCCGCATCAACAAGCGGACCAGCCATATCAAGGTCATCGTCGAGTCCACTGTTTAAGGAAGGAAGACCATGGGTCAGAAGACACATCCGATCGGGTTCCGGTTGGGAATCGTCAAGGACTGGAACTCCAGCTGGTTCACCGAGAAGCATTTCGCCGACTGGTTGCACGAGGACCTGCTCATCCGCAAGTACGTGATGGCGCGGGTCGGCAACGCCGGAGTGGAGTCGGTCAAGATCAAGCGGTTCCGTGATAAGGTCATCATCATCGTGGCCACCAGCCGGCCCGGTGTGGTGATCGGCAAGAAGGGGACCAAGGCGGACCAGCTGCGAGCCGAGCTGCAGAAGATGATCGGCAAGAACGTCAAGCTGGACGTGGACGAGGTCAAGAAGCCCGAGTTGAGCGCTCCCTTGGTCGCCGACCACATCGCCGCCCAGCTCGAAGGCCGGGTCGCCTTCCGTCGGGCCATGAAAAAATCCATCGCCACGGCCATGCGAATGGGCGCCAAGGGGATCAAGATCCGCTGCGCCGGCCGCCTGGGCGGGGCGGAAATGGCTCGTATCGAGTCCTACCACGACGGCAGTGTGCCCCTGCATACCCTGCGTGCGGACATTGACTACGGGACCTCGACCGCGCGGACCCAGTACGGCGCCATCGGCGTCAAGGTCTGGATCTGCAAGGGCGAGATATTCCCCAACGATTTCAAGGAGCAACTGCGCAAGCAGGTTGTGGAGCAGCGCGCCTAGCGCGGCAAACGAAGAGGACGACGTATCATGTTGATGCCGAAGCGCACCAAGTTCAGGAAGATGCACAAGGGCCGCAACCGGGGCATGGCCTCCCGCGGAACCACCATCTCCTTCGGTGACTACGGGCTCATGGCCTGCGGTGCCGGCTGGCTCTCCAGCCGCCAGATCGAAGCCACGCGTGTTGCGATCACCCGCCGTATGAAACGTGTGGGTCAGGTATGGATCCGGGTTTTTCCGGACAAGCCCATCACCATGAAACCGGCCGAAACCCGGATGGGCAAGGGCAAGGGTGCCCCGGAGTACTGGGTGGCCGTGGTCAGGCCCGGACGGATCCTGTTCGAGATCAACGGGGTCGACCATGAAATAGCTAAAAAAGCCCTGAGCCTCGGTGCTGCCAAGCTGCCCATCAGGACGCGCATTGTCAGCAGGAGTGGAGAGTAGTGATGAAGAAAGCCCACGAATTGCGGGATCTGCCCCTCGAGGAACTCGAAACCCTGGAGCGGGAAAGATCAGAAGAACTGATGAACCTGAAGATCCAGGTCAACATGCGAGCTGTGGATAATCCCCTGCAGGTGCGCAATGCGCGCCGGGAGATCGCGGTTATCAAGACCATAATCACCGAGAAGAAAGCCGCACGCTAGGGCGGCGGCCGAGGGCTCGGCGGACGAACCGACCGAGCCAAGGAGAAGGAATGATGGGCAATACCGAAAGAAACCTCAGAGCCGTCCGGATCGGCGAGGTCGTGTCCTCCAAGATGGACCAGACCGTGGTCGTGAAGGTCAGCCGCCGGTTCCCGCATCCTCTTTACAAGAGGATCATCACGCGGACGGCCAAGCTGGTGGCTCACGACGCGGAAAACGAATGCCGGGAAGGTGACGTGGTGAAGGTCATGGCCTGCCGTCCCCTCTCCAAGACAAAGCGCTGGCGGGTCTCCGAGATCCTGGAAAAGGCCAAGTAGCCCACAAGGAATGATGCAATGATTCAGGAATCAACAAGATTGACTGTTGCGGACAACTCGGGGGCCAAGGTCGTCGAATGCTTCCGCGTCTTGGGCGGGTCGAAAAGGCGTTACGCCCGGGTGGGCGACATCATCGTCGCCGCCGTTAAGTCGGCCATTCCCAACGGAAACGTGAAGAAGGGCCAGGTCGTCAAGTGCGTGGTCATCCGGACCAGGAAAGAGATCGGCCGCAAGGACGGTTCCTATATCCGGTTCGGCGACAATGCCGCGGTCATCCTTTCGGAGGATACCAAGGAACCCGTCGGTACCCGCATCTTCGGCCCGGTGGCCCGTGAACTACGCGAGAAGAAGTTCATGAAGATCGTATCTCTCGCGCCGGAGGTCCTGTAATGCGAATCCGCAAGAACGACATGGTCCGGGTGATCTCCGGTAACGACAAGGGCAAGGAAGGGAAAATCCTGAAGGTTTTTCCCGACTCGAGCCGGGTCATCGTGGAAAAGGTCAACATGATCAAGCGGCACACCAAAGCCAGCAAGGATGTTCCCCAGGGCGGGATCATCGAGAAGGAGGGGCCGATCAACGCCTCCAACGTCATGCTGGTCTGCCCCAACACGGGCAAAGCGACCCGTATCGGCAAGGATATCCTGTCTGATGGCAGCCGCGCTCGCGTGAGTAAGCAGAGCGGCGAGATGTTGAACGACTAGATGCCGGCAGGCTGCGCGGCACCCGGTGCCCGCGGACCGATGGAAAGAAAAGGAAAGAACAATGGCTGCTGTAAAGCCCCGCATGAGGGAAAAATTCGAAGACGAAGTGGCCGCGGCCCTGCAGGAGAAGTTCGCCTATACGAGCTCCATGCAGATCCCGAAACCGCTGAAGGTCGTGATCAACATGGGACTGGGCAAGGCCCCGACGAATCCCAAGATCCTCGAGAGCGCCGTGGCGGAACTCGAGACCATCACCGGGCAGAAGGCCGTCAAGACCAAGGCCCGCAAGTCCATCTCGAACTTCAAACTTCGGGAAGGCATGAGCATCGGCGCGAGGGTCACGCTCCGCGACCAGCGCATGTGGGAGTTCCTGGACCGCTTCATCAACGTGGCGCTGCCCCGTATCCGGGATTTCCGCGGCGTTTCCACCAGGCTGAGCGGCCGGGGAGACTTCACGCTGGGTCTGAAGGATCAGCTCATTTTCCCGGAGATCGAATACGACAAGATCGACGAACCCCGGGGCATGAACGTGACCATCGTGACCTCGGCAAGGAATGACGAAGAAGGACGTGAACTTTTGCGCCTCATGGGAATGCCGTTCAGGCGCTAAGGAGGATTGATCTGTGGCCAGGAAATCTTTGATAGCCAAGGCTGGAAGAAAGCCCAAGTTCAAGGTTAGGGCTTACAACCGGTGCCGCCGTTGCGGAAGGCCTCGGGGATTCATCAGGAAGTTCGGCATGTGCCGTATCTGTTTCCGGCAACTCGCCCTCAGCGGTGACATCCCGGGTGTCACCAAGGCCAGTTGGTAAAGAGAACCAGGAGCTGATTCAATGAGTATGACCGATCCCATTGCGGATATGTTGACTCGCATCCGGAACGCCATCCAGGCGGGACACCGGCGAGTCGAAATTCCCGCCTCCAACCAGAAGCGGGCGATGGCCCAACTGCTGAAAAAGCAGGGGTACATCGACAAGATCGAGGAAATCGAAAACGACGCCCAGGGTACCCTGCGCCTGTTCCTGAAGTACTACGTGCGGGACGGGCAGAGGGTCGGGGTCATCGAGGGTATCCGGCGCGTGAGCCGGCCCGGACGCCGGATCTTCGCCGGCAAGGACAGCATTCCCAAGGTGTGCGGCGGGTATGGCATCTCCATCCTGTCGACCAACCAGGGAATTCTCACGGGACACCAGTGCCGGATGCGTAGCATCGGCGGCGAGGTGCTGTGCGAGGTCTGGTAGTCACCCTGGCTTAACCGCCGGTTTTTCAGAATTGCGGAGGAATTGAAATGTCGCGCATTGGCAAGAACCCGATCCCCATCCCCGCCGGGGTTACCGTCAAGATTGACGGGAATCTCTCGGTGGTCAAGGGACCCAAGGGTGAGCACAAGCAGCACGTGCCCGAGGGACTGACCTTCGAGGAGAAGGACGGGCTGCTGACTGTCGCCCGGTCGGACGATACCAAGCCGGTTCGGGCCAAGCACGGTCTGGTGCGGGCGCTGATCGCCAATCAGGTCCACGGGGTTACCGAGGGTTTCGAGAAAAAACTCGAGATCATCGGCGTGGGTTACCGGGCCGCCGTCAAGGGCAAGGTGCTGGATCTGCAGCTGCAGTTCAGCCACCCGGTGGAATACCCCATTCCCGATGACATCACCATCACCTGTCCGGACAATACCCACATCACGATCGCGGGTGTCGACAAGCAGCGGGTGGGACAAGTCGCCGCCGAGATCCGTGCCTACCGGAAGCCGGAGCCCTACAAGGGCAAGGGCATCAGGTACGAGGGCGAATACGTGGTCAGAAAGGCCGGCAAGGCGGCCGGTAAGTAAGGTGACCGTAAGGTCGAGAGGTGAATCAAAATGAGTGATATCAACAAGAAAAGGCGCCAGGTCAGGCAGAAGCGGAAGGCCAGTATCCGCAAGAGGCTGTCCGGCACCAGTGAGCGGCCCCGGGTGAGCGTTACCCGCAGCCACAAGAACATCTACGCCCAGGTCATCGACGATGACACCGGCAGCACCCTGCTGACAATCGACAGCAAGCGTGCCGCCAGTGTGGAGGCTCCCAAAGGTGTCGCCGGCAAGTGCGCGATCGCCTACGGCGTGGGCCGGGCCGTCGCCGATCTGGCCAAGGAAAAGGGGATCGCTGCCATGGTCTTCGACCGTAACGGTTATCTCTATCACGGGCGTGTTGCCGCTCTGGCCCGCGGGCTCAGGGACGGCGGAATCGAAGTCTAGACCTTCCCGGCATATGCCGGCAAGCGAGACAGGAGCAATTCAGATGGCGCAATTTGGAAATCAAAGACCTGGCGGACCCGGCGGACCCGGGGGACCTGGAGGACCGGGCGGACGTGGACGCGGACCCGGAGGACCGGGCGGACCCGGAGGCCGCGGTCGTGGACCCGGCGGACCCGGTGGACGTGGGCGAGGCCCCGGCGGTGATCAGGGCTCGGACATGCACGAGAACGTGATCAACATCAACCGAGTGGCCAAGGTGGTCAAGGGTGGTCGCCGCTTCAGCTTCAGCGCCATCGTCACCGTCGGTGACGGCAAGGGCAAGGTCGGCGTCGCCATGGGTAAGGCCAACGAAATCGCCGATGCCATCCGCAAGGGCAGCGAAGCCGCCCGCCGGACGCAGGTGATCGTGCCCATGCTCAAGGACACCATCCCTTACAAGGTGATCGGACGTTTTGGCGCCAGCCGCGTGCTGCTCAAACCGGCCAGCCCCGGTACCGGCGTCATCGCCGCCGGCGGTGTCCGCGCGATCCTCGAGGCCGCGGGCGTCAAGAACATCCTGACCAAGCAGCTCGGGTCCCGGAATCCCAACAACGTGGTCAAGGCCACCATGGACGGACTCAAGCAGCTGCGGACCGTCGAGGAATTCGCCGCCAAGCGCGGTCTGACCGTTCCGGAGGTCCTGGGCCTGGAGAAGAGGGCGGCTCCGGCCGAGGCTCCGGCCGAGACCTCCGAGCCCGAAGCCGTCGCGGCTTCCGCCACCGCCGTGGAGCCCGAGATCGAGAACAAGGAGTCACAGGACAATGAGTGACACCAAGCTGAAAATCACGCAGGTGCGCAGCCTGATCGGCAGGCCGCAGAAGCACCGCCGCATCATCGAGTCCCTGGGGCTGAAACGCCATCAGACCTCCGTGATCCAAAATGATACCCCCGCGATCCGCGGCATGGTGTTCAAGGTACGCCATCTCGTGAACGTGGAAGAGGTGAAGTAGTCATGCTCAAGTTGAACAACATCGGCGCGCCCAAGGGCGCCAACCGTGACAAGAAGCGGCGCGGCCGCGGTCCCGGATCCGGCACCGGCAAGACCGGTGGCCGGGGCCACAAGGGCCAGAAGGCCCGGTCCGGCGGCGGGGTCCCGCCCTGGTTCGAGGGCGGTCAGATGCCCCTGAACCGGCGGCTGCCCAAGCGAGGATTCACCAACATCTTCAAGAAGCATTTCCAGCTGGTGAACCTGGAAGCCCTGGATGCGAAGTTCGAGGCCGGTACCAAGATCAACGGCGAGACCCTGGCCGAAGCCGGCCTGGTCAAGTACGCCGATCGTCCGGTCAAGCTTCTGGGTCGTGGCAAGGTGGAGAAATCGTTCCAGATCGAGGTCGCCAAGGCTAGCAAGACGGCCGTCGCCGCGGTGGAAGCCGCCGGCGGGTCCGTAACCGTATCCGGCTGACCAGGCTGGGCAACTTGAAGGAAAAGGAAGCTCTGCTTTGAATATTACCGGCAGTTACCAGAGCATGTTCCGCATTCCGGAACTCAAGCGACGGATTCTATTCACCGCCATGATCCTGCTGGTCTACCGTTTAGGTGGGCATATTCCCACTCCCGGTATCGACCGAATGGCTCTGTCCGCGTTTTTCGACGCCCAGTCCGGTTCCCTGATGGGCCTGTACGACATGTTCTCCGGGGGTAACCTGAGGAACGCTACCATTTTTGCCCTGGGCATCATGCCCTACATCAGCGCCTCGATTATTTTCCAGCTTCTGCAGGCCGTCGTGCCCTACTTCGAGAAGCTGGCCAAGGAGGGCGAGGAAGGGCGCAAGAAGATCACCCAGTACACCCGCTTCGGTACGGTGTTCCTGGCAATTGTCCAGTCCTTCGGCATGGCCGCGGGACTGGAGCAGATGTCCGGCGGCATCGTCACGGAACCGGGCATGGGTTTCAAGCTGTTGACCTGTATCACACTTACCGCCGGTACGGTGTTTGTCATGTGGTTGGGTGAGCAGATCACCGAGCGGGGCATCGGCAACGGGATTTCCCTGATCATCTTCATCGGGATCGTGGCCCGTTACCCCACCGACATCCTGAATACCGGCCAGCAGCTGGCCAGCGGCGACATGCACATCATCAAGGCGCTCCTGGTGGGAGCTTTCATGCTGTTCGTGGTCGGCGGGATCATCGCCATTACGCAGGGGCAGCGGAAAATTCCGGTGCAGTACGCCAAGAAGATCGTAGGGCGCCGGGTCTACGGCGGGGCCAACACCCATATCCCGCTGAAGGTCAACACCGCCGGCGTGATTCCCATCATCTTCGCCCAGTCGATCATCATGTTCCCGGGCACATTGGGCAGCATTTTCCCGGACATCGGGTTCTTCACGACGTTGAGCGCCCTGTTCCGGCCGCCCCACCCGGTCTACGTGCTGGTCTACTCGACCTTGATCATCCTGTTCGCCTACTTCTACACCGCGGTGATCCTGAACCCGGTGGACCTGGCGGACAACATGAAGAAAAACAGCGGCTTCATTCCCGGCGTGCGTCCGGGCAAGAAGACCGCGGAATATATCGATCGGGTCCTGACCAGGGTGACGTTGCCGGGCGCGGTTTTTCTGGCGCTGATCGCCATTCTGCCGGATCTGATGATTTCCTTGCTAAAGGTGCCGTTCTATTTCGGCGGAACCGGCCTGCTGATTGTTGTCGGCGTGGCTTTGGATACGCTGCAGCAGATCGAGTCCCATCTCGTGATGCGTCATTACGACGGATTCATGAGCAAGGGCCGGCTGCGGGCCCGCAGGTAAGGGTTCCCTGGAGTAGGGTGTCCTGGAGCAAGCAGAACATAAATTTGAAGTCAGCCGATCAGGTTGACAAAATGCAGGCCAGCGCCGAGATTTTGGCTTCTGTCTTCCTGGAAATCCGGAAGCTGGTGGTCCCCGGAGTGACCACCAAGTCCCTGGACGACGCCATCGAAGCCATGATCAGGGAAGCCGGCTGTATCCCTTCTTTCAAGGGGTATCACGGGTTCCCTGCGTCTGCCTGTATCTCGGTCAACGAGGAAGTGGTGCACGGCATCCCCGGTGACCGGAAACTGGTCGCAGGCGACATTGTCGGCATCGACATCGGGTTGATCAAGGACAAGTGGCACGCCGACAGCGCGGAGACGATTCCCGTGGGCGAGGTGGGCGAAGAGGCCGCCAAGCTCCTGCGGGTGACCCAGGAATGCCTGGAGCGTGGCATCGAGGCCATCAAGCCCGGCAGCAGAGTCTCGGTAATCGGGACCGCCGTCGAGCAGCACGCCCGGGCCAACGGATTTTCGGTGGTGGAATCCCTGGTGGGGCACGGCATCGGCCGGAAGCTCCACGAGGATCCGCAGGTGCCCAATTTTCGGTGTTTCACCATGCCCGACCCGGTTATGGAGGAGGGGCTGGTGATCGCCATCGAGCCGATGATCAACTGCGGCACCAAGCGGGTGGTCACCGACAGGGACGAATGGACGATCCGCACCGCGGACCGCCAACTATCGGCCCATTTCGAACACACGGTGGCCGTGACCGCCGATGGTTTCAGAATCCTGACCCGGCGCGGGTCGGGAGTAGCGGCTTTTTGAGAGGCTGAACGAATGGCGAAAGAAGAAGGAATCAGTGTTGAAGGCACGGTCGTCGAGGCACTGCCCAACGCCATGTTCCGAGTCGAATTGGAAAACAAGCACGTCGTGTTGGCTCACGTTTCAGGCAAGATGCGCATGCATTTTATCCGCATCCTGCCGGGCGACAAGGTGACGGTGGAGCTGTCGCCCTACGATCTGACGAGGGGCCGCATCACCTACCGTTACAAGTAGGTTTGGTTCCGGATCCCGGGGATCCGGCAGGAGGCAACGAAATGAAAGTCCGCAGCTCGGTCAAGAAGATCTGCCCGAAATGCAAAGTCATCCGGCGCAAGGGTGTCGTACGCGTGATCTGCATCACGCGGCGCCACAATCAGCGCCAGGGTTGAACCGGCCGGTTGGCCATAATGGTATTCCACTGAACAGGGCGGCAACGGACCGCCCCGGTGGGATCATGACAGGACGAAAGGAGCCATAGTGGCACGCATTGCCGGTGTGGATATTCCGAACAACAAGAGGATCGGAACCGCGCTGACGTACATTTTCGGCATCGGTGATCACCGGGCCGCCGAGATCTGTACCAAGGCGAACATCGATCCCGAGGTCCAGACCAAGGACCTCACCGAGGAACAGTCCCGTTCGATCATCGGGATCCTCGACAAGGAATATCAGGTGGAAGGTACCTTGCGTACCGAGAACGCCATGAATATCCAGCGTCTGATG
>RCNF010001159.1_pt1 | contig 13808 bp, 10 predicted proteins | sample 2041311 | NCBI WGS metagenome assembly RCNF01 (sample SAMN09708228, study PRJNA481090) | Marine sediment metagenome, whole genome shotgun sequencing project. | biome: marine sediment; feature: ocean; material: sediment; isolation source: Sewage treatment plant 2 marine sediment (STP2) ... | reverse complement strand
ATTTGACCAAGGACGAAATCGACTGGTATATACAGACCGGTGAACCCTTTGACAAGGCAGGCGCGTACGCCATCCAAGGGATGGGAACCTTCCTCGTCCGGCGTATCCACGGATCCTACACCAATGTGGTGGGACTACCCGTGTGTGAGGTGATCGAGACCTTGATCAAGATGGGGGTCGTGAGGATGAATGCCGAAAACCCGAAAGGACTCGCGGTGTGAAGGAACGTCTGGACCGGATCAACAAACGAATCGCCGAGGCGGCAAACGGTTGTGGCCGTAATCCCGAAACCGTCCGCCTGGTGGCGGTAAGCAAGACCGTCGATGCCAACCGGGTGGCCGAAGCCATCGATGCCGGTGCCGCGATTGTGGGTGAAAATTATATTCAGGAGGCCCGGGACAAGTTCAATTCCCTGTATGACAGGCCCGTGCAATGGCACTTCATCGGCCACCTGCAGTCCAACAAAGCCAAATACGCCGTGCGCATGTTTGACCTGATCCATTCGGTGGAATCGCTCAAGCTGGCCAAGGCGCTGGACAAAGAAGCACGTAAAAACGGCAAGGTGCAGGACATTCTCATCCAGGTGAATATCAGCCGGGAGGAGACCAAATCAGGCATCACGGAGACCGGCGCCGTTGAACTGATCACGCAAATCAGCGGTCTCGAAAACGTCCGGGTGAAGGGTCTGATGACCATGCCGCCCTTTTTCGATGCACCGGAGCAGGCCCGCCCATTTTTCCGCCAGTTGGCCCGGCTGCGCGACCGGATCGTCGAGCACAACATCCCCCTTGTGCGTATGCAGGAATTGTCCATGGGCATGACCGGTGATTTCGAGGTGGCCATCCAAGAAGGAGCCACCCTGGTGCGCATCGGCACCGCCATTTTTGGAGCCCGCCAGTGAAGCTGCTGATGCATATCTGCTGCGGCCCGTGCAGCATCTATCCGGTACAGGTGCTGCGCGACGACCATTGCGAGGTCATGGGTTTTTTCTATCGCAACAATATCCACCCCTTTACCGAATGCATGCGGCGGGAGGAAACCCTGAAAACCTACGCGGAATCCATCGCCCTGAAAATGATTTACCAGTCCGGCTATGCGCTGGAGGCTTTTTTGCGCAATGTAGCTTTCCGGGAAGCCGATCGCTGCTCTTACTGCTACCACGACCGGCTGACCACCACGGCGAATTTCGCCAAAAAAGGCAAATTCGACGGATTTACCACCACCCTGCTTTACAGCCGGTTTCAAAAGCATGATCAGATCCGATCGATCGGCGAAGCCGTGGGCAAGTCAGTGGGCGTGCCTTTTTTCTATCAGGATTTTCGGGACGGATGGAAAACCGGCATTGACGAATCCCGCCGACTGGGCATGTACCGCCAGCCCTACTGCGGTTGCATCTACAGCGAAAAAGAACGCTACTATCCCAAACCTAAAAAAAATACCCTTGCATCCGGTGGCGACACGAATGCATCAGCCCCTTGATACAGGCTTTAAGACAAGGCATCAGGCAATGACAGAGGAAAGAAGCCGTATGTTAATACTGCGACTACCGAAAACGAACTCCACCTTAATTGTCTTAGAACGTATACCATCCCGCCAGGACTGCTGACACAATGTTCGGAAATTTCATCTATTTCATCGTCGCCCTTCTGATCTATTCGACCTACCAACCCTCGGAGCAGACCAACTTCGCGCCGCTGGACACGCTGATTTACTTTTTTTCGCTGATCCTGGTCTTTTACATTTTTTCCAGGCGCCAGTTCACCCGGATTGCACACCTGTCCGCCAGCCACAGCCACGATGTGCTGGACCAGCAGTTTTCTTCGGCGCTGACCCGTCATTCCATCCTGGCCATCGCCCTGTTCGCCGTAGATATTTACGGCCTCAACCTCACTTCGTTTTTACCGGGCATCTGGCTGTTCGAAGCGATCCCCACCCTTCAAGCCCTGCTGTTCATGGCCCTTTTCGTCGGCTACCTGGCCATTGTCTGGTCCAACGCCCATGTGGCCTATCGACACATCTATGGGGCTGACCTCACCCGCCAGGCCTACGTGGCGTCCAACATCGCTTTCAGCGTGCCCGTATTGCTGCCCTGGCTGCTGCTATCCGGCATCGCCGACCTGATTCTCGCCCTGCCCTTCGATCTGCCCCGTCAGGTGCTGACGTCTCCCGAAGGCGAAACGGCTTATTTTCTTTTTTTTCTGTTTGCCGTGGCTGTGATCGGCCCGCTGATCATCCAGAAACTCTGGCGCTGCCGCCCCCTTGAAGCCGGCTATTATCGCCAGCGCATCGAAGCCCTGTGCCGACGGGCCGATATTAAATATGCGGATATCCTTTACTGGCCGATCTTCGGCGGCCGCATGATCACTGCCGGTGTGATGGGGTTGGTGAGCCGTTTTCGCTATATCCTGGTCACCGACGCCCTGCTGCATATCCTGAACCCCGAGGAGGTAGATGCCGTCATCGCCCATGAAATCGGTCACGTGAAAAAACACCACCTGCTGTTCTACCTCTTTTTCTTTATCGGCTACATGGTCATCGCTTATGCCACCTTCGATCTCATCGTCTATCTGATCATCTTTTCCGAACCCATCTATCGCTTCGTGTTCATGACCGGCATCAGCCGCACCACGGTGACCACGGGATTGCTCAGCCTGGCGATCATATTCAATTTTTTGGTCTATTTTCGCTTCATCTTCGGATATTTCATGCGCAACTTCGAGCGCCAGGCGGATGCATCGGTCTATGGACTGTTTACCAGTGCAGCGCCGCTGATTTCCACCTTTAAAAAAATAGTTGCCGTTTCCGGCCATTCTCCGGATAAACCCAACTGGCACCACTTCAGCATTGGCCAGCGGGTTGATTTTTTAAATCGCTGCGAGGCGGACCGCACCTGGATTCAGCGCCACGACCGCAAGGTAAAGGTCAGCATCGTCATCTATTTAGCGACCATGGTGGTGGTGGGTGTTGCTGGCTACCAGCTCAATTTTGGTCAGACGGGTAAGCAGCTTAACGAGAAGTTTTTTGAAACGGCGATTTTGAACGAGATTTCACGGAACGGTGAAAGCAATGCCGGCCTTTACGGCATGCTGGGGGATCTGTATCTCGGTCGCAGCAGCTTCAGTCAGGCAGTGGCGGCCTACCGCAGCGCCCTTGACATCGATCCGCATAGCGCCATTGTACTGAATAATTACGCATGGCTGCTGGCCACCTGCGAAGATCCGGCATACCGCAACCCGGAACAGGCATTGGACCTGGCGCGCAAAGCCGCCGCCATTGAGCAGTCCCCCCACATTTTAGACACCCTGGCCGAAAGCCTATACGCCAACGGTCGAATCGCCGAGTCCGTCGATGCGGCGATTAACGCCCTGGAATTGGCCAAAACCAATCGCGCCTACTACAACGGGCAGCTGGAAAAATTCCAAGCTGCCCGTGACAATCCCATCATTGAGTAGTATTCAGGTTTTTTCAGTTTCTTTGTAAAAAAGGTAGCTTGAGGTTCAGATCAAGGCCGCAGGGTTTTCGAAACCGCAGGCGTAGCCGCGCTACGTCGAGGATAGCGCTGAAGCTTCACTACGTGCTCGACAACCCGAGAACGCAGAGCTGGGCCTCGAGATGCCGTTTGTACAAAGAAACTACTTGATGCAGACCTTCCTCACCTCCAGCAAATCACAATGCCCCTGAAAAATCTTTTCGATACCGTCCTGCTTCAAGGTGGTCATGCCGTCAAAAATGGCCTGTCCACGGATTTTGGCCATTTCGGCCTTGGTCTGAATCAACTTTCTCATATCATCGGTACCCATCAGCAGTTCATGGATTCCCATGCGGCCCCGGTAGCCGGTGTTGTTGCACAAGTCGCACCCTTCCGGTTTAGCCAGCTGCAAGTCGTCGGCATAAGGGATGTTCAGATTGTTCTTGTAATCCTCTTCCCCGTATTCCCGGACCAGTTCGTCGTACTCCTCCTGACTGGGGTGATAATCGCGTTTGCAGGTTTTGCAGAGGGTCCTTACGAGCCGCTGGGCCAGGATGCACAGGATGGCATCCGCAAAGTTGAAGGGATCCATCCCCATGTCCAGCAAACGGGTGATGCTTTCCGGTGCGCTGTTGGTGTGCAGGGTGGAAAAGACCAGGTGGCCGGTCAGGGAGGCCTCGATGCCAATGGAGGTCGTCTCCTTGTCACGCATTTCACCCACCATGATCACGTCCGGGTCGGCACGCAGAAAGGCCCGCATGGCTGCGGCAAAATCGAATCCGATCTTGGGTTTCACCTGCACCTGGCGAAGCCCGCGCTGGGTGATTTCGACCGGGTCCTCCGCGGTCCAGATCTTGGTTTCGGTCTTGTTGATAAAACTCAGGGCCGAGTGCAAGGTGGTGGTCTTTCCGGAGCCGGTAGGCCCGCAGACAAAAATCAGCCCATAGGGCTTGGTGATCACGCTGATAAAGTTTTTGTAATTGGGTTTGGAAAAACCCATCTTGTCCAGGGGGATGGGCTCGCCAGCCGCCAGGAGGCGCATGACCACGTCTTCCAGCCCACCCTGGGTGGGAATGGTGGCCACACGCAGTTCGATGTCCTTGCCGCCGTATTTTTTAAACTTGATCTTGCCATCCTGGGGCAGCCGCCGTTCGGCGATGTCCAGGTCGGACATGATCTTGATTCGGGAGACCACCGCTGCCTTGTATGAAAAGGGAATGGTCTGGTAGACGGTGCAGGAACCATCCACCCGGATGCGAACCTGGGTGTTCATTTTGCCCGGGTAGGGTTCAATATGGATATCCGACGCACCGCGACTGTGGGCGTCCAGGATGATCTTGTTGACCAGTTGGACCACGGCGCTGTCTTCATCGCCAATGCCGGACTCTGCATCTTCCACCTCTTCAGACTCCACCTGAAGCTGGGAAAGGATATCGTCGATCTCCGCCAGTTCTTTTTCGTCCTGGGTGAACAGCTTGATGAAATCGAGGATGTCCTGCTTGAGGCTGATGTAAAAGCTGACGGGACGCCCCGGAAACAGTGCCTTGATCTCGTCAATCTTTTTCAGGTCGTGGGGATTGTCGACGGCAATGACAACCTTGTTGCCGTCAGTTTTCAGGGGCACCCAGATGTTGTTTCTCATGAAGGGCACCTTCAGGCCTGCCATGAGGTCACCGGGGATGGGGTAACTGGCGTTGTACTCTATGAAGTTGGTCTTGTAGTACTTTTCCAGCGCGTTGCCGATCTCCTTTTTAGGAATCTTGAAATCCTTCATCAAAACCGCGGAAACCGGTTCTTTACGCTGGGTGGCGCCGGCAAGGGCCTGGGACAGCTCTTTTTGGGTGAGCAGGTGATTTTCCAGCAGGAAGTCGTATTTGTTTGTGCGGTTACCCCGCGCGGCGATGCGCTTCTGGTTGTAAAGGGCAGTCCCCATGATTTTGGACAGCTCTAATACGGCCTTTTCCTCCGCCTCTTCGAAAACGCCATCGCCTTTGCGGTTGATCAGCTCCATGGTGCCCATCAGATACTTCTGATAAACGATGGGGTGGGCCAAAACCTCCTTGGTTCGATAACCGGTTCGCCGGTCCCAGCTGGAATCGAACTGCAGATCGGGGGCGATGGCGGTCAACTCTTTCTGGTCATATGCGTCCTTGATGTTCACCAGTGTCTGCTTCAATGCAGCATACCCGGCAATGCTGGTCTGAGCCACGGGAATGCGGATTTCGGCCACCTCACTGCCCGACTTGAATCGCGATACCAGTTCCCGTTTGACGCCATCCACCACATAGACGGTGATCCGGTCCGCTCCGAACAGCTCGCAGATTTCATCTTTCAGATTGATCAGCGCTTCGCCCAGGTTAGTGGCTTCGTTGAGCCGATTGCCGATAGCCTGAATCCTGGATTTATATTTGGCTTCAGACATGGTTGCAATGTCCGTATCCCCGTCAAAGGTCATAGAAATCTCTGCATTGGCCATGAATCATATCCTGCTGTAGTTGGGTATATTCATTGTCCGCGCATGGCGAAAAATATTCATGATGATTGATACGGCACTATTTGTGGTACTGGTGGTAAAGTTTTTTGCATCCTCCTCCAATTAGGAAGAGACCCATAAAATAAAAACAAAATCGGATAAAGCCGGAGGCGGATGCAAAAATAGGGATCTGCTCAATATTGGGCATTACCTGAGGGATACGGTAAAAAACCCCCACACCAGCCAGTATCAATGCAACTGCCCAAATGAGCTGGGCCCGATTCACCTGTCTGTTGGCCATGGATCAACCTGAGCTGCAAAACGCCATCGTAAAAAACGCCTAAGTGGTCGTGAATAATTAATTATATACCACATCCGCCGCAAAAAAAGCACCACATTTTTCTCGCACCGGCGGGTAGTGGCAACCGATGCATTTAGCAGCCAGTTAGATGAAACCGTGGCAAGCTCGGCGAAAATCAGCTGCTGGCTGTCTATAGAAGTCATCAAATTTATAATCGGTCATGGTTATAATCGGTCATGAGGTCGGTCGACTCAAGCGATGTCGCTCTTTTTTTTGAAATATTAAATCGTGCGGTTGTCCACAACCCTTACCGCCTTGCCCTGACTTCCTTCGATGTTTTTGGGCTCAACCCGCTTCACCCGGGCCGAGACGCCCAGCAATTCCTTGATATTTTTGGAAATACATTGACGCCTCGGATGATCAGCATGTCGTCGCTGCGTCCTGTCACCCGGTTCATGCGAACATGGGTTCTGCCGCAGACGCACGGTTCAGGAATAAAAAAGGCCGGGAGGATTACCCCACAGCCTCTTTTATTAAATTCGGAAATGGGTATCAGACGAAAGCTTCGTCCACCCATGGCCTGTTTGGCTAGTTGCTAAAACGCGCTATCCCTTTAGCATCCCTTTGAATAGCGGTTTTCGCTTTTCGATAAATGCGCGGGTTCCCTCCTTGCCATCTTCGCTGGCCATGCAGATGGCAAAGGCGTCGACCTCGATCTGGCAGCCGATGGCCAAATCCACGTTAAGGCCGTTGTTGACCGCCTGTTTGGCGGCCCTAAGAGAGACTTTACCTCTGGTGGCAATGGTCCGGGCAGTCTTAAGCGTCTCTTCCATCAATGAATCCTGAGAAAAAATCCGGTTGACCAGGCCAATCTTCTCGGCTTCTGCGGCAGGGATCAGCTTCCCGGTAAAGATCATCTCCTTGGCCCGGTTGCTGCCAATGAGGCGGGGCAGGCGCTGGGTACCGCCGAATCCGGGGATGATGCCCAGGGTAATTTCCGGCAGGCCGAACATGGCATTTTCCGAGGCATACACAAAATCGCAGGCCAGGGCCATTTCGCTGCCTCCGCCCAGGGCAAATCCGTTGACCGCGGCAATCACCGGAATAGCCAGTTCCTGGAGTCGGCCGATGATCAGCTGCCCTTTTCTCGAAAACATCTTACCCTGCAGCGTGTTGAAGGTAGCCAGTTCGGTGATGTCCGCCCCGGCCACAAACGATTTCTCACCGGAACCGGTAAGGACAAGCACACGGATCTCTTCATCAGCCTCGATTTCATCCAATGCCGCTGAGAGTTCGTCGAGTAAATGGCCGTTCAACGCATTGAGCGCTTTGGGGCGGTTGAAGGTGATGGTGGCGATGCCCTCCACAACATCAAAGATGATGTTTTCGTAAGTCATGGCAGCTTCCTCCTGAAAGTTTCTGGTTGAATGATCGGTCGCCGGCAGTGCCAGCAGCACTGTGGCGTTCTCTACCCCTTTTTGTCCCGCTCAGTCGATGGATAGATAAAGGCTGTGGGACTGGTCTCTTTGATATACTTGCGGATCCCGCGGATGATGCCGTCGCAAAGCGCCTCCTGGTATTTGGCACTGGTCAGGCGTTTGCACTCCCTGGGATTTGAAATAAAGGATGTCTCCACGAGAAGCGCAGGCATCTGGGCGCCCAGAAGAACGTAAAAGGGAGCCTGTTTGACACCTTTGCTGCGAATGTGGCTGAAACTATTTTTCAAATGCAGAACCACTTCCTGCTGGACCATGGCCGCCAGGCGGCTGGATTCGCTGATTTTGGCGTTTTGCATCAAATCGTTTAAGATGGTCTCCAAGTCGCTGATATTTTTTGCCGATGTCGCATTTTCACGGGCTGCCACCCGAATGGCATCGTCATCAGTGGCCAGGTTCAGGAAAAAGGTTTCAATACCGTATGCCCGCTTGTCCCTTACCGCATTGGTATGAATGGAGATGAACAGGTCCGCATTCTGTGTGTTGGCGATGGCGGTGCGCTCCTCCAGCGTCAGGTACCGGTCGGTCGTCCGGGTAAGCACCGCATCGCATTTGAGCTCGGTTTCCACTTTGCGGGCCAGTCGTTTGGCAATCTGCAGCACGACGTTCTTTTCGTGGACCCCTTTCAGATACCCGGGCGCGCCATAATCCTTACCGCCGTGACCCGGGTCAATGACGATTCGGCTCACCCCCAGGGCCAGTTGGCGGGCGATGGCACCGGGCGGCAATGTACCAGTGGAAGGCGTTAGGGGTGAAGTGGACGGGCTGGCGGTCTGCCGGTCTGAATCGTCCCCCCACACATCCAAAACGATGCGAAAGGGATTTTTCAGGGAAAATATTTTATAGGTTTTAAAGGACTTGATATCCACAACGATTCTGACCGACTCACCAGTGTACTGCCCGGCCCGCGCATCGCTGAGCAATTCGTCGTTGATAGGGACAAATTTCTGGATATTCCTGCCCAACCGGCTCTTGCTCAGGTCGATATAGAGCCGCTGGGGTTTTTTGATGGAGGGGTCTTTTTTCAGCAGCCGGTGGGAAAAGCGGGTCTCCTGGTCGGCATCGATAACAATCCGGGTATAGCTGGGGTTGGACCAGAATCGCAGCCCCTGCACGGTCACCAGGCCGGTTGGCAGCATTGCGGCATCCGGCGTGCCCGCCAGTGAATCGTTTTGATTCTGGGCGATGATGCCTGCCAGCGGGTCATCCTCGTCAACCGTTGCAACGGTCCCGGGATTATTACCGGCCAGTTCAGCATCGGCTCTATCGGCAAAAGCGCTGCCCGGAAACTCGTATTTCACCCGCCGAAAATATTCCATAGCCTGGTCAAGATCCGCCTCACGGTGAGACTTGTCCGACAAGCCTTTAAAGAGCAGTCCGATCATATACAGCGATTCGGCCGCATCGGGGCCACTGGTGTCCGATCGGTAAGCCACCTGAAAGTGATCGACACATTTTTCCCATTGATCCCGATATTGTTGTCTGGCAGCGCTTTCGATCAACCGGTTATACTCGGCATGAGCCTTTTTGAGATGCCTGGTGGTAGCCGATTTCCTGGATCGTGCTGCCGGTCCGCCTAAATCGGCCAACTGTGATCTGGATTTCGGGGTGTAGCGGCTCTTGGGATATCGTTGGATAACCCGCCGGAACGCGTCCACAGCCTCCTGCCGGTCGGCGACCAGATAGGAATGCGTGTACAACTCTAAAAATATGATGCCTGATTTATAGAGTCCGGCTGCGGCCCATGGACCGGAAGGGTCAAGCCGGTATACCTTCTGGTATTTCTCGATACAGGCCAGCCACTTGTCCCGGTATTTCTGGTACCGGATATTTTTTTTGAGCGTGGCGTATGCCTTTTCGGCTTGATGATACTGTTGCTTGGGCGTCAGGGCCCAGGCCGGCCAGATAATGGCCATGTTGACCAGCAGGGCAAGGGCCACCAGGCGGAAAATGGTTGAATACAACGATTTATTGGATAGTTGCTGCATGTTCACTTGAGTTAGGGTCAATTCACATCGGATTGTGCCTTAATCTGCAATTCGTTTAACAGATTCAGGGCGTCTATTGGGGTCATTCGGCTCAAGTCCAGCATCTGGAGCGATTCCAACAGTTTTCGCTCCATCGGACTGAACAGGCCCAGTTGAATGTGCCCCTTTCTTTTTTTTGATCCTGTTCCGGCCTCATTGTTTTCAGCAGCCCGAGGATGCATTCCCGCTTCGATCTGGGCAAGGATCACTTTGGAACGCCGAATCACCGGTTCGGGAATACCGGCCAGTCGTGCAACCTGAATACCATAGCTGCGATTGGTACCTCCTTCTACCAGTTTTCTCAAGAAAATGATTTCGTCGTTCCACTCCTTGACGGCAATATTGTAGTTCTTGACCCGGTCGAGTTGGTTTTCCAGTTCGGTCAGTTCGTGGTAGTGGGTGGCAAAGAGGGTACGGGTGCCCGTGCCGTTCAGGTCGTGAAGGTGCTCGGCCACGGCCCAGGCGATGCTCAAGCCGTCATAGGTCGACGTGCCACGTCCGATCTCATCTAAGATGACCAGGCTTTTCTCTGTAGCATTGTTGACGATGTTGGCCGTTTCCTGCATTTCAACCATAAAAGTGCTCTGGCCGGCCGACAGATTGTCCAACGCGCCCACCCGGGTGAAAATGCGGTCGGTAATGGCGATGTTGGCTTTTTCCGCCGGCACGAATGAACCCATCTGGGCCATAATGGTCACCAGCGCCACCTGCCTCAGCACAGTGGATTTTCCTGCCATATTGGGGCCGGTGATGATCAGCACCTGGTTTTTTAAATTATCCATGACGATCGAGTTGGGAACGAATCGCTCGCCGGTGATCAACTTTTCAACCACCGGATGACGTCCCTCCCTGATCTCCAAAATGCCCTCTGTATTTATCTTTGGACGACAATAGCCGTTGTTTTGAGCAACCTCGGCAAACGTGGTCAGGCAATCCACCCGGGCAATGAACCGGGCGACCTCCCGGATATCGGCATGATGGGCCTTGACTCGATCCCGGATAGAAACAAAGATATTCATTTCCAGATCGTTGCGCTGGTCAGCGGCATTGAGCACCCGGGATTCGAAATGCTTCAGCTCGTCGGTGATGTAGCGCTCCGCATTCACCAGGGTCTGTTTGCGTATGTAGTGATCAGGCACCGATTCGCTGTGGGTTCTGGAAACTTCGATATAGTATCCGAAAACCTTGTTGTAGCGCACTTTGAGGGAGTTGATCCCGGTAGTATTGCGCTCCTTGGCCTCCAGCTCTGCCAACCATCCCTTACCGTCCTTGCTGATACGGATCAATTCATCCAGACCGTTATCGTATCCTTCACGGATCATGCCCCCTTCGGAGATCACCGGCGGGGCATCCTCGCGGATGGCACGATGGATCAGATCGGCCAGGGCATGCAGTTTGGTGGTGTCCCGGTCATAGGTATACGGGGCGGCGGATAGGCTGGAGAGTACGGAAAATACGTCGGTCAAGGCTTGAATGGAGCGTTTCAGCGCCGTCAGATCCCGTGCATTGCCGTGTCCCATGGAGATCTTGCTGCCCAGGCGCTCAAGATCCCGTACAGGCTTGAGGGACTCCCGGAGGTCCCTTCGCGTCTGCATTTGTCCCACAGCGTCGGCAACCGCATCGAACCGGACCTGAATGGGGGCAGGATCCAGCTGCGGATAGCGCAACCAATGGGCCATGAGCCTTCCACCCATGGCGGTGACTGTCTGATCCAAAATCCCCAGCAACGTTCCCTGACGGCTGCCGGTGCGTATGTTGCCCGACAACTCCAGGTTCCGGCAGCTCTGGTCGTCCACTACGAGAAACTGTCCGAGAAAGTAGGTCTGAACAGCAGAAAGGTGTTCGAGCTTCTGGCACTGGGTTTCACTGACATAGTGGATCAGTGCCCCGGCGGCCCCCACGCCGGCTTTCATGGACTCGCATCCGAAACCTTCCAGCGAAAGCGTGTCAAACTGCTTCAGCAGTCGCTGACGGCTTCCTGCAAACTCGAATAAACGGTCTTCCATCACGGTAATGGCGCTGATGAGGTTTTCCTTGATGAACGGCGTGAAGGCAGCGTCGGCATTCAGGGATTCGGGAAGTAACATTTCTCTGGGGGCCACGCGCATGATTTCATCAATAATGGCGTTCCTATCCGCCGTCTCGGTAAGACGGAACGCACCGGTGGAAATATCAAGACTGGCCAGGCCGGTCATATGCTGGTGCCGGGACAGGGCCAGAATGAAATTGTTGGTCTTTGCATCCAGCAGTTCATCCTCGACAATCATCCCGGGGGTCACGACCCGGACCACTTCCCGCTTGACCAGCCCCTTAGCCGCTTTGGGATCTTCCACCTGATCACAAATAGCGACCTTGTAACCGCTTTCAATCAGCCGGGAGATGTATGCCTGCGCAGCCCGATAGGGTACACCGCACATGGGCACCGGCGATTCATCGTGTTTATTTCGCGACGTCAGGGTGATTTCAAGCACACCGGAAGCCAATTGGGCGTCTTCGAAAAACATCTCGTAGAAGTCACCCATGCGGTAAAACAAAAGGGCGTCCGGGTACCGCTCCTTGATGGAGAGGTATTGCTGCATCATGGGTGTAGCTTTAACTGAGGCCATCAATCATGAAATATTTTCAATGAGTTAAGGATGTGAGGCGGCAGGTGACAGAGGCGGCCACCCAAATAGGGCGGCAGATGACGGGACGATGTTCCAAATTCGCCGCGGCCGACGGCACGATCCGGGTCATTTCAATTCAGCAGCCACTTCCACGGGGTCGCCTTCAACGGGTTCAGCGGGTGAAGGCTCAGCCGGCACCGTTTGGTCGGACAGCTGCTTTTCCAATGACGATACCGTTTCCACAAGGCTGGTCTCCTTGGCCTTGAACATCTTGATGGTTCTGGCGTCTTTGAAATGCTTGAACAGGCCTAAGAAATAGGAAATCAATATACCCACCAGGAAAAAGGCCACAAAGAAAACGGCATTGACCAGAAACGGCGTCTCATAATAAAAAAAGCCCAGGTCGATCATCAGGCGGCTTTCAGACATGAAAAAATCTTTGTTCTGAAAAATGACCAGTCCGATAAAACCGAAGACGACGATCCAGAAGGCGATTTTCACCTTTTTCATTGTGTGTTTCTCCTCCACCTGGTTTCCGTTGGGGGTTTAAGGTCGCGCCGGGTCTGGTGGACCTGGTAACTGAGATTCCGCCAACGTCCATGAACCCCTTTAATTATTAAGCATCTCTATCCTTTTCCGTCCCAAAACTCAACCTTTTTTTCCTTTGAGAGAGACCAGTTCAACCTGGCCCCATGCCCCCATTTCCCGGCCGGCAACCACCACGACCCCCAACACACCGGCGATCTGTTTACCAAAGGCGATGGCCGCTTTGATATCTCGGGGCGACCGGACCCGGTTGCCAATGGCCGTGGCGGCGGCATCGGCCAGGGCACAAGAATGGGAAACCACGCTGACGGCCTCGGCCGATCCCGTCGACAAAGAATGGCCCACCGTTCCCGAAGAGGTGCACAGCCCGATGCCATCGCGTGTGTCCGGCAGGTTAATTCCCATTTTCATGCTCAACGGGGACCGGCCGGCAAATAGCCCGGCCACCACCGGACCTTTTGCTTTTATGAACACATCGCCTCCATTTTCCACCACCACGTGGCGACTGTAATCGAGCAATTTCCGACCGACGGATTCGGCCACCGCGCCGGCAACAGCCGCCATGGGCCCCACTCCGGCAGCACTGCCTGCACGGATCATTTCCCGCACGATTTCAGGCGCGAACGCCGGTTCCCGCCAAGGCGCCAAGGTGACTGCAAAATTCGGATATCGCTGAATATACCCGTCAATCTGCCCCCGGCAAACAAGCACCTGTTCACGGGCTTCATCGTCCAGCAGACGGTCGGCCTGGACCATCAGGTCCGTCTCCTGACAGACAACCTGAAAGGCGTGAAGACCCACACGGCAAACCCGTTGTCGATAGGTCCGTTCACAATAGTGGACCGGAGAATGCGGCTGCGAATCAGACGGGTTGTTCATGGGGGAAAAAT
>RCNF010002285.1_pt1 | contig 13823 bp, 13 predicted proteins | sample 2041311 | NCBI WGS metagenome assembly RCNF01 (sample SAMN09708228, study PRJNA481090) | Marine sediment metagenome, whole genome shotgun sequencing project. | biome: marine sediment; feature: ocean; material: sediment; isolation source: Sewage treatment plant 2 marine sediment (STP2) ... | reverse complement strand
TCTAACAGTTGAATTAACGAGACCCCGTGTCACGTTATACATTTTTATGTGGCATTAATGCTTTGTCCAGTAATTTACCGATCGTCATTGGCCCCACCGGATCGGTTGGAAACACAGCTGCCCGCCCGAGATAAATGCTGTGTCTGAGCACTTCGACGGGATCTCGTTCCGAGGGCAAGATAGAATTAACATGCCTTTTATCTCAGTTTCTGGAAGACACGCGGATCGATCGCCGCAGCGCCCAACATGCCACCCGAAAGTGCCCCAGCGATTCCAGGGCTCATAACGTCCTGCCCCGACAGGAACAAACCGGGAACAGGCGTACGGGCATTGAGTGCATCCGATAACATCCGACGCGGGCTTGTTTCGACGCCATAAAACCCGCCTTTCTCGTGTCCGGTGAATGAGGCGGTTGCGAGTGGAGTGCCAAGTTCGCGGTAGACGACAAGTGGCGCCAATGCCGGGAATTTCTCCTCGAAGCACTCCATCATCCTGGACTCGACACTCTGCTTAAATGCTGCCCACTCTTCAGGACGCTTCTCAGCACCTCCATTCGCAAATTCGGCCACTGATTTCCAATCGGCCCACACCAGCATATCGCCAGTGTGTTTTTTCAAGGGGCCAGGGTCGCGCGTGGCATCCTTGAGAGATCCAAACGAGACGAACATCATCTGAATCGGCTCGCTGCCTGCCGCTGTCCAGATGGCATCATTGGTGTCCCAGCTTTCGTAAAACCAGTGGTTCGAGCGCGTCGCTCCGTGTTGGGTGATGTCTCCCTCGAAGCCGAGAAAAAGATCGAAGTGGCAGATCGACGGCTTGAATGTAGCTATCTCACGAGCCCAGTCCTGCTCACGAATTTTCTCCGGTAGCAGGTGCTTCACGGTTTCACTGGCACCGATCGCCGAGACGATGAACGGCGCGTTGAATTCTTCACCGGATTTGGTACGCACACCCACGGCTTTGCCATCTTCAAGCAATATTTCACTAACCGGCGTTCCAGCTCGGGCACTGCCACCCGCTGCTTCGATCACCGGAACAAGACCCTTCGCGATGGCAGCAGCGCCGCCCACGGGATAGCCGGCGCCTTCAAGGTAGTGGCCAATTACGGTGGCATGAAAGGCAAAACTCGCTTCTTTCGGATTGCCGCCGTAGGTGCCCCACTGCGCCGACAACACGGAGGCAAGCTTTGGGTTGCTGATGAGCTCTGCAATCACTTCGTCGGTCGTGCGACTGCACCAGCGCTGGATCTTACTTTTATTCCACCAGTGATGCGCGGAACGCAGCGGCTCGGGTATCGCTCGCTCGACACCGACCATATGCCCGGCTTCCTCCGCCGACAGCAATGCCTGGAAGTAGGCATCTATTTCACCAACATTATCGGGGAAACGGTCTTTAAGCTCCATCTTGTAGGCTTCAGCTGGGCGCCCTACGGATATCTCGAAGTCATCCGGGAAGTGAAGTGTGTCATAGACAGTGCCAACCGAGCGAAACTCGATTGTTCCGCCGCTGAGCCAGTCCAGGATCCGGCCCGCAGGTTGGTCATGGCCGAATGTGCCGCAATAATGAAGGCCGACATCCCAGGAGAAGCCGTTTCGCGAGAAGGAATGTGTAAGACCACCAATTGCCTGCGCTTGCTCAAGCAGCAGGACTTTGTGATCTAGCCGGGAAAGCGCAGCGGCCGTCGTCATTCCACCCATACCGGACCCGATGACAATTACATCGAACTCGTTTGCTGACTGTTTAGCTGTCATTTGAAGGCATCTCCTTTTCTCATTCGTATGTCTGTCGATAATAGCCGTAGCTAATCTGATTTCAGGTCGACCGATCGCACCTGGCCCAGGCTGTGTGAAAAGTATTAGTGATATTTGATAGTGGTAAATGGCAGCCGATATTGGGCAATAATTTCCTTCAAGTGGATTTCACTATCACTAAATTGATACTAAACCTTTCATATTTAGGGCCGGCTCACCACCGGCCCAATTTTTTCCGACTTTTCACACAGCCTGGGCCGAAAGCAGACGTTTGCATTTCATCTCCGGGCCCAAATCGCGCACATGCCACCTTGCCACATAACGCTTTGCATAACTTGACGGTTTTACACAGAGCAGAACGAAGTGGCGCGGCGTGTAAAACTGGTCAACGTTAATGCACTTATGTATTATTTTTTTGGATCCATTCAAAAGCATCTTTTTTTGTTTTAAAAACACATATCTCTTTGTGAGATTTTTTTGAAAAGCTTCTATAAACCTCATACATTCTAGCAAGACCAAATGCTAAGTTAGAATTGACAATGATTGCAAGTTTTCTGTTAACTTCAATATGATCAGTTGTTGATGCAATTAGTCCAATATTTTTTATTCCTTCAGTAGTAAGTTTCATGCCTGTAACGTTGCTCAAATCAACTACTTCATTGTAATTAATATTATCTGGGTGATTTTGAATATTATTTTGATATTTTTTTATTGCTTCAATGAACTCGGCATCATGTGCTTCGCCTTCCCAAGTTGTGATGATGAGTTGGGCTTTATTATCTATATGATGGTTAGCTGGCATAATTTATTTAAGTACAAAACGTCGCACATCAGCGGTTGCAAAAAGTGGCGCGGGGTTTGCGCAAGCAAAACGCGTTACGCTTTTTGCAATCGGCGGCATGTGCCTTGTTATGTTTTTTGTTCGTCACTGTAAGTTAGCCATATAAGATAGATTATTATACACAATACAGGTAATGCTGTTTTTACATAAAGTCGCGCTATATCGAAGCCAAAGAGTAATACTAGTGGCGATGTAATGACAAAGCTCACTATAAATGAAATGTACAAAATCCTTGGCACGTGCCACCTAATGTTGCTTTCCTTATGACTAGATGAATTAAGTATTAATTTTTTAGTAATAGTTGTGATGAAATAAATAAATACAATAGAAAGTATGATTACTGCCCACTCATATATGCCTAGTTGTGAAACATGACATTGAGGTAAGCAGGAAAATATTTCTAATGTATCGCTCGTTTAAAGGGCGTTTAAAGAGGACGGAGGGATTATTTTTTAACCACCTTTTTGAATTGGTCATTATTTAATCCCTCCGTCCCCTTTTAATTTAATGAATTTCGTTTTGTAGCTATTACTTCTTCTAAGTCAGACATTCCTGCATCCCTTTAGTGTTTATTATATTGACCAACAACATTTCTGAGGCCTACAAGTAGAACCCTAAAAGGTATCTTTGTATAGTGCCAATTAGGGTATATAATAACTCGTGTTGTAACATAATCAACGACATAGTTCCAGATTAAGGGGCTAAAATGGAATTTCATACGGTGCAAGGAGCTACCATGACTAAACCACGTCTTATCGATCAAACTCGTAATGTACTTAGGTTGTTTCACTATAGTATTCGCACAGAAGAAGCTTATATTCAGTGGATTAAGCGGTTTATTCTTTTCCATAAGAAGCGCCATCCTAAAGATATGGGTGAGAAAGAAATTCGGATTTTTTTGACCCATCTAGCTGTCGATAAGCATGTCTCAGCTTCAACGCAGAATCAAGCATTATCTACAGTTTTATTCTTATATCAGCGCGTTCTTGAAGCCAGGCTTGACTGGATAGATGATGTTGTCCGTGCAAAACGACCAAAATATTTACCGGTTGTCTTATCTAAGGGTGAGGGGTTAATCATGGACACCCATAAAAATAATTGTTGTGCGCATAACTAAATTAATGGGTGTCTATATTTATTTATATTTATTTGTTTCTTCCAATCAACTGGTTGCGAAGGTCCGACCCTGTATTGCAGAGGTATTGCCAGCAGCCTACAGTAAGAAACGCTCAATGCTGAAAGGCTCAATAGGTAACTCGCTTTGACCGTCAAGTATCAACTGCGACATAATCTTGCCAACTATCGGTGACAGCTGAAAACCATGTGCGGAAAAACCAAAGGCATGGTAGGCATGTGCTGATGCGCTGCTCCTGCTAAGGACTGGCAGGTTGTCCGGCATAAAGGCTTCAATGCCAGCCCAGGTACGCACGATGCGCACATTTTCCAGTTGTGGGAACAACGCCATAACTGTGCGTGCACTGACAGCGAGTTTAGCCCAGTTCATGTTAACGCTCTGGTGTTCGAAATCCAGTTCTGCCATATGCGCCCCGCCGATCAGCAACGTACCATTCTGCATTTGTTTGAAGGAGAGTTTGCGGCTTGCGGAACCAATTACCGGTTCGATGAAACGCGGCAGACGTTCGCTAATCATCAGCATTGGCGCGCCGGGTTTCAGCGGTACGGCTTCATCCATTGCAGTAGCTATACGATTGGCCCAGGCACCTGCGCAGTTGACCAGTATCGGTGCGTGAAATTCACCCTTTGGTGTGCTCAGTTGCCAGCCATTGCTGCTGTGTTCTATTGCATCCACCCTGGTCGAAGTAAAATATTCCACACCCAGTGATAGTGCTTTGCGACGAAAGGCATTCAGTGCATGAAATGGTCGAGCGTAGCCATCATTGCGGCAAATCAGAGCGCCCTCACAGTGCGGGCTAAGTGTCGGCAGCAGTTTGTACAATGCCTGCCGACCGATAATTTCTTCGTGCTCAAAACCCAGAGCACGAACCATCGCGGCACGTTCCTCCAGTGCCTGCATAGCTTCGCTATTTTCCGCGATCCGAACCTGTCCGGGAAAATGGGTATCACAGTCGTCATCGAGCAGTGACTCAATGTCATGCCACATCTCTGCGGCCGTTACCGATAATGATATTTCAGCGGGGTGTCGGTTGAGTTGACGCAGGCCGCCTGCATTGACGCCGGATGCGTGACGCCCCGGACTATCCTTGTCCAGAATAATGCAGCGCTTGCCGCGTTTCGCCAGTTGCAGGGCGGTTGAAAAACCCATCAGGCCGCCACCGATTATCAGCACATCAGTGTTCATTCTTTTTCCTCGGGATACAGACTGGCGAGCTGTCCCAGGGTCAATGGTGTTATTGGTGGGCGCCCCCGATAAAGGCCACCCTGAGGTATGCTTTCCCCGCTCGCAGTAGCGACGATATGTGCAACAGACTCGGCACATTGCCGCCCCTGGCAGGGCCCCATGCCGCAACGAGTCAGGAATTTGACCTGGTTGCTGTCATCGTGGCCATCAGCGACAGCCAAACGTATCTCTCCGGCAGTAATTTCCTCGCAACGGCATACGATGGTGTCATCGCCTGGCACGCTGAGCAGTTTGCCCGGTATATGAAAAAATGCCTCCAGAAACGGCCGGATATGCATTTCTTCAGTCATCCATTTTCTATCATTGCGTGCCAGCCGGTCACGTTCATGCTGCTGTATCCGACCGAGTGCAAACACGACCTGCAAGGCTGCCAGCCGACCGGCATGTTCTGCCGTGCGTGCGCCGCCAATGCCAGCGCCGTCACCGGCAATCAGGATGCCATCAATGCTGCTGTTGCACCAGTCATCCAGTTGCGGGCGCCAGCACTGCTGGCTCCTGTCCCAGTCATGCTGACAGCCGGCGACCCGAGACAGCTGAGTCTGGGGAATAACCCCGAAATGAGTCAACAGCAGATCAGTCTTGATAGTGTGTTGCTTACCCTTATGCTGGAAACTAATTGACTCAAGCTGTTGCTTACCTTCGCCATGTAAATCACTGACGTTATGCAAGGTGCTGATACCAGCCTGTTTGAGTTCCTTCTTGTAGGCCATTCCTTTGAGCAGGTAATGGTGTGCCAGCAGGGCCCGCGGCAGATATGGTAGTGCGCGCAGGTGGTTGTGCATGGGGGTAAGATCAAGTATCGCTTTTATTTTCACGCCGGCGTGCAAATACTGCCAGGCCAGTAATAACAGCAGTGGTCCGGAGCCAGCCAGCACAACACCGTCAGCAGGAACAATGCCATGAGCCTTGAATAAAATCTGTCCGGCGCCAGCATTCATCACGCCTGGCAGCGTCCAGCCGGGGAAAGGTAAGGGACGCTCCATGGCGCCACTCGCCAGCAGAATCTGATCAGCCGTGATCATTGTCGGCGTGTCGCCACGCAGCAGACCGATTTCACGCTTGCTGTTCAGTGACCAGACTTGCGTGTCGGGAAAATAATCAACGCAGGAATCACGTAGAGCAGAAACCAGTTTTTTGCCTCGCTGGTATTCAGCCCCGAGCAGTTCGGCCCGCTCAGCCGGAATGGTTTCCATCGCTCGATAGATCTGGCCACCCGGTGCACACTGCTCATCGAGCAATGCAACATCAAGGCCGTGTTCAGCCGCAACCACCGCAGCAGACAATCCTGCCGGACCAGCACCAATAATCACCAGTGAGTAATGCTGTTTCACCTCGGTAGTTCCCCTGAACCCTGTTGTCTTTCAATGCACATACCATCAACGACGTATTCTTTACAGGCACGCTGATTTGCCTGCCCATCGATTACCATCAGGCATTCATAACAAACGCCCATCAGACAGTATGGCGCGCGCGGCGTGCCGGAAACCGGTGTTGTGCGTGTGTGAGTAATGCCACTGGCAAGTACTGCGGCAGCAACGGTCTCGCCGGCTGGTACTTCAAATGGCAAGCCGTCAATGGTGATCGTTACGCGTTTTTCAGGATTGTTATCAAGACGTTTAAACATATAATTACAGCCGTACCTGCTGTATTATATTCCCATGTTCAAAGATCATGCATTGCTGCAGGTCAAGCTTCTTGCCGCTGCCTGCATCGATTGCTCGCTGGTACATGGAGAGTCCGATGGCAACATCAACATAAGCCAGCCCGACGGCATTGAAGTAGATACGTTCATCGTTAGATTCACGGCCGGGTTTGTACCCTGAAACCAGTTCATGTAAATCGGCATGGATGTCAGCACTGGAGAGCAGTCCTTCGGCGTACATGCGGCTCAGTGTCTGGGTACGGTGGGTGACAGATTCCCAGTCATCGCAGACAATCTTGTCACATTGTTGCGCTACTTCGTATTCGTCCTCCCAGCCGCCAATGTGGCTGTAGAAGGCGCCCGGTTTCATCCAGCTTGCCTTCAGCAGCGGCGCCTGAGCACTGGTTGCAGTAACCAGAATATCAGCATCCTCCATGGCAGCGCGGCCATATGTATTGGTAGCGACAAAGTTCATCTCCGGGAACAGCGGTGACAACTCCTCAATAAACTGCTGTTCTTCTTTGGCGGTTTTCGCCGCCACCCGACATTCTTTCAGACCGGGCCTCACAGCTTTCATTGACAGCAAATGCATCTTCGCCTGTTCGCCAGCACCAATAAAGCCGATGACTTCACTGTCCTCGCGCGACAAATGCTTGGCTGCGACGCCTCCCATGGCCGCGACCCGCATGTTTGAAGCCAGTGTGCCTTCCATCACGGCAATGGGGAAACCCTTCTCAATTTCGGAAAGAATAAACATGGCGGACAGGTTTTGTGCATCATGTAACTGTGGGTTCTTCGGGAACACAGACACCCATTTCACTCCGCATATCTTGTCATCTAGTAAGGTGGCAGGCAGGCAGTTGATACGATCCTGAGAGGACTGGTCGAAGATCTGCACGATCTTCTCCGGGAACATTATACGGTTGTTTTCAAAGGCCAGCATGGTCTTCTCCGCTACTTCCATGGCTAAACCAATATCGAAACAACCTGCCTCTAACAGGTCTTCCTGTGACAGATAGGTGAAAGTGATCTTGTGGTCGGGCATCAAGTCCTCTCCATATTAGATTGTTAATCGGAAATTAAACTACTGCATACCTGGCATGAGCAATTTTGGCTTCATATCTTATCGCGAAATTGCGTTGATTTTATAGGAATTTTTTGTCAGTGACTTTCCTGTTATAGCTGTTACTTTGGATTAGTCAGCTGCTTCCAGCCTTAAAGGTTTTCCACTAGAACGCTATAACAATAATGCTGGAATGTTAGAATTGATTCTATTTTTTATATCAGTCGCTGTAATGCTAAGGAAAAATTATGACTATCACCCGTTTAGGCACAGAACGCCGCCGCATGAGTAAAATTGTTATACATAATGATACGGTTTATCTGTGTGGTCAGGTTGCCAAAGACTCTGATGCCGACATTAAAGAACAAACCCGGACTATGCTTGAAAAAGTGGATGATCTACTAGTGCAGGCAGGCAGTGACCGTGAACATATTTTATCCGCCACCGTTTACATTAAAGATATGAAATATTTTGCAGAAATGAATGAAGTCTGGGATGCGTGGGTCATTGAAGGTGTTTCACCGGCGCGCGCATGTGTGGAAGCCAGCCTTGCCCGATCTGAATTGCTGGTCGAAGTTTCAGTTATTGCTGCACTTGTAAAATAGCAATGAGTAAACAGGGGACACGACTACATTGGGTCAATCATGACACCCATAAAAATAATTGATACCTGCTTATTTGTTACTTACCTTTGTCTGGTTCTGGCCGAGTCACTAAGAAAGAAGTAATTACAATAAATAAAACCCCGATACCCGTCAAAACTAACACATTTGTTAATTGATGATACATTACAAACCAGCTAGCTATCAGCATCAATACTGCAACAACTTTACTAGTACGTGAAATCGCCCCCTGCTGCTCCCAATCAATCAGCGACTTGCCTAGATGAGGGTGCGCATATAACCAGCGATGCAATCGATCAGAACCTCTTGCCGAAAACCATGCGGTTAAGAGCAGAAAAGGTACCGTTGGTATGCCTGGCAAAAACACACCTACGAATTGCAAGAATTAGAAAAAAGTAAGCCAGTATTAATGCCAGCAAACGCGTCATACACTATCGACTAACTTACGGTACATCATTTATCTTTACAAAGCCCCAAATTACAAAAAAAATGATGATACACAAATGGCCTAACGAGGCTGTAGAAAAAGCCTAAAAAAACAAAACCAGATTCAAGGCAATCACAAACTGAGTAGTTACCAAATCGCTTGTATTTTAGATTAATTCACAAGCCTGAATAATTTGCATGTCCTTATCGTTTAAAGGGGACGGAGGGATTATTTTTTAACCACCTTTTTGAATTGGTCATTAATTAATCCCTCCGTCCCCTTTTAATTCATATTGGACAAGGCTCCCTATTGACCCTCTATAAAGTATAATGATTCACTCAAAACTATCGTTCAATCCTTGGAAACGACAGTTTATATTCGAGGTTAATACTTATGAAAATGTTGTCAACAGTTTTATTTTGGTTGGGTATTATATCCATCCCACTTTCCTGGCTGGCGTGGTTCTTCGCTCCTGAACTCGGTTCTGAAATATTGTCATCAATACCTGATCCTTCCTTACGTTCAATAATGGAGGAAGCGCATCGGGAACGTTGGGGTATTTATGTTGGTCACTGGCCACCAACCTTACTTATACTAAGTTATATACTGGAGAAAAAGGCTGGTTAAATAAACCGGGCAGAGAGTAATTAATTCTAATATTAGAAACAATTGCTCTCTGACTCGCAATAAACAAGACACCCATAAAAAATAATTGACAACAACATTTCAATTTTGTACTGTTAAAGCAATAACTCGCTAAGGATAGCCACATGCCAAAACCCAGGAAGTCATTGGTATCACTTGATGCCACCCCATATTACCATTGCGACTCACGATGCGCCCGCCGTGCTTTTTTATGTGGTGACGATACCCTCACAGGCCGCAGGAAAAAGCTACGAACACCTAAGGCAGTGGATAAAAGACCGCTTATTAGCCCTCGCTGATATTTTCGCTATCGTCATCGCCGCCTATGCCATCATGAGCAACACTATCATGTGGTTTTGCATATCAATGCCGAACAGACACTGTCATGGTCTGAGCGGGATGTTATTGACCACTGGCATCGTTTATTCAAAGGCAGCCTGCTATCACAGCGTTTTATTCAGGGTGAGTCTCTGAGCGCAGCTGAACGAAATGCCTTAAGCGAGCAGATTGGGGAATGGCGAAAACGATTAATGTCGATCAGTTGGTTTATGCGCTGCACGAATGAACACATTGCCCGAGACGCTAACCATGAAGATAATGTCACGAATCAAATGGGTCAGAGCAATTGATCAGCCTTATATCTCTCTGATTTCCTGTCCCCTCCCCGCACCATTGGCGAAACTCGTCTTCCTGCTTGCTTCTCTATCTGCTTTTTAAAACGATCATCACCCAAAACCCAGGCTTTATTGGTCGCGTCTCTTATTTCTTTCAATGAATAATCTGGAATTTATTGATCAAACAAACAAACTCTTATAGATTTCTTGTCTTTTTTTATCGTCCTTACCCAAAGATTGATAACAATCATGTGGTGCCAATAACTCTATTGGCTTTCCCAACGCATTTCTTTGATAACTAGACCAGGGATACTCTACAGGATGCTCAACCATATTCGCTCTGACTGGATTGAGCTCAATATATCGACTCACCGTTAAAAAGTAATTATCACTATCTACCAAGGTTGATTTATATCGCCCTTCCCATAATGTACCACTTCTACCATACGTTTGATTCACATAGCGAACATAATAACGTCCTAAAGATTGAATTAGGCGACTCACACTATCGCCTTCTTCTGGTGTAAGCAGCAAGTGGACATGATTGGTCATTAATATATAGCTATGGACTGCAACTTTATATTTTTGACTGTACTCTTTAAGCTTGGACAAATAAACCGTGTAGTCCTGCTCTGCGAAAAAACAGACTTGTCGATTGTTGCCACGTTGAACAACGTGCTGCGGTATGCCCGGGAGGTTTAATCGTGGTAACCGCGCCATAGTAAAACCTTGTAAATGAACTTTCGTTAAGCTTATATAAGCAAAACAATAAAATCAATTACACTGACCCCTTCGATTCTGACCCCTTCGATTTGGGTAGCAGGCAAAAGACAAGACCTGACCCCATTCTTGTTCTTGCTATTCTTTCTTTAACAGTCATTGTGAATGGGGACTGTACTTATGAAAAAAGACAATAGAAAATTATTCGTCCAATAATTTTCTGATACCCTTTAGTAAAGCATCAAAACTATAAGGCTTATCAATTTGTGGATATAAAGTGTTTTCGCTATCTTCATTCTTCAATTGCTCATTATAGCCACTGGCAATGAGAATCTTGATTTCAGGGAATTGCTGTTTTACTTGTGATGCTAATTGATAGCCATCCATATTCGGCATAATAATATCAGTTAACATCAGGTCAATATCTTTTGTGGCTAATATTTTTAATGCTTCCTCACCGCTTCCAGCGCACCATACCTGATAATTACGAGATTCGAGGATCTCTTCAGCCAATGTACGAAGTGCAGGTTCATCATCAACTACCAGAATGATTTCATTCTTGCTGGTTGTCGTTGTTTCGGAAGATTTAGTGATGCAGCAACCATCAGTTTTCTGCTTTAGATATTTGGGAATATATATAACAATTTGTGCACCTTTGCCAGGTTCAGAAAATATTTGGATTTCTCCATTTGACTGTTTTACAAAACCATAAACCTGACTCAAACCCAATCCTGTTCCAGCATCTCCCTTGGTGGTGAAAAAAGGCTCAAATATTTTTTCTTTAATATCGGGCGAAATACCAGTGCCTGTATCTGTTATCGAAAGTTGCACAAAGTCACCGGCCGGAATCGAAAACGATTGTACTTCGCTATCATCTAGATGAGCATTTTTTGTACTTATTGTCAGCTTTCCACCATCAGGCATAGCATGCATGGAGTTAATACACACATTGAGAATAGAATCGCCCAGCATTTCTTCATCAAGACACACATCCCACAGTTCTTTGGCCATTTCAATGGTCAGATCGATTTTTGCAGTAAGCGTTTTTTCCAGCATATGCCGATCTCTTTCAAGTAGACAATTAATGTTGGAAGATTTTTTATCAGATGGTTGTTTCCTCGAAAATGCCAGTAATTTTGAAGTTAATTTTTTAGCCCTGTTTCCTGCCGAGCTTATTTGTTTAATGTATTTACTTAACTGGGGAGTATCGGCAAGTTTATCTTCCAGTAGTTCGGAATAACCCAGGATTACGCCCAGCATATTATTAAAATCATGCGCAATGCCACCAGTGAGTTTGCCAAGTGCTTCCATTTTCTGACTGCGTCGTAACTGATCTTCGGTATGCATTCGTTCAGTAATATCACGATCTGTTCCCTGAAAACCTACAACCTCATCGGAGTCATCCAGAATAGGTACGGCATTGCTTTCAAGATATTTATATGTTCCATCCTTATGTCGCCAGCGTAAAACCCAGCCTGACCATCCAGTTTTTGCTTTTGGCAAGGTTGTCAAAGCTTTCTCTACCTTAATTAAGTCCTCTTCGTGTAATAGGGAAAAGCTAGATTTTCCTACAATTTCTTCAGGCTCATAGCCTAGTATGTTTTTAATGACGGGATTTGAGTAAGTGTGTATGCCTTCTAGATTTATTGCCCAGATCCAGTCACCTGTAGTCTCGACCAGTGAACGAAAACGATGTTCACTTTCACGTAGTGCATCTTCGGCATTTTTGCTCTTTGTAATATCTCTATTAATACCTAAAGCACCGACCATCTGGTTATTGTCATCAATAATAGGAACGCACACAGACTCGATCCAGCCTATATGGCCATCTTTGTGCAGCATTCTTACTTCACCTGACCATCTACTGTATTTTTCTATAGATGCGATGACTTCTGAAGTTACATGCTCAACATCCTCTGGAACATGTAAAATACTGACAGGCTTACCAATGACATCTTCTTTTGAGTAGCCATAGAGATTTTCTGAGCCTTTATTCCAATCTGTAATAATACCTTGCACATCAGTGACTACCACGGCATCAAATAGATAGTTAAAAGCTCTTGCTCGCTGCTTAAGTATGTTTGAATCCATGTTTTATGAGTATAGCAGATGCGTATTAAAGGTGGCTTTGTAGTGTAATCAGACAGTCACGTACCATTTAGCGAACGTCTGCAATGGGTCGATACTGTTGAAAAACTCTAAAATCATACAAAGCCAATTTTTCATCTAATTTGAATTTTCACAAAAACACAACATAAATATTGCTTATAAGTTATTGTGCGGATTTCTACCGTGAGATCGACTTCGCGTTATACCTTCCCGTATCTAAATACATAAAACTTGTTAAAGAAGCTTAAATATTTTTAACGGCCCGCAAAAAAGAGTTTTTCAACAGTATCGGTCGGAAGCAGCCATTGAGAAGTGATCAATTTTTAATCCCTCCGTCCCCTTTTATTATTGTTAGATTCATATATTTATAGGTGCGTGAAGAAGCGCCTGAAATGATAACTCCTTAATATCATCAGTTGGTTCAGAATTAAAATGTTTGTAATATTTCATATATTTAGGCCATTCCTCAATATAGCGACTTCCACCATGCACAAGTTCATTGCGTAAATCAAACAACAAAGAAATCTTTTCATTCCACATTTTGATCTGTGGTAAACCTCTAACACCTTCAGCGATAGATTCTTCTACAGAATGTCGCTGACCATAAAGTGCGTCCAATGCCACGAAGAAGTGAATATACGCCTCAATATCATCTGAATTCATGCCTTTATTTATAAAATGAGCACATTTATCAATTCTGTTTTTCTGCCCAATTTCCAAGAGACTTTCTCGAACGTACCAGTTATCAATAACTGATATTTCATTATCAGAGAGAATATTATCTCTTGAATAATATGGTAGCAACTTACCTATTTCTGACAAGTGTGATGATGTTTCTTGAGATTCTCTATGTGGGAACTGTATAGACATGCAATAAGGATCAGCCATCACTTTTTGCAGATGAGTTGAGTTTTGTGAATTACTAAGTAGTACAATGATTATGCGACATGATGTATAATCATTCGATGAATATTGACGGAAGAAAACTAAGCCGAGAAGCACTGGCTG
>RCNF010003148.1_pt1 | contig 13829 bp, 12 predicted proteins | sample 2041311 | NCBI WGS metagenome assembly RCNF01 (sample SAMN09708228, study PRJNA481090) | Marine sediment metagenome, whole genome shotgun sequencing project. | biome: marine sediment; feature: ocean; material: sediment; isolation source: Sewage treatment plant 2 marine sediment (STP2) ... | reverse complement strand
GCCGAGGATTTCTCGGAGGACCCCAGCGCTAAATACGGCGGGAGCCTCCGATACATAAAGCTCGGCGATATAGGCAGCCCTCCATTCGAAAAAGCGGCTGCGAAGCTCCTCGTCGGCGAGGTCAGCCCTCCCGTGCTGTCAAGATTCGGCTGGCATCTGATCAAGCTCGAGGATGTCAGCGGCGACCAGGTAAAGCTTCGGCACATTCTCATCAAGGTCGAAACAGGTGATGGCCAGATCGCAGGCGCTGCCTCACAGGCGGAGGAGATCAGGAAAGAGATCCTCGGGGGGCTCGACTTCAGCATTGCGGCGGCGAAATATTCCTCCGATGAAAAAACCAAGAACAGCGGCGGAGTGATAGACCAGGAAGTGAACCTCGAGGAGCTTTCCAAATCAAACAAGTATCTCCTGGATATGCTCAGGGAGACAGAGATCGGAGAGATAACGCCGGTGATCAAAGAGGGCGACGAGTTCAGGATAATAAAGGTACTGGAGAAGAATCCGGGGCGCCCTTTTACTTACCAGGAAGCGAAGCCCGAGCTGGAGAACCTCCTCGGACAGCAGAAGAGAATGGAAAAGTTCGGCGAGTATGTCCACGACCTCAAGGGTGTATATTACGTCGATATCAAGGTGGGTGGCGAAGCGGACGTGCAGCACCAGAGCACCACGGGCGGATGAGCCGATGAGAATAGATTCGCTCCTCAAGACGCTTTGTCTCGTAAGGACGAGAAGCCTCGCGAGGAAAGGCTGCGAGACCGGCAATGTGAGGATAGGGGGCGCTGTCGTCAAGCCCTCGCGCGAAGTGGTGGAAGGCGATATCATCGAGGTGAGGAAGCCGGGACACGCGATCGTTATAGAGATGCTCGAGATACCTGCCGGGCAGGTCTCGAAAAAGGACGGCCCCCGGTTCTACCGGGTCGTCAGGGAGACGAAGACGGGATGACAGGCAGAAGGATACCGATAGCGCTCACGATCGGCGATCCCGCAGGGATAGGTCCCGAGATCACGGCAGCTCTGCTCGCTTCGGGTGAGTACCGCGGCGCCGCTATCGCGCTGATCGGCTCGGCCGACGCGATGACCGCCGCTGCACGGAAGGCCGGAGCGAAGGTGCCCCGCGTGATCGGTGCGGCTGACGGAGTGACGGGCGGCATGCTGCTCGACTCGCTGGCCGCCGGAGAGCCGGTCCTGGTCGATACAGGCGGAGGAAGAGATGTCCCCGACGGAGGGCCGAGCGCCGCGGGAGGCGCCGTCTCGGGCGAAGCAGTCGAAGCGGCGGCCAGGCTCGCCGCGGGAGGATTCATCGAGGGGATAGTCACCGGCCCGATCTCAAAGGAAGCGCTGGGCCTCGCGGGCTACAGCTACATCGGGCACACTGACATGCTCTCGGCGCTCCTCGACGCTCCCGACTGCCAGATGATCATGGTCTCCGGCACGATGCGCATCGTAATACTGACCCGAGACATCCCGCTCGTCGATGTGCCGGCCGCCGTGACGAAGAAAAGACTGATGACCGGGGTGAAAGTCACAGACTCCGCCCTCAGGGAGCTCTGGGGCATCGAGAACCCCCGGATCGATATAGCCGCCCTTAATCCCCACGGCGGGGATGGCGGCGTGACAGGGATCGAAGAGGGCAAAGTGATCGCTCCGGCGATAGCCGCTCTCGTCGATGAGGGTATCGACGCGCGGGGCCCGTTCCCCGCCGACACTCTCTTCTACAATCCGCAGCAGCGGGGATGCGACGCTTTTATCGCCCTCTACCATGACCAGGGAATGATCCCGTTCAAGATGTCAGGGTTCGACCGCGGTGTGAACATGACTATCGGCCTGCCTGCAGTGAGGACCTCGGTATGTCACGGCACGGCGTACGATATCGCCGGCAGGGGCGAAGCGGAATGCGGAAGCCTCGTTTCGGCGCTCGAGCTTGCTGTGGAATGCTGCCGGACCCGCTCGCCCGAAAGGAGGGCGGCCGGATGAGCCAGCAGGAACAGAGGATCATAGCGGGCGTATACCACCTCTCGAAGGATCTCGGCAGGCACTTCTCGCTGACCGATATAAATATACAGGTAAACAACGGCGAGTTCGTCTTTCTCGTCGGGCAGAGCGGAGCGGGGAAAAGCACCCTGCTGAGGATGATGTACATGGACGACAGGCCCGACTCGGGCCAGATCGTCGTCGGCCCGTTCGTATCGACGCGGGTGACCCGCAAGACGATCCCCGAGCTTCGCAGGAAGATCGGCATCGTGTTCCAGAATTTCCGGTTGATCGAGGACAGGACGGTATTCGAGAATATCGCGCTGGCGATGAAGGTCACCGGAACGCAGATGAGCGAGATAAAACAGAGAGCGACTGAAATACTCACATATGTGGGCCTCTACCACAAGAGGCACAGCTTCCCCAGAACCCTCTCGGGCGGGGAACAGCAGCGGGTCGCGATCGCCAGGGCGGTCGCCAACAGGCCGGCGATCCTGCTTGCCGATGAACCGACCGGAAACCTCGATGCCATGGCGACGAAGAATGTCATCGAGCTTCTCTTCAAGATAAACGCCGGTGGTACGGCGGTCCTGATGGCGACGCATGACATCGAGATGGTGCAGAGCTTCGGGCAGAGGATCATTTATCTCGAGGACGGCAAGGTCGCCCGGGACCGCGAGATGGTCTTTGTCGGCGATGTCCGGGACAGGCTCGACGAGTCGAGGGTCTCGCGCAGGGCGGAACAGCTCTCCGAGCACGATATCAGGGAAGAGGAGACCGAATGAATCTCCGCACGGCGAAATACATGATAGACGAGATGATGATCAACCTCGGCAGGAGGAAGGGCGCGAACACGATCGCTGTGATCATAATGGGGCTTTCCCTCCTCATCCTCGTCGTCTTCCTCATGCTCACGCTGAACATGGCGAGCCTCATAAACAAGACAAGCGAGGAGATGCGCCTCTTCGTCTACCTCGAGGAGGGCCTCGAGCAGGAGGCCCGGCAGGAGATTCAGCTCAAGATCCTCGGGCTGCGCGGCATCGACGAGGTCTCGTTCATATCGAAGGACGAGGCGCTTGCCGAGTTCCGCGAGACACTCGGAGAGGAGAGCGACCTTCTCGACGACCTGGTCGAAAACCCCCTTCCCGATGCCTTCAGGGTCAAACCTAAACGGGGATATATAACGAGCGAGTTTCTCGGTTCGATCGCCGCCGAGACGGAGAAATGGGACGGGGTAGAGGATGTCCGGTACGGCAAGAAATGGTTCGAGAGGGGTGAGCGCCTCGCGAAGGGGATCTACATAATCGACCTCGCCCTCGGCCTGATCATATTCCTTTCGGTGATATTCGTGATCTATAACACGGTACGGCTGACTGTGCTGCACAGACGCACGACGATCGACGTGATGAAGCTCGTCGGCGCTACGAATTCATTTATCCGTATCCCCTTCATCCTGGAGGGCGCCCTTCAGGGGGTGGCCGCCGCACTTATCGCGATAGGGCTGCTTACGGCGATCTACTCCTTCTCGACGAGATACCTTCCCGGCCTCGTTTTCATGAGATACAGCGCCCTCGTCGCTTTCGTGATCTTCTGCGCGATACTCGGCGCCGTGGGAAGCTACTCCGCGATGCGCCGGTTCCTCAAACTCTGACAGGCGGACCCCGTCATGACTGCCAGACTGCTCACATCGGTGATCCTGCTTGCCGCGCTGGCGGCCGGCCCCGTCCTGTCACAGGACCGGGATCTCGACGAGAGCATCAAGGGCAAGGAGAGCGATCTGCAGAAACTGCGGCGCGAGATCCGCGACCAGAGAAAGAAGATCTCCGAGATTGAAGAACAGGAAAAGGACGTCTCTGAATATATCCGCAAGCTCGAGAACGAGGAGAAACTGATGAAGCGGCTCCTCTCGGGGCTCGAGGACAAGGAGACGATGCTCGAGCAGCAGGTCGGGCAGCTTCGCACCGACCTCGAGACGAACGAGATCATATACAGCCACAGGCTCGAGGTCTTCTCGTCACGGCTCAGGGAGATCTACAAGGACGGAGCGAGGCATGTCTGGCAGGAGCTGCTTGTCGCGGAGGATTTCACCGACCTCCTGCAGAGATACAAGTTCCTCTCCCTGATAGCGGAGAGGGATGCGGCGATGATCGCCGATGTGAGGGAGCGCAAGGCTGCGGTCGAGACGCAGGAGGCGGAGATAACCGAGCTTCTCCAGGAGGTGTCGTCGTCCCGCTCGGAGAAGGAATCGGAGCTTCATAAGCTCGACGAGAACGAGGCGAAGAGAAGGCAGACCCTCACTTCGCTTAGAACGAGCAAGCAGCAGCACCAGAACAGGGCCGAGGAACTCGAAGAGCGCGAGAAGAAGATGCAGGATCTGATCGAGTCGCTCGAGAAGTCGAGGCTGTCGCAGGCACAGGACTGGGGGGACTACGGCGAGGGCGACTTCGCGACCCTCAAGGGGCGGCTCCCCCGCCCGGTCAGCGGAAATATCACGAGAGAATACGGGAGGTTCCGGCACCCCGAGTACGGGACGATAACCTTCAACACCGGTATAGATATCAGCACGAGGACAGGTGAGCCGGTGCGCGCCGTAGCGAGGGGCCGCGTCGAATATGCCGGCGACCTTCCCGGCTACGGAAACTGCATAATATTGAATCACGGCAGCGGATATTATACGCTGTACGCTCATACCTCCGAGATCTTTGTGACGCAGACGTCCCAGGTCGAAAAGGGGAGCGTGATCGCGGAAGCGGGCAGCGCCGCATCGGGGTCGGGCGGAACGATACATTTCGAGATAAGACAGGCAAAGAAGGCCCTCGATCCGGCAGAATGGCTCGTCAGGTAAGAGGGCACACAGGGAGACAGCGCCATAGACATCACAGCAGCAGCAAACCTCGCCGCGAAGGGGCAGCCGAGGGTCTTCTCCATGCTGAAGAGGATGATCTCGACCGATACCCTTCCCGCGTCGCTTCTTTTCTCCGGGCCGGAAGGATCGGGGAAGGAACTCGCCGCGATGCGGCTTGCCGCGCTGATCGAATGCGCCGCCGGCACGGCATGCGGAGAATGTCCCGCCTGCAGGTCGATCTCCACGCTCGAGCATCCCGATGTCCATCTCGTCTACCCGGTGCCTTCGGTAGACAGGGAGAAGAACGTACCGGTCATAATCGAATCGAGGCGCGAGGACTTCCTCGCCCGCGGAGAGTTCGGCAACCGCGCCCGTTCGACTGGAATAGAGCAGATAAGAACGGTCATGGAGAGGATATCGAGACAGCCCTTCTCCGGCCCGCGCTCCGTGGTGATCGTCATGGAGGCCCACAAGGCTACGATCGAGGCGCAGAACGCCTTCCTCAAGGTGCTCGAAGAGCCTCCCGCCTCTGTGATCATCATCCTCGTGACCGAGAGGGTCGATCTCCTCCTGCCGACGATAGTCTCGAGATGCAGCGAGATCAGGTTCGATCCCCTGCCCGACGAGGTCACGGCAGAGTTCCTCGAGACCTTCCTCTCGGTTGAAAAGGGTGAGGCTGCGAGGCTGTCGGCGATCGCGGGGGGAAATGTACAGCGGGCGGCGAGGCTGCTCGACGAACGGTTCCTCGGGCTGAGAAAGGACGCCGCCACCCTGGTCGGCCTTGTCTACGAGGGAAAGGCCAGGAGGCTCCCCGCCGAGGCCGAAGCGGCGGCGCACAATTACTCGAGGGAGGAGACAGCCGACCTGCTCGACGAGATGGCGTCGATAATGAGGTCCCTGCTGAGGGGCTCCGAGGAGGGAATATCCCCTGAAACGGCTTCAGCGGCCTCTTCAAGGGACATTCCGGCCGATATAAGGAAGATCTCGTCCGCCTCCCGGAATCTCAGGAGGAACGTCGATATAGAGCTGACCCTCGCTCAACTCCTCCTTGATTTGGCAGGCAGGTGGTATTAGATTGAATTCACCGCTTAAGCGATGAAAAATCCTGTAGTTAACGGCGGCCAATGCCGCCGGGAATAGGACTATAAAGTGGAACTGGTCGAAGTTCAGTTCAAAGGACAGCGCAAAGAACTCTACATCAATTCGAGGGAGCTGTACCTTCACACGGGCAACTACTGCGTCGTGCAGGCTGACCGCGGTGAGGACATGGGTCTCGTGGTCTCGATCGCCAAGGTCGGGCCGAAGGAGATCGAGACCGAACTGAAGGAGATCCTTCGCCACGCGACCGATCATGACGTCGAGATGATGGAGGAGAAGAGAGAGAAGGAGCTCGAGGCGCTGAAGACATGTCAGCAGAAAGCCGCCGAGCACGACCTTCAGATCAAGCTCGTCGACGTCGAGTACCAGTTCGACGGCAACAAGATAACATTCTACTTCACAGCCGACGGCAGGATCGACTTCAGGGAGCTCGTCAAGGACCTCGCCGGAGTGTTCAGGACGAGGATCGACCTGAGGCAGATCGGCGTCCGTGACGAGGCCCGCAGGTTCGACGGGATGGGCATGTGCGGCCGCAAGCTCTGCTGCTCCTCCTGGCTCAAGGATTTCGAGCCGGTGACGCTGAAGATGGCCAAGGACCAGAATCTGCCTCTGACGCCGTCGAAGATCTCCGGCGCCTGCGGCAGGCTGATGTGCTGTCTCGCCTACGAGCTTTCCGATTACAAGGAGCTCGTCAGGGACATCCCCAAGGTCGGCAGCAAGGTCAACTGCTTCGGCGGCAGGCACCGCCTCGAGAAAGTCGACCTCTTCAGGGCGTCGGTGATACTGAGCGACGAGGAAAGCAATACGATCGAGGTCACGATCGAGGAACTCAAGGTAGAGCTCGCCAGGACCGCGGAATCAGCCTCCGACCCGAGGATTGAAGAATCCCGGGAAAAGGCTCCGGCGCCTGAAAAGAAGATCAATAACGACCGGAATCAGGGCGGCGGCAACGACAACAGAAACCGCAGGCCCCCCCGCAGGAGAAACAGAAAGAACTGATGATATGAGCAGGCCCTTCTACATCACCACTGCGATCGACTATGTGAACCAGAAGCCCCATCTCGGCACGGCGTACGAGAAGATCGGCGCCGACTGCCTGGCCCGCTACCTGCGGATGCGCGGCTTCGACACCTGGTTCGTGATGGGAAACGACGAACACTCGTCAAACGTCGAGAAGGAAGCGGTCAAGCTCGGCATGGACCCCCACGATTACTGCCGGGAGATGTCGGGTGTTTTCACGAGCACGTGGAAGGCGCTGAATATATCGTACGACGATTTCATACATACTACCGAAGAGAGGCACATCAGGTCGGTAACCGAGCTCTTCTCTCGGATCGAAAAGAACGGCTACATCTACAAGGGCCGGTACGAGGGACTCTACTGTGACTCGTGCGAGGAGTTCATAGTCGAGAAGGACCTCGAGGACGGTCTCTGTCCGAGGCACAAGACCGAGCCGACAAAGATCAGCGAAGAGAACTACTTTTTCGCCCTCTCGAAGTTCGAGGACAAACTTCTCGAGCACATCGAAAAGAATCCGGAGTTCATCAGGCCGAAGACTCGCGAGAACGAGGTTGTGAACGTGATCAAGGGCGGTCTTCAGGACGTCTCGATCTCGAGATCTGGGATCACGTGGGGTATCCCCCTGCCGATAGATCCCGACCACGTGATCTACGTCTGGTTCGACGCCCTTACGAACTACATCTCGGCCCTCGGGTTCGGCGGAGACGACACATCCCTCTTCGACAAGTACTGGCCCGCCGATGTCCACGTGATAGGCAAGGACATCACGCGCTTCCACTGCGTCATCTGGCCCTCGATGCTGATGGCGGCAGGCGTGGAGCCGGCGAAGAGCGTTTTCGCTCACGGCTTCGTCTCTCTCGCCGGTGAGAAGATGAGCAAGTCGATCGGAAATGTCCTCGACCCTGACAAGATGGTGAGTGTTTTCGGTCCCGACGGCCTGCGATATCTCCTGCTTCGCGAGGTGCCCTTCGACAAGGACGGCGACATATCGACGCAAATCCTCGTCGACAGGTACAACTCCGACCTGGCCAACGAGCTCGGCAACCTCTTCAGCCGTACGCTGGCAATGATATCGAAATATCTCGACGGGAACGTGACCGAGGCGCCGTTCGACAGCAGCTGCGGACTTTACGCCGCAGTCACCGAAGCGGTCGCAGGTTACAGCAAATACATGGAGCGGATGGAATTCTCGAAGGCGCTCGGAGCCTTCTGGCCGGCGGTACAGTCGGCCAACCGTTTTATCGAGGAGAAGGCCCCCTGGGCCCTCGCGAAGGACGAGACGAAACGCGGAGAGCTTGACGCTGTTTTCAGCGAACTCCTCGCGGTCCTGCGCACGTCGGGCTCGGCCCTCTTCCCCTTCATGCCCGGAAAGATGAAAGATATGCTCAGCCAGCTCGGCGCCGGCGAGCCGTCACTCGATCAACTACCCCCTTCCGTGTCGGGAGCCGAAGGGCTCTCAACTCCGGATCCGCTCTTCCCGCGGATCCAGGAGAAACCGGAAGATATATTCAAGGACTGATCCCCGATGCTGATAGACTCTCACGCGCATCTCGACATGCAGCAGTTCGACGGCGACCGGGAGCAGGTCATCTACCGTGCCTCCGAGGCGGGGATCGGCGAGATCCTCAATGTCGGTTACGATAAATCGACGATAGATTCGACACTGAAGCTGGCCGACGAGCACGGCTCTGTCTGGGCGGCTCTCGGAATACATCCTCACAACGCTGCGGACTGGAACGACGCGCTCGAGGAGAAGCTCAAGCAGCTCCTCCTTCGCCGCAAGGTCCTGGCCGTCGGCGAGATCGGGCTGGGACATCTCGCCGCGTGAGAAGCAGCGCGAGGTGTTCAGGCGGCAGATCGGGATCGCCCTCTATTTCAAGAAGCCGATAATCGTGCACTGCCGCGACGCCTTCGACGATGTCATCAAGATCCTCCGCGAGGAGGGCGCATCGGAGGTCGGCGGGATCTTCCACGCCTTCTCCGGCGGTGACCTCGAGGCGGAGGACGTCCTCGGCCTGGGATTCCTCCTCGGCATCGGCGGCCCACTGACATACAAGAACTCGAAACTGCCCGAGGTGGCGGTCAGGCTCCCATCGAGCTCCTTCGTGCTCGAAACGGACAGCCCATACCTTCCTCCGCAGAGATTCAGGGGCGAGCGGAACGAACCGGCCTATGTCAGAATAGTCGCGGAAAAACTAGCCGAGCTGCGCAGCGTAAGTGTGTCGGATATCGAGAGAGCGGCGGAGACGAATTACAGGCGGCTGCTCCACAGCGAGGAAGAGTTTCCCATATCGATAGCGTACGGACTGAAGAACAGCGTTTACATAAACGTCACCGGGACATGCACCAACTGCTGCGTCTTCTGCTCACGGCTCAGGACGGAGAACTATCTCTACGGATACAACCTCAACCTTCTCATCGACCCGACAGTCGATGAAATGATCACGGCGGCCAATGAGGTCCTCGCCGGGGGGGGCTACGAGGAGATCGTATTCTGCGGGTACGGAGAGCCGACAGCGCGGATGAATGACATTGCCAGGGTCGCGGAATCCCTGAAACAGCACGGACTGCCGATGCGCCTCAACACGAACGGGCACGGCAACATGATAAACAGGCGGGACATCGTTCCCGAGCTCGCCGGGCTCTTTACGAGGATATCGGTCAGCCTCAACGCCCAGAACGCGGCTACCTACGTGATGATCTGCAGGCCCGACGCGGGGGAGAAAGCCTTCGCGGCGGTCGTCGATTTCATCGGCAGGGCCGCTTCCTCAGAGATGGAATGCAGCGTATCCGCCCTCGATTACCCCGATGTAGATATGGAGGCGACCCGGGCACTTGTCGAATCGATCCCCGGGGCGGCCTTCAGAGCAAGGAAATATCACCTGGCATCCCCTGCCGTGACCTGAGTGGAACTCCCTGTTTGTTGTCAGTCATAAGAGGATGTGGTTATAATACGGCCGCTTACAGCCCCGTCCGAGGGGCCGTGACGGAAGGAAAGAGCCATGGAAAAGAACAGACGGATGGCAAAAAAGAGCCTCGGACAGAACTTTCTCGTCTCAGACGGGGCGATAAAGGGCATAATCTCGGCCGTTACAGCCGATGACGGCCTCCCCGTGTTCGAGATCGGGCCGGGAAAAGGGGCCCTGACAATCCCCTTAGCTGAAGGCGGCACGCAAATTGCGGCATTCGAGATTGACGAGGCGCTGGCGGAGGAGACCGCCGGACGACTCGAGGGGTTCACTAATGCCGAAATCGTCCTCGCTGATTTCCGCGGGGTCGATCTGGACGCTGAAGCAGCGGCCAGAGGATGGGAAGGATATGCCCTCGCGGGTAATATCCCATATCTGCTTACAAGCACCATACTCCTTGGCCTGCCACCCCTTGAGAGATGCCGCAGGGCGGTGATCATGGTCCAGAAGGAGGTAGGCGAGAGGATTCTCGCCACTCCGGGGAGCCGCAACAGCGGGATACTCCCGGTCTACCTCCAGTCGTACCTCGCCGTAAAAAAGGTAATGACACTCAAACCCGGCTCGTTTCGACCGAAGCCGAAAGTGGACAGTGTTGTCCTTATTTTTGCGCCTGTAAGCCGTGAAAACGCCCCTGGAGACTATGAGGGATTCCTCCTATTTCTCAAATCGGCGTTTTCCCAGAGGAGAAAAAAGCTGTCCAACGCACTGAAGAAGGTACCCGGCATCCCTGAGGCGGAGCAGCTGGAGAGGATCTCCGGAGTCGACCTCAGTCGCAGGCCGGAAGAACTCCTCCTCGAGGAATGGTTCACCCTCTTCGCTGCGGCGAAGGGGAGCCCGGAAGGCAGATGAAGAGAGCAGCTCTTATAATATTTATCCTGACGGCAGCCGCTGCAGCGGCTGTGCCGGTGTCCGCGCAGGAGACCGATTCGATGACTGTCGTCATTCCCGATTCCACGAAGGCGGCGATCGAAAGCTCGACCGGTCTGATGGCCAACCAGGCAGCGCAGGCCGGGGGGCAGGGCGCCGAGGAAAAGCCTGACTCGACGAGGCCACCGTGGGTCGCTCCGGTCTGGAAGACCGAATACATGGCTAACGAGAGTCAGTACAGGCTCGGAACAGGGATGAGCCTTACCTTCGCCCCGAACGACGGGTGGCGCGGTGCGAGTAGCATCAGGATCGCCAAGAGACAGTACCGCGGAAGGGATATGTCCGATATCAACCAGAAGTTCAACAATACCGCTATCAAGATAGTGCCCAACCTCTACAACGTGACCCTGGCGCTGGGACAGGACTATCTCCGCCAGAAAGCGATCGGTCTCGCCCGTTCCGGTGGCGATATGGTGATAGAGAACAAGTTCTTCAATACTGGACTGCAGTGGGAGCGCCCCGAACTCTGGACGCGCAAGTCACGCTTCGCGGTGACGGGGCGGGCCGGAGGCGGACAGAACGATTTTAAGTATGACGATAATTTCCAGGGAGCGGCGAGCGGGTACCTCTGGTACGACGTGGGCACCCAGCTCGACCTCAGCGGAGGATATGGGGCCTGGCGGAGGATCGAGGACAGTGACGTCAGCGGCCGCAAGTTCGAGAACATGCACAGCAACATGGATACGATCTCCGCGAAGATGGATTACGGAACGGGGGAGTACAAACTCCTCCACGTCGATTACAAGAGGACGCTGGGCGTGGTGAGAAAGGTGAACCCTCCCCGAGGCAACTCCCTCGAGGTGATCGAGAACCCCGATCTCGCCCAGATGGAAAAGTCGAGTACTACGGCCGAAAGGTTTTCCCTCAGGTCGAGGATCCAGCCGGTCAACTACCTCAATATCGATTTCGAGTTCCTCCATGACTATTTCGACCAGCAGAACGTGGTCGACGAAAGGCTCTCGAAGGAGACAGAGCTCAACAGGATCAAGGCCAAGGCGGCTTACAAGTACTCATCGGGCGGACGCATGGATTTCGAGATCGAGAGGCGGGAGAACGACGTGAACTACGGCCCCGTCTCCCTCTCCAGCTATATCGAGAAGGAACGCTCGATCAAGGCGGCGCTCATCCATGACATCACAGACTCGCTGCGGGTCGCTTTCAGAGGCTCGGGTACGTTCAAGCAGAGATTCTACCAGAAGAAGGACGCCAACCCGCGCGATGCCGACTACCTCTACTATTTCTTCAACGCAGACCTGGACGCGCGCCTGCCCTTTAATATCAGGGCGGGGGTGAAGTTTACATACAAGCAGAACGAAATTATCAATATCGACAAGACCCTTTCGGGCGACAACAGGACAGACTTCGTCTACTGGGTCGTTCCGAGATTCAGCCTTGCTCCCACTCCCTGGTTCGAGATAGGCCAGGACTACGAGATCAAGATGGAATTCACCGACTTCACATTCTACGACAACGAGAACTATCTCGACCGTACGACTATCATGAACACTAAAGCGGGATTCAGGTTCTACAGGTCCAAGCTCGGCATAACACACAGGTATCAGTTTATCGACACGGGCAGCTACCTCGTTCCGCCCGAGGGGGGCGAGAGGCTCTACGGAAGGACCAACGAGAGTTTCGAGCAGCGGCTCGATTTCAGGTTTGACTACATGCCGATAACGGATCTGACAATTTTCACATATTCGAATTACAGGTTCCAGGAGTCGAACAGGCTCGGCGAGGTAGCGGGCGGAGGTGTCGGAGTCGTCAAGACGAATTACTATGATTCGGGCCAGATGATGCTGGGACTGAGCCGGCTCGCGAGATTGGGTGACTTCGGGAAAGTCGACCTCAACATAGCCTGGGTGAGGCGTTTCGGACCTAACCTGACGCCTGAGAGAAAAGAGTTCTGGGACATAGACATGAATGTGGAGATCAACTTCTAGGAGCTGACGATGAAGAGATCAGCGATTATAGCGATTATCCTGGCGGCCCTGCTCGCCGGAGGGGGATGCCTGTTCGAGCCGAGAGAGGCTGAGCCGCCCCTCGTTGACGAAGGCGGGGACTGGATCGTCCCGCAGACACCGAAGGATGTATTTCACAACCTCGCGACCGGACTGGCGGCGGCGGGGAACTCGAATTACGAGCGAAGCCTTGCCGATGAGTTCACCTTCATCCCGAGGGACCAGGACAGGCTCCAGTTCCCCGACGGGACCTTCGATGCGTGGACAGCGGCTGTAGAGCTCGACGTCGTCACCCGGATCAAGGGCGACTACCAGGGCGACAGGATCGCGACATTCGGAGACGAGAACGGACAGTTCGAGAAAGAGGATGTGCAGGTAGGATGGGCCGAGTACGAGGGGCAGTACAGCTGGACCCTGAACAGGGGAGACGGCTCCGAACCGGAGGTATATTCCGGTACGGCAAGGTTCTTCATCGAGGAAGGGACCTCGGGCTGGGTCATTGTGAAATGGGAAGATATTGATGTAATAGGCAGTTACCCCACGTCCGGAAATCTCAGGGGCACCTTCCGGGCGGCGAACTGATGAAAGAGCTGCTCGTGAGATATATCTTACGGCGGACGCCGTGCTTGCATCCGCGGACGGAATGTGCTACTATTATCAACTGGAGGTATGCATATGCGTAGTTTTATGTTTAAAGCAGCCCTACCCCTGTTGCTTGTTTCGGCGCTCATAATGTCGCCGGCTTGTATATTCGACCCGAAAGAGGACCCTGCGATTCCCCCGGACGTTGAGATCCAATGGCCCGACATGACGGAGAAGGACGATGTGGTCAAGACGGTGCTTCTTGCCTACGAGCATCCGAAGGAAGGCGCGTCGGTTTCGAGGTACAACGCCGCGCTCCACTCCCTTTTCTTCTTCCATCTTCAGCCGGAGGATGTCGATCCCGGCGACCCGCCGTTTCTGACTAGAGCGATTGATGTCTCCACGACCGAACGGATGTTTGAAGCGGAGTCACTCCTCGAGCTGATCATTGCCGAG
>RCNF010001476.1_pt1 | contig 13829 bp, 12 predicted proteins | sample 2041311 | NCBI WGS metagenome assembly RCNF01 (sample SAMN09708228, study PRJNA481090) | Marine sediment metagenome, whole genome shotgun sequencing project. | biome: marine sediment; feature: ocean; material: sediment; isolation source: Sewage treatment plant 2 marine sediment (STP2) ... | reverse complement strand
TCCCCGCCCTGACTGCCGACGAATTCGGAGACAAGGTGGTCGGTCAGAACTACCCGTGGGTGTTCCTGGCCTACGGAGCGGGCGGGATCGTCTTCCCGATCCTCGGCGGCGTGTTGGGCGACATGGGGAACTTCCCCCTTGCGTTCATGATCTGCGCCGGCGCATGTGCACTCGGTGCCGTGGCGACGGCCCTGGTGTACTCACCGAGCCGCGAAGAAGCGGCGCAGCCGTTCACGATGCAGGGCTTCCTGCACAATGCACACGTGACCGATCGCGCATAGGGGAGCCACTCACCCATTCCGACAACCAAAGAAGAGGGGCCGGCCATCACCCGGCCCCTCTTCTGTTGCGGTGCAATGCAGTTGCCCGAGATCAGTATTGGTCAAGCGGGCCGGAGCACGGCGAGGTAGGAGGGATCGGGGTCGGTGATGTCGTCGAGACGCCAGCCGGCACGATCGGCGATGACCGCCAATTCGTCGGGTGACATCAGCAGCCAGTCGAACCAGTCTCCTGCGAGAGCTTGGTACCGGACGCGGAGTCTGAGGTGGCCGGGGAGTCGTCCTCGTTCACGGTTCGACTTGTGATAGGCAAGATGGACCGGATCCTCGGTGCCATATGTGTCGAGGCACGCGCCAACGAGGGTTCCACCTGGACGGAGCAAGCGGCGGAGAGTGTCGAGCATCGGCCCGGATCGCTCTGCTGAGCCGAGCAGGCTCAAGTTGTTGCCCATGAGGACGGCGGCATCAAAGAGAGGGGGTTCGGTGTCTGCAAGTTCCTCGATGGGCCCGAGGAATGCCCGGCGCACGCCCCGACGACGGCACACCTCGACGGCACCGGGGGAGACGTCGAGAGCCATGGGTTCATGGTCGCGCGACTGAAGTGCGAGCGAGAACCGGCCGGCTCCGGCGCCGACGTCGAGGACGCGGCCACCGATGAGATCGAGGGCGGCTACGTCATTGTCAGGCCATGCGTCCGACCACGCATCGGGCTCCAAGAAGTAGACGGTTGCGTCCATGGCGTCGACGAAACCATCGTCACGTTCGACAACGTGCGTACCCGCTTCTCCGGCGAGAGCGTCGAGAAGCGCCTTCCCGAACGCATCGCCGGGTCGTGGTCCCACGGCCGCATCGTCCATGGGCCAACCATACCGATATTGTCCCCGCGGCGGGGTGCGCCCTACGTTCGTTCGAGTACGACGACCGGGATCACGTCTCTGCTCGTCGTACGTTCGCGAACTGAGGCCAAGCCTGCTTCTGCTGCTCCCAGATGCGATCGTGTTCTTCGCCTTCGGCGAGCCTGGCGAGGACGGTCTTCGTGTCGACGCCGACCTCGACTTTCGTCTGCGGATTCGCCATGAGGTTGTGGAACCAGTCCGGGTTCGTGTCGGCTCCGGCCTTTGACGCGAAGATGGCGAAGTCCTCATTGACCGTCTGGTACATGAGTGGGCTCACTCGTTCGGTCTCGGTCCTGGCACCGACGTGGTGCAGCAACAGCAGCGGTGCCCCCTCGAACATCCCACCGACCCGACCCTCGTTCTCCCTGAACTCGTCGATGATTCCTGCGTTCCAATCGCTCACAAGGCCACTCCGTTCTGTTGTCGCCGACACATATCCACTACGGGAACGCACCGCGTCCCGGATTCCTTCCCTCGAGGCATCACCGCGCGCCGTTCAACCTCTTGTGAAGAACAGTTGGAGTTCGAGGATCCCATGGTCTTCGACCGAAGCGACGATCGGTGCTGTCGGGACCTCGATGCCCCAATCTGCAAATGTGACTTCCACGGCACCCACGACCACGATCAGATCACCGACGAGCTGAGCCTCGAGGAGAAGTTCGATCGGCTGCGTGACATCCTTGATGGTCAAGTCTCCGACCGCAGTCGCTGACACGGGTTCGTTCTCCGCCGGTATCGCACCGAGGTCCATCGGTGACGTGAGGGTGAATGTGGCCGTCGGAAAAGTTGCGGTGTCGAGCGCTCGTTGTACCGCTTGATCTCTGCGAGAGGCGTTGGTGACGATTTCTGTCATGTCCGCCTCGATGGCCGTTTCGGTGATGACGGCTCCGTTCAGGGCGAACGACCCTCCGACGGCCGGTGTGCGGCCCACCGCTGTTGTGGCGCCGACCGTTGCGAGTTCCTCATCGATACGGAATCCCACGAACGACGACGTGGCATCCTCGAAGCTGAACTCGCCGATCGACGTATCTATTGACCATGAGCCATCGAGCCCGTTCGTTTCCGTGGCGGATTGTGTGGTGGCCCCGGGCAGGGTCGTCGCAGCATCCTCGACCGCTCCCTCGATCGAGACTTCCTCCGGGACCGGTTGGTTGAGATACCAGACGAGTGCCGCGCCGCCGGTAAGGGCGAGCACGACGATGATGCCAATGGCGATGAGCAGCGGCTTGCGCCGCTTCGCCGGCGCGTCGGTGGATGGCTGTGGATCAGTTGACATAGTGGTGTTCGTAGCGCATGTCATCTGAACATACGCGACGTGACGGATCTGCGAGCGACGAATCTGAAGCAAGGGCACACTCGCCCGCCTGCCGGACCCGCTCCACGACGGGTGGCTTCGAACGATTGTGCGGCAACGTAGGATGAAGTGAGAGCAGGGAGGCCGAGTATGGAACGTGTCGTGGTGACCGGTGGGAGTGGCAAGGCAGGCAGGGCGGTCGTCTCGGATCTCAGCCGGCACGGATACGACGTCGTCTCGGTTGACATCGCAGCATCGCTCCACCCGGACGATCCGACGATCGTCGCCGATCTGACCGATCTCGGGCAAACGATCGAGTCACTTCGTGGCGCCGACGCCGTCGTTCATCTCGCGGCTATCCCGGCTCCGAACATCCTTCCGGAGGGAGAGACGTTCCGCATCAACATGATGTCGACCTACAACGTCTTCTCGGCCGCGGTCCAACTGGATTTGGATCGTGTCGTGTGGGCCTCATCGGAAACCCTCATCGGTCTCCCGTTTGACCGGGAACAGCCCCGCTACGCGCCGATCGACGAGAGCCACCCACCGCTCCCCGAGTTCCACTACGCCCTATCGAAGCTCGCAGGAGAAGTCATCGCTGCGCAGTTCAGTCGCTGGTCGGGGGTCCCCTTCGTTGCACTGCGGATCTCGAACATCATGGAGGAGTCCGACTATGCGGCTCGCTTCCCCGGATTCTGGGACGACCCGTCGATCAGGGCCTGGAACCTCTGGGGCTACGTCGATGCTCGCGACGTCGCTCAGGCCGCACGGCGCTCGCTGACGGCCGACCTCGTCGGGGCGGAGTCGTTCCTCATCGCAGCCTCCGACACGTGTATGACGCGCAACAGCGTTGATCTCATGGCCGACGTGTATCCGGATGTCCCGATCCGTGGTGAGATTCACGGCCAACAGACGCTGTTGTCGATCGACAAGGCACGTCGTCTTCTGGGATATGACCCGCAGCACTCGTGGCGTGATCACGTATCAGAGACCTAGCGGCTGATCCGTCGGGTGGTGGCGCCCGGCCATTCCGGACTCTGGCGTAGAAAACCGCGGTCATCCTGCCGTTTTCTACGCCAGAGTCCTACCGCTGGACTTGCAGCGAGATCACGGCGAAGAGGTTCTCAGGATCGTTCGTGCCGATTCTGAAGACATCGCCGGAGGACAGTTCAACTTCAACGGCGTCGAGGCCCCACACGTTGTACAGCCACCCGTGGGAGATCCTGCGAACGCCCCATCCCTGAATCCAAGAGTTGCGCACCTGACGAACGGCCGTGACGTCTGCGAGTTCTACTTCCCGGTGTGGGCGGCCGAAACCGAATGCCGCAACGATTCGTCCATCGCTCACCGAGACTTCCAGGCGACTGAAGAGGAGCACGACGGCGAGCAGGGCGATTGTGAACACGATCAGCATGGCCGTGATGGCGACGGTCGTCTCGTCATCCTGTGACGTGATCGGAACGATCACAGCCAAGAAGAGGAACGTCGGTATTGCTGTGTATCCCCACTGCGTGTGCCGGTACTCCATGGTCTGAGTATGTCGCCTGACCGGAACGAGTCCAAGTCTTCGGATGGCACCCGGGTCAGAAGGGCCAGAAGACCGGGATCAGAACCAGGCTCACCACGAGGAAGAGGGCGAGCAGCGGGGCTCCAACTTTCGCGTAGTCGGTGAATCGGTAGCCGCCCGGCGCCATCACCATCAGGTTCGGAGCCGTGCCAATCGGTGTGAGGAACGCGGACGACGCTCCGACGGCGAGTCCCATCATCAGCGGGTGCGGATTCACTCCCATCCCGGCGGCAGCTCCGAGGACGATCGGCACCATCAGGACGGCCGCCGCTGTGTTGCTGATCACCTGGCTGAACGCGGTCGTGACGAGGAATACTCCGGCGAGCAACGGCACAGGTCCTAACCCGCCGAGGGTTTCGACCAATCCGTCTGCGATGAGTTGGGCCCCACCGGTGCTTTCGAGGGCGACTGCCATCGGGATCATCGCCGCGATCAGGATCACCGTGGACCAAGAGATCGCTCGATACGCCTGGGTTCTCGTGAGGCACCCGGTCAGGAGCATGGCCCCTCCGGCCAGCATCGATGCGATCACGACCGGCACGAGGCCCGTCACCATCAACACCACCATCGCCACCAGGATGCCGATGGATAGCCACGACTTGCCGTTCAGTTCCGTGACCTGGGCTGCGATCTCCTCCGGCTGGCCCACAACGACGAAGTTCCGCTGCTCGTCGGCGATCTCCCCGATCGCCTTCCATGTGCCTCGAACGAGTAGCGCGTCTCCGAACCTGAGCGGCTCTGTGGTCTCCAACACTCGATTGCCGCGGCGGAGACCGAGGACCACGACGCCGAATGATCTGCCGATGGCGCCTTCGGAAACGACCTTTCCGTTGTACGACGATCGTGGCGTGAGCAGCACTTCTGCGATGCCGATCTCCTGGGATAGCAGCTCTCCGAGCTCCTGTCCGGCATCATCGATCGGAAGCACGCCGAGCTGCATGGCAACTTCGAGCTCACGGGCCTGGGCTGGTGTCCCACTCACGATGAGGACATCGTTGTAGTTGATCGTCTGCCGGGGATCCGGGAGCGCAGGTGGGTTCGCCGTAATGGCTTCCATGCGTTTGCGCACCGACGCCGGGAGGGCCTGTCCGAGTATCTGGGGTTCGTTGCGGTCTGGCTCGATCTGGAGTACCGAGACGCCGAAGCGACGTCCGAGGTCCGACTCCCGCAGTGATGAGCCCACGAGGGGTGAAGGCTTGCGCACCCGCATGCGATACAGATCTCCGTTGAGGGAGTACAGCTCGGCGAGCTCGTCCATCTCCTTGTCGAGCACGGGCGGGGCGTCACCGGAGCGGCGCTTGGGGAGCAGTCGGCGTCCGATGGTGGCCATATAGATGACGCCGATGATAAGGAGGGGAACCCCGATCAGAGCGAACTCGAAGAACCCGAACTCCCGGAATCCGGCGGCACCGAGAGCGTCGGTCACGACGATGTTGGGCGGCGTCCCGGTCAGGGTTAGAAGCCCACCCGCGTTCGCAGCGAACGCGACCGGGATCAGGTAGGCCGACGGAACCTTGCGAACACCCCACGACGCCAGCACGACGGCCGGCATGAGTGTGGCGACCGTTCCGGAGTTCGAGATGAAACCCGAGAGGATCGCCGTGGCAGCCATCGAGAGCACGAGCAATCGGAGCGCGTTGCCCCGGGCTGCACCAATCAGCTTGGCACCGAAGTACGCGGTCGCTCCGGTCCGGCTGAGTCCTTCTCCGACGATGAAGAGGGATGCGATCAAGACCACGGTCGCATTGGCGAATCCGGAGAAGGCCTCGCTGAGGTCGACAACACCGAACATGTAGAGCGCCAGGAGCGATCCGACGGCGACGAGATCCGGGTGCCAGTGGCCCCAGACGAACAGCACGATCGTCACCCCGAGGACGAGGAAGGTGATGGTCATGTCACTCATGTGTCGATTGCTCCTCCGTGTCGGCCTCATGATTACCCGCCCCGCCGACCTACCCCACAACGCCGCATACCCAGGGTACGCGGCGTCCTATATGGCGGCTCGGGCCCGCGGAATGGCAGGCGCTCGCATTCCCATCTTCGGCGGCCTCTTCCTCCGGATCAGACCTCGAACTGGACACGTGCTCCTTCCGCGATGATCGGGGCCATGAAGCTGGTGACGACGGCCCGGTGTGCCGGGTGGTCCCGGTACGTGACGAAGCCGGCAGCATCGGCCATATCGGCGACCACGACGAAGTCCCAGGTCCCATCCATGAGTCCGAGATCAGGGCCGCACTCGTATCCGATGAGCGCATCGATCTGCGGCGGCAGACCGTAGAGCGCCTCGGCGGCGGCGCCAATCTGTTCGTCGGTCGTTCCCTCTCTGAACCGGAACATGGCCACGTGGCGGATCATCGGCTACTCCTTGTCGTGATCGTGTGAAGTTTCGCCGGACGGGACAACCGACGCCGTGTGATGTGGAGATGACCGTAGCCGCTGCACCTGCGGAACGGCTCGGCAGGTGCGATAGGGTGCGCCCAATCACATCATCGGAGGTCGACTTGATGAAGATGAACATCGATCCACACGGTGGCCTGAACGGGCTCATCGGCATCGACTACGAAGAAGTCGGACCCGACCTATGCATCCTGACGCTCGACATCGACGAACGTCACCACCAGCCATACGGCCTCGTGCACGGCGGGATCTACTGCCTCCTCGCGGAGACTGCCGCGTCGGTCGGAGCAGCCGTCTACGCCATGGATCAAGGGATGGAAGGCGCCGTCGGTGTCTCAAACTCCACCGACTTCTTCCGGTCGATGCGTGAGGGCACGATCCGGGCCGTGGCCACACCGATCCACCGGGGACGGTCACAGCAGGTGTGGCAGGTTGAGATGAGCGACCCCGCAGAGGACCGACTGCTCTCTCGGGCTCAGGTCCGGCTTCACAACTTGGTCGATCCGACCGTCATCGGTGCCGCGTCCGAATAGACCCCGCCAAGCAGCGAGCCAACGAAGTTCCTGGTGGCTGCGTTCGCAGCGGCACGGTCGTCGTCGCCCGTATGGAGCCTTGTGGGACGATGTGCTATCGCTCGTGGGTTTGCAGTTTCGATAGCGGCCACGCACGATGGACCCATGAGCGATCCGATTCTTGACTGGCTTGTGGCGGGGGATCCTGCGATTCGCTGGCAGGCAGAGCGGGATCTTCTCAACGTACCCTCCGAGATTTGGGGAGCGACACGGGCTCAGGTCGGCGAGACTGGTTGGGGAAGGAGCCTTCTGGATCTCCAGCAGGCCGGGGGCACGTGGGGCGGTGGCCTCTACTCGCCGAAGTGGATCTCGACTACGTACACCGTGCTCCTCCTGCGCAGGCTTGGTCTGGCGCCCTCCAATGCCGGTGCGATCGCCGGGTGCGAACGGCTTCTCGACGACGCTACGTGGGTCGACGGCGGTGTGTCGTACTGGTCGGGCCAGAGCCTCGCCGAGCGCTGCGTCAACGGGATGGTGCTGTCGCTCGTGTCCTACTTCGACGTGCGTGATCCGAGGGTCGACGGGATCGCCGAGCTGCTGCTCACGGTGAGCATGCCAGACGGCGGGTGGAACTGCCGGGACCATCTGGGTGCTACGCACTCTTCGCTTCACACCACGATCTCGGTTCTTGAGGGGCTCACGGAGTGGAAACAAAGAACGGGCCGCACCGATGCCGACGCGGCCATTGCACGGGGCCACGAGTTCATGCTGAAGCACCGGATGTACCGATCACACCGCTCCGGCGAGGTGATCAACGAAGCGTGGACGGTGTTCCACTTCCCACCGAGGTGGCACTACGACGTGCTGCGAGGCCTTGATCACCTGCAAGACACCGGTGCTGCCCCTGATCTTCGGGCCGCCGAAGCTATCGGACTCGTCAGATCCGGGCATCGTCCGGATGGCCGATGGGGGAAGGGACCCCAGTACTCCGGGGATACCTTCTTCACACTCGAACCGGGGAGGGTGGCCGGGCGATGGAACACTCTGCGTGCTCTGAGGGTCCTCAAGTGGTGGGATCAGGGAGGGACTGCGACTCCTGACCGCTGATACTCGGCCGGAAGAAGGACAGAGGCTGCTGCGACACACGCCTACCAGTGTCGCCGGATCTCGCACGGGCGTGCGCTGTCGGCTGATCGGCCTGATCTCCCCCCGCCTTCGGGCTTGATCGAACCACCGCTCCAGGTTCTGCCCCCGATTCCGCAGTTCACGAACTCCGGTGACGGCAGAGGCCCTGTCCGCCCTGCCTATTCTCGGTCCAGAACCGGCCCGGAATACGAGTCGCGAATCGGTAGTCGATCAAGGAGCCAAACGTTGATCCTCCTCCATCCGAACCATCTGCAGCCTGACTACCCGGACGAACGCTCCGCAGAGGTGATGCGCAAGACCGTCGAATTCTTCGAGACCAAGGGTCTTCAGCGAATCAGGGATGACGATCAGGCCGCCGTCTGGTACCAGGACTTCATCGACTTCTTGAAGAGCGAACGCATCTTCGCCACGATGTGCACGCCCGCCGATTACGGGGGTGACGACACCCGCTGGGACACGTGGCGCAACGCCGAATTCGGTGAGATCCTCGGTTTCTACGGGCTGCCCTACTGGTACGTGTGGCAGGTGACCGTCCTCGGCCTCGGTCCGATCTGGATGAGCGACAACGAAGCCGTGAAACAGCGGGCTGCCGACCTGCTCGACGACGGCGGCATCTTCGCCTTCGGTCTGTCGGAGAAGGAGCACGGCGCCGATCTGTACTCGACCGGAATGGCCCTGACCCCCACGGGTGACGGCACCTACGTGGCCAACGGCAGCAAGTACTACATCGGCAACGGCAACGATGCAGCGATCGTGTCGACGTTCGCCAAGATGACCGACACGGGCGAGTACTGCTTCTTCGCTACCGACTCGCAGCACCCCAACTACCGGCTCGTCAAGAACGTCGTACACAGCCAGAACTACGTTGCCGAGTACGCCCTGGACGACTACCCCGTCACCGACGCCGACATCCTCTCCCGTGGCGAAGCAGCATGGAACGCGGCGCTGAACACGGTCAACATCGGCAAGTACAACCTGGGCTGGGCGTCGATCGGACTGTGCACACACGCGTTCTACGAGGCGATCCACCATGCTGCGCACCGTCATCTCTACGGCATGACGGTGACCGACTTCTCCCACGTCAAGCGCCTCTTCACCGACGCCTATGCGCGTCTCGTGGCAATGAAACTGGTTGCGTTGCGTGCCTCCGACTACATGCGGTCCGCTACCCGCGACGATCGCCGTTACCTCCTCTACAACCCGGTGGTGAAGATGAAGGTGACGACGCAGGGCGAAGACGTCATCAACCACCTGTGGGATGTGATCGCAGCGAAGGGCTTCGAGAAGGACATGTTCTTCGAGATGGCATCTCGCGACATCCGGGCTCTGCCGAAGCTCGAGGGAACGGTTCACGTCAACATCGCACTCATCGTCAAGTTCATGAAGAACTACTTCTTCGTTCCCGCAGACCTCCCGGAGGTGGGCCAGCGGAACGACGACGCCAACGACAGCTTCCTTTTCGATCAGGGACCGACGAAGGGTCTCGGCACTATCCAATTCCACGACTACGCCCCGATCTTCGAACGGTTCGATCTGCCCAACGTGAAGGTGTTCTCCGAACAGGCAGAAGTGTTCAAGACGATGCTCGCCACACAGCCACCAACAGAGGCTCAATCGAAGGACACCGATTGGCTGCTGGCGGTGGGCGAGATCTTCACCCTCGTCGTCTACGCCCAACTCGTGCTGGAGAACGCAGAGATCTACGGAATCGAACGGGACCTCGTCGACGAGATCTTCGACGTTGCGGTGCGGGATATGTCGGAGTTCGCCGTCGAAATGCATGGCAAGGCTGCCACGACTCCCGAACAAGGGGAGTACTGCATGGCGATGATCCGCAAGCCGGTTCAGGACGATGCCCGCTACAAGCGGGTGTGGGAAGACCACGTCTACGCCCAGCGCGATACCTACAAGATGCCGGAGTAGAAGGGTTCGCGGTTCGGCCTGGCGCTAGACCGGCACCGAGTCCGGACGTATGCCCATGTCGTCGAACATCGTCATGGCAGCGTCGAACTGGGCCCGGCTCTCTTCGTCTCGTCCGGCAGCATCCAGCGCATTCGCATAGGCGTGGATGGCCCGTGCCTGATCGGGCCGGGCATCGATGCTCTCCAAGAGGGCGATGGAGCGTTGGTAGTCGTCGAACGCGGACGACCAGTCGGGATTGGGACTCCCTGAGATCGCGATCGCCCGCTGCAGACGAACGGCGGCTTCTCCGCTGCGGCTACCGCCGGCTTGAGCCATGGCGAGTGGTCCGGCGAACCCTTCCGGATCGAGATCGCCGAGGCTGGCTCTGGCCGACGTCAGCCAGGCTTCGCCGAGCTTGACGATGGCTACTGCGTTGCAGAACTCTCCAAGCTCGAACGTGCGCTCAAGGTGTGAGATCGCCGACTCGGCATCACCGCTGCGGAGCTGCTGATCAGCGACCAGGAAGTTGCCGACGAGCTCACACTGGATGTTGCTCGATCCCGCAGCCGTCTCGATTCCGCGGCGCGTATGGGCGAGAGCGGCCTCCAGTTCACCTCGTGCGGCGGCGATTCGACCCTTGACGAGGTCGACGTCCGCCACGACGCCCGGGTTGCCGCTGGCCTCGGCGAGTTCCGTCGCTCGCGCTATCCAGCGATCGGCCTCCATGAACCGACCCCGTGATGCTTCAACGTCTGCGGCATAGGCTGCGTTGAGCCCGGCTTCACCAAGCCTGCCGGTCTCTTCGAGCGGGTCGACGGAGCCGGCCACGAGCTCCAGCGATGCGACATACTCGTCCGAAGATCGCAGAACCTGGCCCATCATCCCTTCCAGATACGCCCGGACCGCGGGCGTGTGCACCCGCGGCGCAAGTGCATATGCACGGTCCATGAGCTCCCGGTACGCCGGTTCCGCGTAGCTCTCCTCCGCCATCGTTCGGATTCTCAACAGAAGTGCGTAGACCCTGGCGATGACCTCGACGTCGCCGAGGGCCTCTGCGTCGTCGCGCACACTTTCGAGCTGGGCGATCGTTTGATCTCCCGGGGTGAAGTTGATCCCGGCCGACACTCTGGCGAGCGCCACGTCGATCTTCGTCGCGACCGGTGCCTCCGGGTCAGCGTCGAGCAAGGCGGATGCCCGGGTGTAGAAGTCGTGACTCTCCCTCATGGCGTGACGGCTCAAGGCCGCCTGGCCGGCGAGGAGTAGATACCGGAGAGTGTTGACCTGGTCTCCGGCTTCCTCGTAGTGTCGGGCCAGCGTCGCAGCATGTTCTTCGAGTCGATCCGGATACATCCGCGCGATCGCATCGCCAACCTCTGCGTGGAGGCGACGACGATCCTTCTTCAGAATCGATGCGTAGGTGACGTCATGGATGAGGGCGTGGCGGAAGGTGAATGCCAACTTGGGGCGTGTCGCCACCAGCTTGGTCAACCCTTGAGCTTCGAGCACGTTGAGATCACCAGAGATCGATGCCACCTCGGCGTCCGAGTCGGGTTGCAGGACCGCGGTCAGGAGCGACTTCTCGAAGCGACGTCCGATGACGGCGGCCACCATGGCAGTGCGGCGGACGCCTGGCGGCAATCCGTCGATTCGTGATGCCAGCAGTCCGTGCAATGTGTCGGGCACATCGAGGCTCGTGATCTCGCCCTTGGCAACCCACCGGCCGTCCATCTCCTCGATGAGGTCGCGATCGACGAGCATCCGCACCACTTCCTCGATGAAGAAGGGATTGCCTTCCGCCCGACCCAGGATCTGTCGCCGGAGGTCATCTGAGAGGGCCTCGATCTCGAGCAGATTGGCGACAAGTTCGCGGCTGTTCCCGTCGTCGAGTGGCCGGAGCCGCGTCTCGGTGAACGACTCGCCCAGTTCTCGATCTGCCCGGGCAATGATGTCCCAGCCGTGGGACTGTCGATCCGGGCGACTCACGATGACGAGCAGCACTGCCGACTGTTGGATTCGCTCCAGCATTCCTGAGAGCAACTCAGATGATGACGGGTCTGCCCAGTGCACGTCCTCGAGGATCACGAAGAGGGGCGCGTGCTCTGCCGCGGTCCCGGAGATCAGGCCGGCCAGAGCTGCGTCGTAGTAGGCGTGCAGCACGCCGGGCTCGTCATCCGGGTGGCCAGCTTCGAGACCGAGGAGTTGCAGGAGATGGCCGGTCGATGGGCTTTCGGGCCCGAACACCGGTTCGGCGGCTTCCGTCACCGCCTTCTTGATGATCTCGGGGTCGTCGCTCGCGGAAGCACCGGCGAGCGAAAGGACAAGCGAGGCAACCAGGTGGTACGGGCGTTGCTGGTCGTAGGAGGCGCTGCGCCCCACGACCCACTTCGCCCGGTCCAGGTTTGCGGCATGCGTCTGGAGTTCGGCGACCAGGCGGCTCTTGCCGACGCCGGGATCGCCGACGACTGCCGTGACCCGTCCACTGCCGGCGGCGGCGTAGTCGGCCAGTTCGATGAGTCGGGCCAACTCGCTGTCGCGCCCGACCATTGGACTCTGGAACCCGGGGACTCCCCGGCGTCGAGTGGCGAGGTCGCGAACACTTGTGATTTCGTGGACGGTGATGGGCTCCGCCTTGCCCTTCACCTCGACGGGACCGAGATCACGGGAGGTCACGTCGTTGGCGACCAAGTGATATGTGTCGGCAGACACCAGCAACCTGCCGGGTTCGGCCATCGCTTGCATCCGTGCAGCGACGTTGGTGGTGTCACCGAGCGCTGTGTACGTGCTGAGATCCCCGGCGCTGACGTCACCGACGATCACCAGTCCCGTGTGGATTCCCGCACGGACCTCGATTTCCACGGAAGGTGTGCCGGAGCGGCCGACCGTTTCGATGATGTCGAGTCCTGCCCGGACCGCTCGATACGGATCGTCTTCATGGGCGACGGGTGCGCCGAAAATCGCGAGGACAGCATCACCGGCGAATTGCACCACCGTTCCGTCGTAGCGCTCGACGCATCCGGCCATCTCTGCGACGGTTTCGCCGACGATGTCGGCCCAATCCTCGGGGTCCATCGTTTCGGCAAGCGACGTCGAACCCACGACGTCGCAGAACAGCGCCGTGACGACGCGTCGCTCTGCAGAGCGCTGCTGCTCATTGCCGGTGATTGGAACCCTCCCTCAGGTTGGACCAAACCTACGCGCCGGCTCTGCCGTGTGGAGGGATTTCACACGCAGAGAACCCGCCAGTCGAATGGCGGGTTCTCTGATGGGTAGAGGACTCCTACGGCTGGCTGATGGTGGCTATGCCGTCGAATGACGTGTAGAGGTAGAAGGATTCAGGGTTCCCAACAGCGAAGTAGTCGCCTCCTGCACCGCCTGAGTTGCACTGACCGTCTTCCAGGCCGGCCAACTTGTTGTCACCAGTTCCTGGCAAGTGCACCTTGAGTTCGAACGCAGTGTCGCCTGGCATCAACCGACGAACGACGACGCCGGTCTCAGGTTCATCCGGCACTGTGCACCAGTTCCCGGGTACGTTCGTGGCGTAGAGCAGTTCGAATTGGTGTCGCTCGCTCACGGCCCGCCCGCCTCTCGGAGGTCGGCTCTTCCTAATCCTATTTGTGTCCAGACGACGGGGTAAGTGCCAATTGGCGGTCGGGGTGTGGTCATCCGCTATGCGAGCACGTCCATGTCGGGGACATGGGGCGGATCGATTTGGCTACCCTGACGGGCAAAGATCCCTCAATAGAGGACTCGAATGGTCAGCGAGAGCCAGCAAGGCACCACCGGACGGGGCAATCGCCGTCCGGGCGCATGGGTCTTGCTTATCGGCGTGTGGATCGA
>RCNF010001157.1_pt1 | contig 13831 bp, 12 predicted proteins | sample 2041311 | NCBI WGS metagenome assembly RCNF01 (sample SAMN09708228, study PRJNA481090) | Marine sediment metagenome, whole genome shotgun sequencing project. | biome: marine sediment; feature: ocean; material: sediment; isolation source: Sewage treatment plant 2 marine sediment (STP2) ... | reverse complement strand
ATCAGATAATCCAGGGCTTCCACCTTCGAACCCAGGAGATCGCCGAGGAGGGCGTAGAAAAGCCCGATCGGCGCCGTCCGAGTCCCGTCCGGGATCACCACCAGCACCCTTTTCCCGTCGAGATCCAGACGCCCGAGGCCCTCGGCTAAAACCACGCGAAGCTCTGTGTCGCTGAGGCCGTGCTCGGTATTGATGATTTTGTCGACCACGGTACTGCCGTTCAAATGGTCATGGCGGTAAAACCGCCATCGACCCGGATCACGGTGCCGGTCACAAAGCTCGACGCGTGAGCGGAAGCCAACCACACCACCGCACCGGCGAGCTCTTCGGCCTCGCCGAAACGATCCATCGGCGTGTGACCCATGATCGAAGCGACACGTTCCTCGGTCAGGAGTTTGCGGTTTTGCTCGGCCGGAAAGAAACCCGGGGCAACCGCGTTGACCCGCACAGAGTGCGGCGCCCACTCCCGGGCCAGGAACTGGGTCAGATTGTTGACCCCGGCCTTTGTGATCGAGTAGGTGAAGACCTTCGACAGCGGCGGGCCCGAAGAAGCCGACGAAATATTGATAACCGAACCGCCTTCGCCCCGGTCCACCATCTCCTGCCCGAAGATTTGGCAGGCCAGAAACATACTCTTGAGGTTGACCGTCATGATCCGGTCCCACTCCTCCTCGGTGATCTCGAAGAACGGCGTTCCCGAGTTAATGCCGGGAGCGTTGAGCAGGATGTCGACCCGCCCCCACAGGCTCAGGACCTGGCCGAGGGACTTGCGAAGATCTTTCTCGCTGGTCGCGTCGACTGCCATCCCGAGACTCTCGCTACCGGTTGCCTCGCGGATCGTAGCGGCACGTTGGTCCGCCGCGTCACCGTTGAGATCAAGAACTGCAACCTTGGCGCCAGCCGCACCCAGTGCATCGGCCATGGCCCCGGCCAGGACACCCCCGGCTCCAATCGCAACCGCAACCTTGCCTTCGAGTGAAAAGAGATTTTCCAGATAACTCATTCTTTTTCCCCACCGGCGCCGAACGGCGCAGTGTGGCGCCGGAAGTGCGCCACCAGATTTTCGTAATGCGCGGCCTCGTGTTCACCGAGAGCGGCAAGCAACCGCTCCTTGAACACATAGTCCCCGTTCGAATCCTTTTCGGTCAGCACCCGCCCGAAGGTCACGTGCAGCACCTGGCGGGCGTCGTCGTCCTCGAAGAGAATCGGCAGATCCCGGGCCTTCAAGTCGGTCGAAGGCGGTACTCGCTCGAGGTCGGCTGAGACGTGATAGGTGCGCCGTTCGTGTTCGTAGAGTGAGCGCGAGAACTCGAGGATCTCTCGAAAGAGCTTCGGCTCACAGGCGGCGATCGTGCGCAACGCCTCGAGGTAGCTCGTGCCGGCGGTCTTGACGTGGACTCCGCCCTTTCCGATCTCACCGATGACCCGGTAGACACCGAACTTGTCACTGCCGGAGTGGATGCTGATCTTGTAGGGACCGAGGGCCTCCGCGACCGCCAGGTGTTTCAGGTACTCACCCCGGAAAACCTCGAGATCGCCGCGGTAGTCGATGCCCTTTTCGAAATCGCCGATAAACCGGGGAGCCAAACCGATCCACTCGACCCCGAGCCGACGCAGCTCCGACGCCACCAGCCAGTGCTCGAAAGGAGTTGTCACCGAAGCGGTTTCGTCAACAGAGACCTCGACTTCGAACGGCAGATTTCCCATTGTCTTCGCGATGTGGCGATACATCTTCGCGGTGTGGGCCAGCGAAGCGCCGTATTTGACCCACGCTCGCAGAATGTCTTCGTTGGATGGCTTCAGGTCGAGGCCGCCACCGGTGAATATCACGTCACCTGAATAGCGGCGGAGGGCCGCTCCGAGGGTGTCTTCGAGATCGGACCAGGGCAGGTCGGCGGCAGCTTCTCGAAGCTCCGTCAATGACATCGTGTCGGCGGCATCGACCACGTGATCGCCGGGGTCGATCGTGAACATCGTGAAACCGGCTGCCGCCATCAGTTCGACATCGGCTGGGGTCTTGAGGTGGTCGGCATCCGCGCCCCAGGCTTCCTGCCAGCCTTCCTCGAGCACCGCCCAGGTCGCGGCATCCATGACCTCGTCGGGGGTCCGTTCGGTGCGCTCGAGTTCGCGTATCGACTGCTGGGCGAGGACCACCTTGAATCCACTGCCTTCCAGGGCACGCAGATGCGCCGGACCGGCGATGCCGAGACGGTCACCGAGACCAAAGGAGTCGTCGAGGCCGAGAGGCTGCGGCCGCGCACCATCACACAGTTCGCGCACCGCATCCGCATTCTTGTGGTTGAGCTCGCCAAGGCACGTCTCAACGTCCGGCTCCACCTGCCGGCGCTCACCCGAGAAGTTTGCAGCCACGCCAGTTTCATCCAAATCGACCGCGAGGACCTTTCGCCGACCCCGGTCCCGCGCCACCATCACGGCCCCTCCGGGTACCCAACGAACAGACCGTCGTACGACCTCGACGGTGCGGTCAGGACCAAGGTCAAACAGCATGGTGGCGCCTACGTCACCGGGTTCGGTCGTGCGAAGAGCCTTGAGTCGACTACGTACCTTCATTCCACCTCCGCCAGACCCCGGCCCAGAGCCAGGATCCGACCCACGTTTTGAGCTGCCGTTGATAGATTCTCCGGTCCTCGCTCGATCGCCTCTTCGAGCGAGCAGACGTCCTGAACCGCGGCGAATACCGCGTCGAAAAGACCGCTCAAATCCTCGAGATCGCCGTGAAGCGCGCCCGAGATGAGTATTGTACTCGCGCCGGCGTTTCGGGCCTTGGCGGCGAGCACGGCGCATAGCTTGCCGCCGGCCGTTTGTTCATCCGTCCGCCCCTCGCCGGTAACCAATATCTGGGCGTCGCGAATCTCTGCATCGAAGCCTGTGCTGTCCGCTACCAGATCCGCACCGGACGCCATCTCGGCGCCACAAAATGCGCGGAGCCCAGCGCCCAGCCCTCCGGCGGCGCCATCCCCGGGGCTGGTTACATCCGTCAAAAGCCCGGCGTTCATCCAGACCTGCCCGAGGCTGGCGAGGCCTTCTTCCAGGAGCTCCACCATCGCAGGCGTCGCGCCCTTCTGCGGACCGAAGACCCTCGCCGCACCTCGCTCGCCCAACAGGGGGTTGGTGACATCGCAGGCGACCCGGATCCGGCAGTCGGCGAGGGCCTGCATGACGCCGTCAGTTTCGATGGCGGCGATCGTCGCCAGGGCCTCCCCGCCTCGCCCGCATTCAGACCCGTCCGCGGAGAGCAATTTGAAACCAAGCGCCTGCGCCATCCCCGCCCCACCATCCACCGTCGCGCTGCCACCGATGCCGAGGATAATTTTGCGGACACCGGTTTCAATAGCAGCCCGCATCAACTCGCCGGTACCGTAGGTGGTGGCCTTCATCGGGTCCAGGCGATCGACCGAAACCAGCTCGAGGCCACTGGCAGAGACCATCTCCATGACGGCCGTCTCGCCATCTGGCAGGAGCCCATAGTGGGCTATTACGGGCTCTCCAAGAGGCCCGGTGACTGTGACCTCTCTGATCTCTCCGCCGGTCGCCCGGACCACCGCATCGGTCGTGCCCTCACCGCCGTCGGCGACCGGGATCACCTTGATCTCGGCATCTTCCAGGCTCTCGCCCAGCGCCTCGGCGATGATCGAGCCCGCCTCGTCGCTCCGCATGCTGCCCTTGAAGCTGTCAGCGGCAACCACGATCTTCACCGCTCACCCCTCCTTCTGGTCTTCTTGCGCCCACGTCAGGTGGTTGCCCATCTCGAGCCGCGCCTTGACCACGTCCCGAGCCTTGATCGCCTGGTAGATGCGGCGGTGTTGTTCTGAAGCTTCGGGGGCTCCCCGCCAGTTTTCGACCGTCGTTTTTCGATGGTCGTAAAAGAGGTCGGCCACCATTTCCATGATCGCCGCCAGCAGGGGGTTTCGCGCCGCCATTGCGACCGATCGATGAAATCGGATGTCATGAACGAGGAATCGCTGTTCGTCATCAAAAGAAGCGAACATTTCCATGACTTCCTCGGAGATAGCTGCCAACTCCTCACCGCCAGCCCGCTCGGCCGCGAGACCGGCCAGGTCGATTTCGATCACCCTCCGGGCCTCAAAAAGCTCAGCCTGGGGAATGCCATGGAGGGCGGTGAAGAGTGACAGTGGATTCACATCCAGCAGGGGCGGCCCATCAGCGACAAAGGTGCCTGCACCCCGCCGTGAATCGACGACACCTACGGTGGCCAGCGATTGCAGTCCGGCTCGTACGCTCGGGCGGCTGACGCCGATGAGCTGTGCGAGTTCTCTTTCCGGCGGCAGCTTGTCGCCAGCCTTGAACTCGCCGCTCTCGATGAGCTGCCGCACATAGGCCACTGCGAGCTTCGCAGCCACCGGAGGTCCGGTGGCAGTCGAAGCTTCTCTGCCTTTCGCGTTCTCAGGTCTCGTTTCGTTCATTGGTCTGACCACATGCCACAGTCTACATCCTGGGAAGACTCATGTAAAGAACTGCTGGTAGCCCGCGAGTTTAAACCAAAACTGCAATGTTTATAATGATTTTACGAAAATTATCTGATCTTTTTGAGACTCCGGATTTGAGCTGAACGCTTGCCTCTCTCAAAATGAGATTGAGGACGTTACAAAACTAATGGTCTGTCCAATTTCGTCAAAGTTTACGCGTCCAGAGTGGTTGGCTCAGGTTACGATCCTATCTTCGACAGTTTCGCCCCTGGCAACCCGGCCTCCTCGCAGAACGACGGACCTCCGAACAACGGCGCCTTCACCGACGAAGCAGCCTGACTCGAGGAAGGCTTCGGGCCCGATCTCACAATCGTCGCCAAGCGCTGCGTCCGGCTCGATGTGAAATGGCTCTACCAGAGTCCTTCCACAACCAACCGCGGCCGATCCCTTTCGCAGAGGCTCTGAGCCATCCGAGAACAACCGTCGAGTCAGCTTCAACAGATCTTCCGGTGACGATACCTGGAACCGCTTGTCTGCGAGCACCCCGATGACCGTCCGATCGCCATCTATCAGTCCTTGAATTGCGTCCTGGAGTTCGTATTCGCCCCGGAGGGATGGCTGAACCGATGGGAGGAGCTCCAGCAATCGCGGAGAAAAAACATAGTGAGGAAGGCTTACCGTGTTTGACGGCGCATTTTCCGGACACGGTTTCTCCACAATTCGGCGAATCCGCGCGCCGTCCAGTTCCACGACCCCACTCCGACTGAGCTTCTCCGGCTCGACATCGAGCAGACTGAGAACCGCATCGGCGTCGTCATCCACCGAGAAGAGCTTTCGGACGTGCGCCGGATCCAACAGGCTGTCACACGCCGACAAAACGAACCGGCCATCGACGAGAGGAGCGGCGAGTCTGAGAGCGTGTGCCATACCGAGGCGTTCTTCCTGGATAACGAACCGAGCGCTGATATCGAGCGAAGTTCGTTCGGTGAAATAGCTCCAAATTTCGGTGTCATCAGGAGAGATGACGAACACGACATCGCGGACTCCATTTTCAACAAACGGTTGCAAGGCCCTTTCGACGAGCGGTCGTCCGAGCACCGGAACCATGGCCTTGCTGCGATTCGCCGTCACCGGCCTGAGCCTGGTTCCCCGCCCCGCGGCCAGGATCACCGCCTGCATCAGGCTTCCAATTCCATAACCTGCGCCGGTCCTCCCGGACGGCAAGCGTGGAAGGACGCCTTGGCCGCGGCTTCGGGGTGGGCAAAGTCATAACGCCGCTTGACCTCCTCGATGATCGAGGGGCCGGCTTCCGGATCGATCAGCGCGATACAGCTTCCACCGAAGCCACCGCCTGAAAAGCGGGTACCGTACACCCCAGGAGCATCGCGCAAAGCTTCATACAACGTCACCAGCTCGGCAGTCCCACTCTCGTAGTTGTGAATCGAGCTGGCACCCGACGCCGTCATCAGAGCGCCAAATCGATCGAGGTCGCCCTGGCGCCACGCCTTCACGCCGTTGTGTACCCGTCGTTGTTCACCGAAGTAGTGCGCGGCCCGCCGCCGTTGAGCCTGCGGAAGATCAGCGGCAAACCGCTCAAAGACCTCGGGCCGAACATCTGACAGCACCGGGTGCTCTCTAGGCGCTTCACCTCCGAGCTCCAATAAGAGTCTGGCGGCCTCATGGCACTCTCTGACCCGGTTATTGAACCCGGAATCGGCCAGGGTTCGACCAACACCGGAGAAGGCGACCAGGACGCGAAAGCCTTTCCACCCGGGGGGGGGTGGCACCTGCTCGATACTCAGATCTGAGCAATCCACACGGGTGAGGTTCCTGTGCTCGGCGAAGAGAATGATGCTCTGGTCGAGGCGGCCACTTGCCACGCCCACATACTCGTTTTCCGCCCTCTGGACCAGGCCGGAAATCTCCTCTCGACTGATATCGATTTCGTTCACCCGCGTCAGAGCGAGCAGATAGGCAACGATCACAGCAGCGGACGAACTCAACCCCGCGCCCGGCAGATCTCCTCCGATCACCGCCCGGAAACCGGTGCGAAGGCGGTGTTCCTTCGAAAGGACCGCAACAGCGGCACGGACATAGTCGCCCCAATCGCCTGCCGTTGTCTGCACCTGGCACCCTACCTCAACGCTGACCTCACCCGGAAAATCGAGACTCGCCACCCTTACGACAGCATCCGGTTCGGGAACCGCGGCCATCACGACCTGCCGGTCGACGGTCATCCCTGTCACGACACCACCCTGGTGGTCGACGTGTGCTCCAAGCGGGCAGATCCGCAGCGGAGCTTCGACGAGGAACGCCTCGGACTCGTCGAAGGAAGAGTGCTCGCCCAACCGGGCAGCGAGCTCGGAACCCCGGTCATGTCGAACTGATTTCCGCCCGTCCATCCTCACCTACCGAACATTTGATCTCGGTCAATCATGCGTCGGTCGAGAATAGCCCCGCGTAACCGGGTGAGCAACTGACGATGTCGGCGTCTACAGATAGTCGAGCAGCGACTGTGCGGTCGCCGCATCAGGATCATCGGGGGCAACCTCGAGGAACTTCCGCAATGCCTGCTTCGCGCATTCCACGTCGCCCATCATGTTGCAGGTCAGACCGAGCTGGAAATACGCCGGGGCGAGCTCCGGCTCTCGTTCGAGGATGACCTCCAGCAGGGCCTTCGATCCAGCCAGCTCATTGTCGTCGAACAGGACCTGGGCGTGCTGCAACATCTGATTGGAAACCAACTCTGGGTTGGCGTCCGCAAGTCGACGCGCCGACGGAATCAACCTGTCGATATCGCCAATCATCAGCTCCGCGAAATACGCGGTTCCGACCGCGTCCGTGTTGTCAGGCTGGAGCCGGAGGATTTCCTCAGCGGCGTCGGCTGCGATCTGGAAGTTCTTGAGTTCCATCGCCACCGCGGCGGTCGCGATCTGGGCCTCTGGAAAGTCCGGATCGATCTTGGTAGCCTCAAAAAAGCGATCGAGGGCGGTCGGCATATCTTGGACCTCGAGAGCAGTCACTCCCTCGTTGAAAACCGGTATCGCTTCCTGTCGCGCCGCACTTTCCTCGCCCTCAACCTCGGCTTCGGGTTCGTCAGCGCTGTTGTTTTCGGCCTCCGCCTGAGCCGTTGAGGGCGGGTCATCAGCAAACGCGGGGATCGAGAGCAAACCAAAGATCAAAAAGACGCAAATGACGACTCCAACATTGACACTGGTTTTTTGTTGAGACATCTCAATGGCTCCTGTTCGCCGTGCATCCTACATCGGATCCTCGCTACGCGTAAGATCTGCTGTGCTCGATACCCGTTTTGGTATCGTCACAACTCTCGAAGGGGGCCCAGATATGAAACTCGACGGTCAGGTCGCGATCATCACCGGCGCGTCCAGCGGCATCGGCCGCGGCGTAGCGCACGAGCTCCACCGAGCCGGTATGAAACTGATCATCAACGGGCGGCGAGCAAATCGGCTCGAGGAACTCGCCGCCGAGCTGAGCGAGGCAGAACCGGTTCCAGGTGACCTCACAGACAACTCTCTGCCACAGCAGCTGGTCGACACCGCCATCGACCGCTTCGGACAGCTCGACGTGGTCTTCAACAACGCCGGCATCATGCACACGGCGCCCATCGACTCAGCCGACATCGAGATGCTGTGCACCAATGCGCGAGTTAATTTCGAGTCCGCGGTTCGCATGGCCTACACAGCTCTCAAGCACTTTAAGACCCAGGAGAGCGGACACCTCATCACGACGTCGTCAATTCTCGGCACCAAGGTCCGACCAACCGCCGGTGTCTACGCGGGAAGCAAGTACGGCGTCGAAGCGCTGACCGAGGCTCTGCGTATGGAAGTCGCCGGCACCGGTATCCGAGTCGGGTGTATCGAACCCGGGTTGGTCAACACCGAGCTCCAGGACCACTTCGATGTCCACCCGCGGGACATACTCGGCATGGAGCAGCCGCTGGAACCTGAAGACATTGCCCGATGTGTGCGCTTCATGCTCGAGCAACCGGCGCATGTTTCGATCCCGAGGATGATGGTGCTGCCGTCCGAGCAGGCGATGTAGGGGAATATTGATCAAATGCTGACCCGGTTGGTTATCTTCGACCTCGACGGCACGCTCATCGACAGCATAGGCGACCTCGCCGACGCGATGAACGCTGTACTGGAGAGTCTCGGTCACCCGATCCATCCGCGGGACAACTATCGTTTTCTTGTCGGCGATGGGATCGAGATCCTGGTTCGCCGTGCGCTTCCGCCAGAGATCGTCGACGAGACGGATATCCCCAAAGTCGTCGGCTTGATGCGGCAGGAGTACTCGACGCGGTGGACGGCAACGACCCGTCCTTTCCCAGAGATTCCTGAGCTCCTGGCCCAGCTCCACGCTCGGAATATCTCGTCCGCGGTGCTTTCAAACAAACCTGACTTCCCGACCCGAGAAATCGTTGGCGAGCTGTTCGCCGGCAACCCATTCGAAATCGTTCGTGGTGCTCTCGACGGTGTGCCGCTCAAACCGGACCCAAGCTCCGCTCTCGGCATCATCTCCGAGTTGGGCCAATCACCCCATCAATCGATTTTTGTAGGCGACACAGCGGTCGATATGGCGACGGGGGTCAACGCGGGTATGCGGTCGGTCGGCGTCACCTGGGGGTTCCGGGATGCTCACGAACTCATCGAAGCGGGCGCGGATCACGTCGTCGGCACACCGCTTGAACTGCTCGATCTCCTCGGTTGACTTGCGGAGCCTCAGTAGTTCCAGCCCAACAGGTTCCAGTAATTCAGGAACCACACAAACGCGACCGCCGTACCGCAGAACAACGACGCGGAAATCCGACTTTTGAGGGCACCGTCCTTCTTGACCCATCGGGTAATGACTAACATCAGCAGGGCGATCGTGAGGAAGGCCGTCAACACCGGCAGGGTGAGCGCAGTGTAGATGCTGTTCGGGAAGAGATAGGTTTCCATCACCTCGATCAGCATCACGAGGAGCCACCCAAGGAAAAGCACGTTAAGGACAGACAGCCCGGTCGCCACGCGGTGACTCCACCGCTCGATCGTCGTTCTTTCTGGTGCGCGTTTTCGGCCGGTCCAAGCTCGAAAAATTCGGATGACGAATATCAACAAACAGACGACCAGAACCGCCAGGTGGAATCGAACGGTTTCGTACCATTTGATCTTCTCAAAAGAAAACGCGGGCATGGGGTGAAGGTGCGTAATTTCGCCGTCTTCGTTTTCCTCGAAGGCGATCGTCGAAACACTGCCGAACAGCTTGTCCCCGACCGGTCGGAAGAGGAGCGGCTCGACCTCGACGATCTCGGCGCGCTCTCCCCACACCGACAACATCAGGCTGTCGTTAGCCGTGGCCTCGACCCCGAGATCGCCGACGGCAAACGCGGCGACCTTTTCGATGGTCTCATAAGATGATCGGCACATCCGGTACGACCCGGTAAACCGATCGGCCCGGGTCGCGAAGTCCAGCGGTTCATCGACGGGCAACTCCTCCAATTCGGGGTAGTAGCGATCGAGGAAGACCGATACGATCTGGTTCCGCGCGTCCCCGCCGGTGTCGCTGTTGAATGAGACAAAGATCCCGACCCCCTCCTGCGTGAGCAGCACGAGATCGCTGTGAAAATAGGCGAGGTCGCCGCCGTGGGCGATGGCTCGGCGGCCATTGGCCTCAACCTCGTAGAAGCCGTGCGCCATCGCCGGGATCCTGGGATCCGAAACGAAGAGCCGGCTCTGCATTTTCCTGGCCGTGCCCTCCTCGAGGATGCGGTTGTCACCGTACCGACCGAGTTGCAGGTGGGCGATCATGAAGCGCGCCATGTCCAAGGCACTGGTGCTCATGGCACCATCGGCCACCGCCGGATCGAACTCGAAGGCCTGGACGCGATGAACACCCGAGTCGAACGAATGGCCGGCGGCCAGATCGACCTCGAACTCCGGAGGCACAGGCTGTCGAAAGGTGCTGTGTTCCATCCTCAGCGGCTGGTAAATGTTCTGTTCCACGTACTCCTCGAAGGGAAGCCCCGACACCCGTTCAACGATATAGCCGGCGAGACCAGCACCGTAGTTGGAGTAGGCACTCACCTCCCCCGGAGGCCATACCCTCGCGGGAATGTTCTGCGCCATCACCTCTCCGAGAGGCGCCATGTCTTCCGGTCCGTCGGCGAACAGTCCGCGCGCACGATCCTCGAAACCGGCGGTATGGGTCAGAAGGTGGGTGAGCGTAACCTGTTTCGGGAACGTGGCCGGGATCTCGAAGTCGAGATACGTGTTCACGTCCTCGTCCAGGTCCACCCTCCCCTGCTCCCAGAGCTGCATCACGGCGGTCCAGGCGAAGAGCTTGGAGATCGAGGCGATCCGGAACATGGAAGTGGCAGCGTCGACCGTGGTGCCTTCCTCTGCATCGGCGAGGCCGTATCCCTTGGCAAAGAAGATCTCGCCGTCCTTGACTACCGAAACCGTCCCGCCGGCAACATCGTGGGCCTCGAGCAAAGCCTCCACGGCCCCGTCCATGAAGTTCTCCAGCTCCACCGGATTGACCAGGGCGCCACCAGTCACGGGCCCCGATGATTCGGCTGGAACCTGGGCAGATACCATCTGACCGATCAAGCACACCGCCAGCAAAATCGCTGTCTTTTGCATTCGGCACACCCTCCTTCTTTTCAGCGCCGAGCCACCTCGAGTTCCTCGAGCCGCGCCGCAATCTGGGCGCCGTGTGAGCCGGTGTCGACCGTCGTCATCACGTCGAGGATGGTGCCGTCGACGTCGATGATGAATGTCCACCGCTCGGGATATGCGCGACCCTCGTGCACCACGCCGTACGCTGTGGCGACCTCTTTGTCCGGATCGCTCAGAACGGGATAGTCGAGACCGAGGCTCTTGGCAAAACGACCGTTGGTTGCGGCAGAATCGCAGCTCGCGGCAAAGAGGGCGATGTCGTATTGGTCGAGTCCGGATCCTTCAGATGCCGGAAGGTCGACCTCTTTTCCGCTCTCGAGCTCGACAATGAATGGTTTGGTACGTCCGCTGGCACGCAGCGAGTTGCACTCGCGGGTTCAACCACCGGTGAAGGCCTTTGGAAACCACGCCAGGACGACGACCTGTTTGCCACGAAAGTCCGCAAGGCGATACGTCGTATCGTCACTTCCGGGAAGCTCGAAATCCGGCGCCTGATCACCGATGTTCAGGTCGTTCGAACCGGCGAACGCCGCAATCGAGTGGAACCCCAGAATGGCAGCTCCAACGAGGAAAATCGCGACGCTGACTCGATGGTTTTTCATGAGCACCGACCTCCTGTATTTCTTGCTAGGGACGCTGTGGTTGGGAGCCGAGTATGTCAGCGCCGGTACCACGGCGCAATGGTCAACCCAGTCGCATCCACAGCCGGCCACCGCTCGCCGAGTGCTACAGTCTCGATATGTTCCGGGGTGTAGGCGGTCAATTCCAGGTAGCGGCGTGGATGGCCATATTGGCGGCGTCCCTTGCTCCGGCGTCCGGCCGGGAGGGCACGGAGCCTGAGCGCAATGACGTTGACGCGGCCGCACACCGGTTGGCAGAGGAAATCCTCGACGCAGGGCCAACGAAACAACGGTTGCCTTTGACCTCCGACACCGAGCACGCACGAACGATTGACCCGGTGCTGACCAGGGGCACCCCGATATGGATCCACGAGGAGCTTCCGTCTCCGCCGTTGACTGTAGTTGGTGGCAGGGTGTTCTCCTATAGCGATCACGTGTATGACCCTCTCGACGCTCCGGTCCTCAAGATTCGATCCATCGACGACGACCAGGTCATCCCCTTTTTGTTTCGGGTCGTTGTCAGTCCCGAAAATCAGCTGTCCGAGCATTCAGCGATCACGATCACGTTGCCCCCTCTGCCCATTTTCAGCGCCAGGATCGTGGACGTCGCGGCATGGGTTGATTCCAAACCGGCCGAGGTTTCTATCAGCGATTCCTCCGCCGAATCGAGAATCGAAATCCGCGTTCCACTGTCAATGAAGGGGATCCAGGGCCGGTCGACTGCTCAAACGCCGATCACCGTGATCGTCGACGGCGTCCTTCGACTCGGTACCTACGCAACGTTGACGACAGGCCGGCGGGGGGGAACACCAGGTTCCACAATCGACCCCGCAATTGCCCGCCTTTCACGGCTCGAGATAGATCGCGACTTCAACAACTTTGATGAGCGAGAACAACTGCAAGAAGTTGCGGACACCCTGGCCGCCAAATCGGCAACAACCTACGAGAAGGTGCTCACAGTCAATAGCTGGGTCAGCAGCCGTCTGCGCTATCGTGAGAGCCCAGCGACCCGCTCCCCATTCGAGGTCCTCCAGGACCGAAGTGGAGACTGTGACGACTACGCAACGCTTGCGGTCGCTTTGCTTCGTGCGATGGAAATCCCGGCTCGCCGGGCCACCGGGTTGCTCTACGATTTCGACACGATTGCTGCCCATGCATGGGTCGAGGTGGCGCTACCGACGCGGGGTGGCGGTCTTCGCTGGTTCATCGTCGATCCGACGCTGGCCGTGTCCACACCCTTCGAGGACCGTAAAGCAGAATACGTCCAGTTCAAGGACCGTGTTCTGATGTACCCGCTACGGCCGGTGATCGGTGTGGAGGGCCCTTCAGGACGACCAATCATCGATGCCCTGTTCAACTGGCGAAAAACGACAGAGCCCTCGTCTGCCGGCCCCCGAGAAGCGGACGCCTTTATTGAATTGGTGATCGAAGGTGTCGATCGAGCGATCTCGCGCGCCGCTGAGGAGCTCGCCGAAGGAGACCTTCTGTTCCAAAGAGAGTCCGCCTCGATCGTCGGAAGCCCCTATCTGATAGTTGACCGGCCGGTCATCGAAAAAGGCTCCAGCCGTCTCCAACTGCGACTCGAAAACGAGGAGCGCCTGGTGCTGGATCTGGTGGCTGAGAACTCATCGGCCCTCGAGTCAAAAGCTGACCTCGAAACCATCGACCGGATGAGGGCCGCATATACGGATCTCAATAAGCTTCTCTTTAGCGGGATGCAGGCCCATCACAACCTGGAGTTGATCTTCTTGCGGGACCGCCACAGCGATCGCCTGCAATCCGTCAGCCTTCGTTGTGGCCGGTATCTGATCGAGCACTATCTCGACCGCGTCCTCAAGAGGCTCACCAAGGCCGATCTTCTGACGGAAGAGGAGATGGACGGTATCACCGCCGTGGCCGATGCATCCGGTGGCAAAAATCTGTATTTGCTACAAGAACTCGCGCGGAAACTGGCGATAAGCGCCGAAGGCGCGACAGATGAATAGCCTGGGGCGTGAGCCCCAGGGGTCCGGACGGATAAATACGAAAGCCCTGCAGGGGCGACAGACAAAATGGCCGCACATCTCATCTGTCGCCGCTCCGC
>RCNF010002430.1_pt1 | contig 13833 bp, 13 predicted proteins | sample 2041311 | NCBI WGS metagenome assembly RCNF01 (sample SAMN09708228, study PRJNA481090) | Marine sediment metagenome, whole genome shotgun sequencing project. | biome: marine sediment; feature: ocean; material: sediment; isolation source: Sewage treatment plant 2 marine sediment (STP2) ... | reverse complement strand
ATTATGAAGCTATAAAAGCTGAACTAGATGCCGCTAAAGCTCAGATAGAGATGATTCATCGAATAGGAAAAACTTTGAGATAGTTCTTTTAAAAGTGGCTTTTAAGCCACTTTTTTTCTTATAATCCGATTTTTTTACTTATTACGCTTTTCTCTATCTGCTTGTTTTATAGTATATTTTATCACTATGGTAAAAAAATGTTGTTTTTTTACCAATTTTTTTTGAATGTGGTTTGAATAAAGACTATACTACCTTCGCGGATAAACATTGATTAATGGAACGTTTGTTCTGAATAGTCGTTTCGAATTTTAATAACTAACAAGTAGTAAAGGATGTACAAATATGAAGATTAAACATCAACTCTCTATTGCAACACTATTAATGGCTGGCGTTTTTGTTACAGGTTGTTCACAGCAACAAGTAGCAGGTGGTTCACAGTCTAGTGGTGGTTCACAGGTAGCAGGTAGTTCACAAGCTGCTGGTTCACAACAAGTAGCAGGTGGTTCTCAAGTTTCTGGTGGTTCACAGCAGTCTGCTGGTGGTTCTCAAGTAGCAGGAAGTTCACAGTCTGGTTCACAGCAGCAAGTTGAAGGTGCAGCTCCAGTTGTAGTTGAACCAGCTCCGGCTCCAGTGATGGCTCCTAAGCCAGTAATGGCTCCTAAGCCAGTAAATCGTTGGGCACATACACACCCTGCACAGCCACGTTGTACTAATTCTGTAACACACACTCACAAGTATAACCAAGCTAATCACAGACATACTTATAGCTGTAGTCGTCCTGCGGCGCCTGCTAAGCAACAAGTTGATGTTCGTGCATTACAAATGAAGCTAAAGGCTAAAGGTTACTACAAAGGTCCTATCGATGGTATCGTTGGTCCAGGTACACGTAGTGCATTACAGCGTTTCATGAAGCGTTAATCTATTGCAAAATAGTTCTCTGTTTACAGAGATAAAGATGGGACTAGGGAGTAATTCTTAGTCCCATTTTTTTTGCACTATTATATAGTTTTTAATATATATTCTATGAACTATGGTTGATCAAGTTGGTCAATAGTTTAAGGATCTATATCTATGATGTTCAAGGGTTAAAAAATCAATTACTTTACTAAAAGTTTACTATTTCTCATTTTGTTTTGTCTGAGTTCTCCGTCTATGGCTGTAGTTTGGCGTGCTACAAATACTTGGGATAATGTGTGGGAGAAAAGATACCAGCATTGGGTAAAAAATAATTGGACTGAAGAGTTCTTTATGGATCCTAAAAAGCCTATTTATTATAAATATGCACACGATTGTGCGGATGCTGTTTATGCAATGAGGCTTATCTTCTCCTATGAAAATAAACTCCCTTTTGTAGTAAATAACCCAGCTAAACGAGGTAAAACATTTAGTAATGGTAAAACAAGCTGGAATAAATACCCTGAACATGTTCGAGTAGGGAAGTTTTTGGATTTTATTGCAAATTATACGAGTACTCGTTCTCTTGAAAAAGATACATTCCCCATTGCTTTAGATGACATTAAGCCAGGTGATGTTTATGTAGCGCCAGATGTTCACTCCTATCAAATTGTTAATATTACTGATACTGGGATTGCTGAGGTTGTATCTTCAACTACTCCTCGAGCACCGCGCTTTCTAGTTCGGATACCATCATTTCCATTTTACGTACCAGAAGACACTAAAGGAAAAAGTGATGGTTATCGACGCTTCATTCAGCCCCAAAATATTCGTAAGCCAATTAAAAAACAACCAGGCTATAACGATGAACAGTTTAAGATAGCCAAAGCAGTAAATTTTGACTACGTAAAATTTACAGATATTATTTCAAGTGCTTTGGGTAAGCGAAAGGAAGCACCAGATGAAAAAACTTTACGATTACTGATTGCCATGTGCAAGTACGCAAACGATAGAAGTGTATATGTTTACGATGCATTATGGCATTTACAGGAGATTCGTAAAAAAGGGCGTAAATGCATGACACGTGCAGAATATAATAACTATTCTACACCTTCTCGAGATAGGCGTTTAAAAGCATTTTTTACTGCGGTGAAAAATCATCATGATAAAAATCAAAAATTTAAGCATTGGACTCAACCCCAGCGTTGGGCAAAAGCTTTATTTTCTGTTAAGGAGCCGAGACCTAAAGAGGTTGAGGATCTAAACAGTTTTTGTCAGGTGCAAATGAGCTTTGGTTCTGAATATTACATTCCTTTGAGAGAATTGAGGCAGAATTTATCTGCGGGTAAGGTTGTTTCCGACCCTCATGCTCCATTAGAGTATAGATGGGGTGCACAATTGTCACCCTATAAGCCAAGCTGTAAGGCATACTAATTAACATGGATGTATTGACAACTTGTCATTACTAAAGATGACTTCGTCTGCTTATTTTATTGAAAACACTTTAATTTGGTTATAATTTAACCAACTATAAAAAACACACTGATTTCTATTATGGCTTTATTACCTATTATTCTCGCGGCTGGTCAAGGGACGCGAATGAATTCCTCATTACCCAAAGTATTGCATCCCATTGGTGGTAAACCAATGCTGCAGCATGTTATTGATAGTTGCCAACAATTAAACTTAGACTCAATTGGGGTCATAATTGGGCATGGTGCCGAACAAGTAAAACAGAGTGTCACTGCAAATAGTATAAGTTGGGTATTGCAAACTGAACAGAAAGGAACTGGTCATGCTGTTCTTCAAGCTGTAGATTTGATGTCAGATAATGATGTCGTAATCATAGCTTATGGTGATGTGCCTTTGATAAAAACAGAAACTCTTGAGAAATTAGCGTCAAAACTAAACAAATCCATACTGACAGTTCTAACAACTAAATTAGATAATCCTTTTGGCTATGGCAGAATTATTCGTGATGAGGCATCACAAATTCAATACATAGTTGAAGAAAAAGATGCTAGTTCTGAAGAAAAGTATGTGATAGAGGTAAATACAGGATTCATTGCGGCAAAAGGTGTTGATTTAAAGCGTTGGTTGAACCAAATTAAACCTAATAATTCACAGGGCGAATATTATCTTACAGATTGTATTGCCATGGCTGTTGCAGAGGGTGGTATTGTTGAATCTGTGATTTGTGAAAACCCTTTAGAGGTCGAAGGGGTAAATGATCGAACTCAACAAGCAAAACTAGAACGTGCTTATCAAAAGGAACAAGCTGAAAAACTAATGCTTGCTGGCGTAACTTTGGCTGATCCGAACAGAATAGATATTAGAGGGACACTATCAGCTGGCAAGGATGTTTTTCTTGATATTAATACCGTTATAGTTGGTGAAGTCGTTCTCGGAAATAATGTAGTAATTCAGCCAAATTGTGTTATTGAGAATGCGATTATTGGCGACAACTCTATTGTTAAAGCTAATTCAATAATTGAGTCAGCTCGTATTGGTAATTCATGTGATGTCGGTCCATTTGCTCGTATTCGCCCTGATACAGTGCTTCATAATGAAGCTAAAGTGGGTAATTTTGTAGAAGTAAAAAAGTCTACGATAGGTCATGGAAGTAAAGTTAGCCATCTCAGTTATATCGGTGATACGACAATGGGTGATGATGTGAATATTGGTGCTGGCACGATTACTTGTAATTATGATGGAGCTAATAAATTCCAAACTATTATTGGCGATGGTGTATTTATTGGTTCAGATACCCAATTAGTTGCTCCGGTAAATATAGCTAAAGGTTCGACGATTGGAGCAGGTTCAACCATTACTAAAGATACTCCTAAAAATGAGCTAACGCTTTCTCGTTCAAAGCAAAATACTATTAAAGGCTGGGTCAGACCTGTTAAAAATAACAAAAAGGATAATAAATAATGTGTGGAATTGTCGGAGCTATTGCTCAGCGCCCAGTTACTGAGATATTGCTCGAAGGACTGAGAAGATTAGAATATCGCGGATATGATTCTGCTGGCGTTGCTTTGATCGATGATGAGGGAGCTATCCAACGAGTAAGATCTTTAGGAAAAGTAGCTGCACTGACAGAGAAATTACAACAACAGCCTCAGGCCGGTCATATAGGTATTTCTCATACGCGTTGGGCGACTCATGGTGAGCCTGCAGAACGTAATGCACACCCTCATATGAGTCAGAATAAAGTGGCTGTGGTTCATAATGGAATTATCGAAAATTATGAAGTTCTTCGTGCTTCCCTAATTGAACAGGGTTATGAGTTTGAATCAGAAACAGATACTGAAGTTATTGTTCACCTAATAGAATCAAATTTAAAAGACGACGTTAGTCTGCTGGATGCAGTGAAAACATCAATTAAGCAATTAAAGGGTGCTTATGCTTTAGGTGTTATTTCTTCGCAACAGCCGGATGTATTGATCTGTGCCCGTGAAGGTAGTCCTTTGTTGATTGGTGTAGGAGTTGGAGAGCACTTTATTGGCTCAGACGTACAAGCTTTACTGCCTGTTACTAGCCTTTTTATGTATCTCGAAAACGGTGATGTCGCAACCTTAACAAAAAATGATGTGACTATAGAAGATGAATCTGGCAACCCTGTTGAACGAGAAGTAAAACAATCTAAAGCTAGCTCTTTAGAGTCAGACTTAGGTGATTATCGTCACTACATGATCAAAGAAATTTATGAGCAACCTCATGCAGTACAAAACACGCTAGAAGGTCGCTTAGGCCGAAATGATATCAAGCAATGCATTGATGGTGAGAATGTTCTTGAGATTTTGAAGCAAGTGGAAGAAGTGCAAATCGTTGCTTGTGGCACCAGTTATCATGCCGGATTAATTGCTCGTTATTGGATGGAGGCTTTAACAGATATTCCTTGTCATGTTGAGGTCGCTAGCGAGTACCGCTATCGCCGCCAAGTCCCTAGAAAAAACATGCTGTTCGTTACGCTATCCCAATCTGGCGAGACAGCAGATACACTGGCTGCATTAGAGAAAGTGAAAGCCGATGGTTGTCTTGCGAGTCTTAGTATTTGTAATGTTGCTGAAAGTTCGTTACAGCGAGAATCAGACTTCTCTTTATTGACGATTGCAGGTCCTGAGATTGGTGTTGCATCGACGAAAGCATTTACGACTCAATTGGTCACTTTGCAATTGCTCATAGGTTTGTTGATGCAAGCGAAGGGCGATAAAGCTAATCAAGTCGCTAAAATGGTAGCAAACCTTAAGAAATTACCTGCGTTGATAGAGCAATCGCTAGAGCATGATAAGGCGATTGAGAAAATGGCTGAGCATTTCATTGAAAAGCATAATGCGCTATTTTTAGGCCGTGGAGATCAATACCCTGTGGCAATGGAAGGAGCACTCAAGCTCAAAGAAATTTCGTATATTCACGCTGAAGCTTATCCTGCAGGTGAATTAAAGCATGGGCCTTTAGCTCTTGTTGATAATGAAATGCCGATAGTTGCAGTCGCACCAAATACCAATTTATTAGAAAAGTTAAAGTCTAATCTGGAAGAAGTTCGTGCAAGAGGTGGAGTCTTATATCTTTTCGCAGATAAATCGTCAGGTATACAATCACAAGATAATATTGAAGTGATTGAGATGGATGACGTGCCAGAAAGTATTGCCGCTATTATCTATACGATTCCATTGCAGTTGCTGTCATATCACGTTGCAGTATTTAAAGGGACAGATGTTGATAAGCCGCGTAATCTAGCTAAATCTGTTACGGTTGAATAATTAGTTAACTGTTTATTCGATAGTTGAATGTTTTAGAACTTTAGTAAGTAAATCGATTTAATGAAAGAGTTGCCTATAAAGTAGGGGGGGTGTCTTTTAGAAAACAATTTCTAATATTAAATATAATACAGTAATAACGAACTCACCAAGATCACTGCAACCCATAATACCATTGAACTACTAGGTGAAGTCTGGCCGAGTATGCCTTGGGGCCCATGTTGCATATGTAGTTTTTCAAAAAAACGTTGAAGTTTTATAAAGAGTATATCTGTCGTTTTCTTCACAAAATCTCCCATGTGTATTGAAAATTCCGTGCCGATTATTCTTAGGAATCTGCGATAAAACCAGTCGAAGTCAAGAGTAATGGTTAGTGTACGTTTCATTAAAGGCAATAAAGCAAAAAATGCAAATCCTGCGAATAATAAAATCTGAAATTGCGTGACTAAATGGCCTGCCGTATAGGCTTCATAATCAATTGGGTAGGGAAGGATCTTATAAAGTAAATTTGGGAAGATACCTATGAAAATACATAAAAAAGAGAATATTGTCATAGCTGCGCGCATATTGATTGGTGGCTCAGGTGGGCGTAATCCTGAGTCCTTCTGGAAGAACACAAACCACGGGAATTTTATTCCAGCATGCAAAAAGACCCCGGCTGATGCCGCCATCAATAACAACCATACTGTCACCATACCTTCATTAGCTGCAGCAGATGTTTCCAGAGACTTAGTAACAAAACCAGAAGTGAAAGGAACTGCAGAAATGGCTAATGCGCCAATGATGCCATGTAATGCCGTTTGAGGCATAGACTGAAAAAGTCCGCCTAAATCAGTACATTTGCGTTTGCCAGTCATCATTAACACGCTTCCTGCAGACATCAATAGCAACGCTTTGTAGATAATATGAGCAAAAGCATGTGCTGATGCGCCATTTAAGGATAGCGAAGTTCCGATGCCTATTGCAACTACCATGAAGCCTACTTGATTGACAATACTGTAGGCGAGTATACGGCGCATATCATTTTCCAATAGCGCATAGATGATGCCGTAAAAAACCATAAACAAGCCGATAGGTATTAAAATTTCAGCACCAGGAAATCCAACTAAAAGTGCAAATACAGCTGTTTTGGTTGTGAACGCAGAAAGAAACACAGTGCCACTGGGAGAAGCTTCAGGATAGGTATCTGCAATCCATGCAGAAAAAGGTGGCGCACCAGCATTTATTAAAAAGCCAATCAGAATTAATACTTTGCCAATAGAGTCCGGCTTCATGCTGGTAAAGGTGATATCACCCGTGCTCATTACGTGCGCAGTAATACCTGCCATGAGTATTACACCTCCGAGGAAGTGAACCAGTAAATAGCGCATACTAGCGCGATAGGCTGTTTCTGTGCCTGCAGCCCAGACTACGGCGGTTGATCCGAGAGCCATGATCTCCCAGAAAATAAATAAGGTAATCAGGTCGCCTGCGAAGGTGACGCCTACAGCAGAACCAGCATAGATAAAGGCAGCGGTAAGTTCGAGTGTGTTTGCCTGCTTCCATGCATACAAGCCTCCAACCATTGCCATAATTAAGAAAATAGTAGCAAACAAGCGTCCTTCTGCGCTCGAATGAACTGGGCTTAAGGCATAGTCTAGAAAAGGAAGGCTGACTGAATTACCGTCGGGTAGAGTCCATACTAGCACTAGAGCTAATATTGGTAGACCAATTAACAGGGTAGGTCGTAATAAGCCTTTTAAAAAAGGAATCAGAAACGCACCAAGTACTAGAATCAGTCCAGGAGGGAATGCGAAACTGGTGTTAACGACTTCATTCATCGTAATAATCATCCTTACGTTTTAGGAAAATACCCAAAAACTTGGCGCAAATGACCATGGCAGCGCAGGTCAGAAAGCCATACCAAGCAAAAAAGCCAAATGTTGTATCCATTGTAAATCCTGAACCCGGTAAATGTTCTTCATGTTTTATAAAGAATTCTGGAAGAACGGCTAAAACGAGAATTCCTATCTGAATCATCCATAGCTTAGGCAGATTCTCTTTGCGGTAAAACCAATGTTTTTGTTCACTCATGGGTATTAATCTCAACTCCCTGATCTTGAAAATCCAACTTTGATATCATAATCCTGTCACTATCTCCCAACCATTTGATTCGCAAGTTCCAGCGGTATCTGGTGGAAGAAGAATAATAAAATGGTAAGGCTGGCTGTTAAAGTTAATGCAACGACCATTGGCCAGGGTGCTTCACCATGATCTTGGTGTGAGCCATTGCTATCATGCGATACTTTTTCTTTCTTGAAAAATGCACGATAAATAATGGGTACAAAATAAGCAGTATTCAAAAGCGTTGATATAACAATAATTCCAACGGCTACAAATTGTTCGGTACTAAAAGCACCCAGCAACATATACCATTTTGATAAAAAACCAGCTGCAGGAGGTATGCCTATCATTGAAAGTGCCCCAATCGTAAAGGCCCCCATGGTCCATGGCATTCGCCGACCTATACCATCAAGTTGCGATATTTCTGTTTTATGTGCAGCCGTATATATAGAGCCTGCAGCAAAGAATAAGGTTACTTTACCGAAGGCATGCGCTGCAATATGCAAGGCTGCACCTACTGCTGAAATAGGAGCAAGTATAGCCGCTCCTAAAATCACATAAGATAGCTGGCTGATAGTGGAATAGGCCAAGCGCTTTTTCAGGTTGTCCTGCTGCAGAGCAATCAAAGATGCGACGATAATGGTAAATCCAGCAATATAAAGTAACCAGTTTCCACTACCAGAGATCGCAAGGTTGTCGATACCAAACACATAAACAATGACTTTCAGCACACTGAATACACCCGCTTTTACTACCGCAACCGCGTGTAATAAGGCACTTACTGGGGTGGGGGCAACCATCGCAGCTGGTAACCATTTGTGGATGGGCATTAAAGCTGCCTTGCCGATTCCATAAACATACATAAGCAATAGTAGCCCCAGCATGGCGCCCTGTAGCTTATCGCCAATAATACCACCTGCTGCAAACTCGGTCGTACCAGCAATTAAGGATGTCCAAATAATGGCAGGCAATAACAGGCCAATAGAAGTTGCAATAAGGATACCTAAATAAATGCGTCCGCCACGTTTTGCATCAGCGTTGCCCTTATGTGTCACAAGTGGGTAGGTGGATAAGGTCAGTACTTCGTAAAAGACAAACAAGGTAATCAGGTTGCCTGCGAGGGCAATACCCATGGTTGCTGCTATCGCAATGGCAAAAAAAACATAAAATCGTGTCTGATGCTTTTCCTGATTACCGCGCATATAGCCAATGGAGTAAAGTGAATTGATCGGCCATAGTATCGCTGCAATAGTGGCAAATAACATGCCTAATGGTTCGATAGCGAAATGAATATTTAATCCTGGCAGCATCTCTAGCAAGGTAAATTCGGGACGTTCGCCATTGGTTACTCGTATCAGTAGCGTCACCACAACTACTAGCAAACTTAATGCCGTAGCGAAGGTCATGGTTTCGCGCAGATTATCTAATTTGCTAGTCAGCCAGATCAGTATTGCGCCAACAGACGGAATCAGCAGACTAAGCCAGATAAGTGTTTCAGAAGCTATACCTGTCATTATTGTATGCCTCCAAATAATAGCGTTGCTATATTTTTACTGATATTTGCAGTAAAGGTCGCGTAAGTGCCAAAGCCAAGATTGGCGAGTACTAATATCCAAGTTGGAATAAGAAGTGATAGTGGTGCTTCCGTGATATTGCTGCCTGTTTCTTTCGTATCAGCCGGTTTAAAGTATGCTGCCTCAACAATACGCCAGATATAAACGACTGCTAGTAGGGAACCTATAATGACAACTACCACAATCGGCCACAAACCTTGTTCAATGCTAGCCAGAATAAGATACCATTTAGAGATAAAACCAACTGTGAGTGGAACACCGATTAGGCTCAGGCCACCCAGTACAATTGCCATAAAGGTCCATGGCATTTGCTTTCCAACACCAGCCAGACGATTGATGTTTGTATTGCCGAGCTGATAACACAATGCTCCAAGTGCTAAGAACAACGCGCCTTTCATTAATGAATGATTAAAGATATGCAGTAACGTTGCAGTTAGTCCATTAATATTAGCAAGGCTGATACCTAATAGCATATAGCCGATCTGAGCTACGGACGAATAAGCTAGCATACGTTTAAGGTCAGATTGAAAGATAGCAACCATTGATGCGACAATAATGGCAATACAAGCGAGTGGCATGAATAACCATTGAACTTGCATAACATTAAAGCTGTAATCTGCTCCGAATATAGTAAACATAAATCGCAGCATGGCGTAGAGAGCTACCTTTGTTGCTGTAGCAGCTAAAAAAGCTGAGACAACAGAAGGTGCATACGCATAGGCATTGGGTAGCCACAAGTGAAGTGGAAACATCGCTAGTTTGAGACTAAAACCTACGATTAAAAAGCCAAAGGCAACATGTAAAGTTCGTGAGCCATGCAAGTCTTTTAATTTGTCAGCTAAATCAATCATGTTTAGGCTGCCAGTAAGAATGTAAAGCAGTCCTATACCAATAAGAATAAATGTAGCGCCGATGGTGCCCATGACCAAGTACTGAAAAGCTGAAGTAAGCCCGCGACGATCACGTCCAAGCGCAATCAAGGCATAGGTTGAGAGAGAAGATATTTCCAAAAGTACAAATACATTAAAGGCATCACCAGTGATTGTCATCCCCAGCAGACCAGCCAAGCAAAGCAACATCAGCACATAAAATAGAGACTGGTGTTGTGGAGGGATTTCCTTTTCAATACTTGTTTGTGCATAAGGGAATACCACTGCAGCAATACCCGAAACAATTAACAAGATAAATGCATTTAAGGCATCAATACGGTACTCAATACCCCAGGGGGCCGCCCAGCCACCAAATTCATAGCGAATGACATCGCCTGTTTGTACTTGTATGAATAATTGAATGGCTATTGCAAAACATGCCCAGCTAATCAGTGTAGCAAAAATCCAAATTAAGCGTGTTTGCTTACCAAATAGTAGTGCAATTGGTGCTGCTAATAAGGGTAAGACAACCTGTAATGCAGGCAGATGTGGAAATAAAGTATCAAACATCAGTTATTATTATCCTTAGCCTGAATCTTTGCTTCTTCTATATCTCGTTCGGTGTCAAGTGAAAGTAACTCGTCTTCTTCAATGCTGTTATAGGCTTCCTTGATACGAACAATTAGTGCAAGTCCTAATGAAGTGGTGGCGACACCAACTACAATAGCGGTAAGGATTAGAACGTGTGTGAGTGGGTTGGAATATGATTCAATTCCGTCAGCTAAAATCGGTGCAGTACCTCCAGTAACTTTACCCATGAAAATAAATAGCATGAAAACTGATGTTTGGAAGATATTTAGACCGATAATTTTTTTAACGAGATTATTGCTGGAGATTACGATATAAAATCCAACCATCATTAAGAAGATCACAATCCAGTAATTATATAAGCCGAGAGCATCCATTATTTTTTCAACATCTAAAGTATTTGATTGTTGGCAGAAAGTGACTTACTTCTACTCATAAAGGAATAGTAAATACTCAACATCACGGCAGCTACAGTGATGCCAACGCCCAATTCGATAATGATGATCCCGTAATGCTGGCCATGTAAGGGGTCATGTGCCAAAACACTATAGTTCAGGAAGTTTCCACCCAAAAACAAACTGGCTATTCCAGTACCACCATATAGCAATACTCCAATTGCAGCTAAGACACGAATTAGTTCTGGTGAAACAAGTTGCATTGATTCTCTTAAGCCAAATGTCAGTGCGTATAGAATAAACCCTGCGGCAAAAATAACACCTGCTTGAAAACCTCCACCTGGTCCGTAGTCTCCGTGAAACTGTACATAGAGAGCGAATAATAAAATATAGGGTATTAGTAGTTTTGCCATGATCGGTAAGATAGGTTGTGGTGGATAGTCATTGGGTGATGTAGCCGGTGTTTTTGGAGGTAGACTGACGCCCAATAAAGTTAGTACACCAATAAAAGCGGTAAATACCACCACGGTTTCACCAAAGGTATCAAACCCTCTGTAGCTTGCTAGAACCGAAGTTACCACATTTGGGATACCGATTTCTTTGGCTGAATCTTCTAGGTAACGTGGTACAACATGAGTATGGACTGGGTTATCAGTAGCTCCAAAAGGAGGTAAATCCAGTGTTCCATAGACTAAAACTGCTCCTGTGATAATGACTACAAATAAAGGCAGTATCGGATTGCGAGAGAATTTTTTTTCCTTGTGGCCTGTCATGACTAATGTTCCCAGCATTAGGACAGTAGAAATTCCTGCACCTACCGCAGCTTCAGTAAATGCTACATCCACAGCGTCTAGTACAATAAAAATATTGGCAGATAATAGGCTGTAAATGCCAAACAACATCACCGCTGCAAATAGATTTCTCATACGTGCGACAGCAATACTAGTTGCCGCTAGCATGGTAATCAGAACAATATTAATGAAGAATTCTATGACGTTTTCTCCTTTTCTTCTGATTCCTTGCGTAGAAAAGGTCGTAAGCCGGTCTTATAAGCAGCTTTAATCAATGCGTGGCCAGCTGCTGGGCTGGTATACCAAGTAAATAACAAAATAAATATCAGTTTAACTGTTATAAGAGAAAATCCAGCTTGTAGTATTAGTCCACCCAAAATACAAACTGTACAAAGAGTGTCAGTGATTCCCGCCGCATGCATTCTTGTATAGAAATCTGGGAAACGAAATAAACCAATTGCACCACTTATTCCTAGAAAAACGCCAATTAATAACAAAACGGAGCTTAGGATATTTATTAACAGTTCCACTAATGATTATCCTCTGTTGAAGATTCAATGGTTTGATCCTTTTCAATGGTATCAACAACAAAGTTGAGTACAGCAATTACGCCGATAAAATTGATAAGTGAATATACCAATGCAATATCGAGAAATTCAGGACGCCCTGTTAGGAATCCATAAAGAGCAATAAACATGACTGTTTTAGTACCAAACATATTGACCGCTAGAATGCGGTCATATACACCTGGACCTAAGAAGGCGCGTACTAGTGCGAGTGCCATAATGACTAGCACCGCGACTGTTGCGGAGAAAAGTACGAGGTTCATAAGATTCTTTTCTCCAGTTGTGTCACACGTTTGTCCATTTCTCCTTTTTCAAGGTCATCTAGAGAATCTTTGAGTAAACCATAAACCATTACCTCATTTCCAATAACGTCCATGGAGATTGTTCCAGGGGTGAGGGTAATTGCGTTAGCATAGGTGGTTTTACCTAGACGCGTTTTTTGGCTCATTGGTAGAGTTCGAATTGCTGGTGAAAGCGGAAATTTACTTGGAAACCAGATGCGTTTCAACACGTCAATATTTGCGAATAGAACTTCTTTAAATAGCCATAACCAAAATAAAGGTAGGCCTGGTAGTAGGCTAATAGCTTTATGAAACGGGAATTTTTTCTCAATTTTCCAGGAGACAAATAAGCATAAAAGTATTGAAATAACACCAAAGGCAAGTAGTAGTGGGTTATCCCAAAAAGACATTAATAGCCAAAAAGTAGCAAGGCCAAAGGTGAGAAAAATTAGATAAAGCATATAAAGGTACTGAGTTCCAATTTTCTGTAAATTAACGGGCTAATTATATTCATAACTCATATTGATTCTGTAGGGATATTATCATCATATCTTTTAAACTATAGTTTACATGAATCAACATTACATATATAAAATATCAACGCAGAATCATAATGAGAAGCTGGTTAATAATACAGTTTATTAATCATCACTAAAGCTATTTCGGTAAACTTTAAAATTCAACCTTATTAATGTGATTTAATTTTAAGTAATTGCTATAATATTGCTTAAAAAAAGTTTTCTAATACACTTAAACCAGTTTAATTAATCATCTTAATGAAATTATTTTAGAAACCTTGTCCTGAATTATTTCAATAGCGTCTTCAAGTTATCATTCTTGAGCAAAGCTTTGATAAAAAGTATCTAGCACAGAGATCATGAATGAAAAGCGCCACCAGCTCTTTTGTTAAAGAATTAAAGCAAAGATTTACGCCTTTCTTGGATTGGATTGGCGATTTAAAAGATGTGAATGTTCTGAAAGCAGATGCTATTGCAGGGCTGACTGTTGC
>RCNF010001156.1_pt1 | contig 13833 bp, 12 predicted proteins | sample 2041311 | NCBI WGS metagenome assembly RCNF01 (sample SAMN09708228, study PRJNA481090) | Marine sediment metagenome, whole genome shotgun sequencing project. | biome: marine sediment; feature: ocean; material: sediment; isolation source: Sewage treatment plant 2 marine sediment (STP2) ... | reverse complement strand
ATCCGTTGCACTATTGGTGTTTTCCAGGGAGCCCGGCTGCCACTGGGGATTCACCCCGTTAAGTGTCACACCGCGTCCGATCTGGAGACCGGTCTGACTCACTGAAGCGCTGAAGATGTTTGCAAAAGATACGCGCGATGATTTGAATCCGGTGGTATCGACATTGGCGATGTTGTCGCCGATAACTGACATGGCGCTGGTGTTGGCCTTTAATCCTGAGATACCGGAATACAGTGAACCGATCATGGGTGTTCTCCTTTTTTGACGGTTTTATTGATTAACTATTCGCTTTGGTTCCCCGTTTCCTCGATGCGGATCACCGAGGAAATGGGAACTTCACGGTCATTGATTAATAGATTCGTGGCACCGGTTTTATAATCGACACCGGTAACGACACCGGTGGTGTAGCTGTTGGAACTGACGATAGCGCCATCGGCATTCATGGCCATGACGGTAAACGTGTAGGAGCCGTCGGCAACTACCGTTCCATTTGAATCCCGCCCATCCCACGCCATCTGCTGTTCGCCGGCTTGTCGGGTGCCCGCCTGGATATCGGTCACGAACCCCCCGAAATTGTCATAGATCTGGATGTATACACTGTCCGCGTCGTTAACCAGATCAAAGCGGATGGGATCCGGGTTTCCGCCGTTGACACCGAACATACTGCCGGTGGCGGTGACCGTTTTACCGATGAATCCGGAAGACTGAATGTTGTTCAATGTGGATTGATAGACTTCAAACCCGCTTAGTGTGGACTCGATGTTCTGAAGCTGTTCGAGGGAGCTGAACTGGGCCAGTTGCGCTGTGAACTCGGTACTTTCCGCTGGGCTCAGCGGGTCCTGGTGCTGCAGTTGGGCCACCAGCAGTGTCAGAAAATCATCTTTCCCCATCACGCTGTTTTCCTGCGTTTTCGGGGTGCTGGCTTGACTGTAGACATCGGATACACTCATGACTGTCATTGTTCTTCACCTCTGCAAGTATGCGTGTCGTCGTGAGGGTCACCTGCGCTTGAATCAGGCAAAATAGTTGATCCCATCACGGTTGTGCTGAACATCGTCGGGGTGATTGCCGCCATCCCGATTCAAGGTTTCCGGATCCTGCTCCTTGGCCTGTTGCCGACCGTTCTGAGAAGAATGGTGCTTAAACATCTGGGCGAATTGCTCGCGACTGTGCTGTTGATTCGCATCCGGGTTAACCATGACCTCGAACTTGTCGATGGCCAGACCCTGGTTCTGCAGTTCCGTTTTCAAATGGTGCAGATGGGTTTCTATGATTTCCTTCACCACTGGCCGGTCCGTCATGATGCGCACCACCAGTTGTTCCTTGTCCGCGGCGATGTTCATCTGTACATTGCCGAGAAATTCAGGCTTCAGTCGGATCTGGATTTCGGAGCGCCCATGGATAGAACGCATGGCGGCTTTGTCTACGATTTGATCCATCACCGTGCTCTGGAACGTTTTTACGGCCGAGTCTTCCGTCCGAGTCAATGCGGCTGCCTGGCCGGTGGTTGGCTTGGCGGCCATATTCGTCGCTTGTTCCACTGCCAGGACTTTTGCCGTGTCCTGAAAAGGGTGCGCTTGGGTCTGTCCAGAACCTGTGCGCGTCACAGCATCCGAGGACTGACCTTTTTGCCACTCCTCTTCTTTGACAGTTGCCAACTCGACCCGCGGTGCCGGATCATGCTTGTCTTTGCCCTGAAAATTGGCAGTATCGTCCTCTGAGGAAGCCGATGGTTGACCCGCCAATCCCGTCACCTTGGAATCTGGATCCTTGGTCTGGCCGGCAATGGGCTGTAAGTGGGGAGTTGCGGGATCGGCCGCTTTTCCAGCGATTCCAAGGCCGGTCGGCAACCGCTCCTGAATCAATCGGTTGGCGTGGGTTTGTCCCCCATCACCGGCTGGCGCCTGCGGTTTTGACAAGGAACGGGCTTCTCTCTTTTCTAACCCTTCTTCCGGCGGATTTTTTTTCACGACCCAATCAGGCGGACTTTCTTTAGGGTGCCCCTCATCTGCCTGCACGGCCTGGGTGGGAACGCCTGAGGCAGCCGTCTGAAACAGCGGGCCTTTGCCGGCGGCTTGGGTATGCCCGCCTGCCGGGGTGTTCTCTTTAATCTGGCGCTCATCTGCCTGGTTGGACGGGTTGGGAATGCCTGAGGCTGCCGTTTGAAACAGTGGGCCTTTGCCGGCGGCTTGGATTTGCCCGTCTGCCGGGATGTTATCTTTAATCTGGCGCCCATCTGCCTGGTTGGACGGGTTGGGAATGCCTGAAGCGGCCGCCTGAAACAGTGGGTCTTTGCCGACGGCTTGGATTTGCCCGTCTGACTGCATGTTTCCCTCTGCGGCCATCTTCACTGGAACGTCGGTCAGCGCTTCAGGGGTGTGTTGGCCGGCGGGATAGGTGCGCTCATGATGAGCGATGATGGCATTGATAATCCCCTGTGGAAGCGGAACTTGCCCATTGTCGAGGCTTTCGCCATGCAAGGGGTGGGGGGCCTGCCGATCTGCCGAGAATTGTTCCCTTGCGTCGGCGAGCAGGGCCTGCAATTGATTGAGGGCGGGCAGATCTGAGTCAAGGTCGCTGGGTTGGAAATTCAAACCGCTATGCCCGTCAGCGTCCGCCGTCGCAGCGTTATCCATAAAATTCTGCACCCATGCCAGGAAAGAACGGGTGTTGTCATCGGCAAACAAAATGGTGTCGTCACTTACTGGCAGGCCGTGAAAGCCTTTCCCGATGTTTCCGGTTTTGTCCCCGAAACCGGATACTAATCCGGAAACCGCCTGCATGAGCCCGCTGAATGCGTTCATTGGCCCTCTCCGCTTTTTTGGATGGTTTTTCTGACAAACCGATTGACCGCTATCTCATCGATGAATTTCATTTCTTTTTTCAACATCATCTGATTATATCGATCGAGGCCTTGATCCTTGAGTTTTTCCAGAATTTGCCGTTTCTTCATGGCTTCGATCAATTCTTCCTGGTTTTTTGATTCCCGGTCCTTGATCTCACTGATTATCGCCACCTGCCTGGCAATGCCGTCGGAAAGCCGCTGGAGATAAGCGTGGTAAGCCACCACCTGATCACTGGAAACGCCTTTTGCCTGTTCCAGTTTCAATGCCGCGCGTGTATCCATTTCTTTGCTTTTCAGCGATGTCATCTGTTGGTGGGCAGCCATTGCCAGTTGACGGATCTCGGCAAGATCTTTTTTCAGTTGGTCTTCGATAAATTGCCGATGATCGAGAACCGTTTGCATGTTGAATGTGTACATGGTTATCCTGCTATCTAAGCTTGTCTCGGTGAAGATCGAACCGGTGGTCTTTCCACACCGCTATCACGTTGATCAACAACTTCATTAGCAACCACTATGCCAGTTATTATAAAGTTTGCATCTATTTGTTTTTACTTTAATTTATCGACATCCTTTGCGTGGCTGCTTTTTTTGCGTGAGTCATAGAGTGGGCAACAATTACCGCCGCTGGAGTTTTTTTCCCGGGCCCGATGGATGCTGCGGCCGTCAGAAGCCCTGTTATAAAATGCCGGCTGCCCCACCTTCTGCAAATGGCCTTGGAAACCGAAGCCCCCGTCTCCGGAGGCGCGTTGATAGGAACAGGGTTGTTAGAACCGCTTTAGCAGGCTGTTGAAAAACTATTGCGCTTGGCCATACGGCGTTAAAATTCGACTCAAAATGCTCATTTATCAACCATAAACTGCGCTTTTTCGCCGATTTTTGCCTTGTCTTGCCTGCGCTCATGACGTTTTTCAACAGCCTGTTGGGAGAGAAGGCCATTATTCCATCATGCATTTCAAGGCATCGGTACTTTCTTCAAAAGTCGATGCTTCGTGAATATCCTGTCGAAGATAATGGTTGATGGGTTCGATCATCTGGATGGCATAGTCGATTTGGGGATTGCTGCCTGCCGCATAAGCGCCGATGTTGATGAGGTCTTCGGCCTTGCGGTAGGTCGCCAGAACGTCCTTGATCCGAGCGGCGTGGTGTTTGTGATCAAGATCGGTGATATCTTCCATCACACGGCTGATGCTTTTTAAAATGTCGATTGCCGGATAGTGGTTCTGGTTGGCCAGATCCCGGGTGAGCACGATGTGGCCGTCGAGAATGGAACGCACCGCATCGGCGATGGGCTCGTTCATGTCGTCGCCTTCCACCAGGACGGTGTAAAGCCCGGTAATCGTGCCCCGATGTGAAGATGTGCCTGCCCGTTCCAGCAATTTGGGAAGCAGTGAAAATACCGAGGGCGTATAGCCCTTGGTGGTGGGGGGTTCACCCAGAGACAGGCCAATTTCCCGTTGAGCCATAGCCAGTCGGGTAACCGAATCCATCATCAGGTTGACGTGGTTGCCCTGGTCCCGGAAGTACTCGGCAATGGTGGTGGCGATGAATCCCCCACGCAACCGTACCAATGGCAGATGATCGGAAGTGGCTACAACGACCACGGATTTTTTCAGTCCTTCCTCCCCAAGATCCTTCTGGATAAACTCGTTGAGTTCCCTGCCCCGCTCACCGATCAGCGCAATGATGTTCACATCCGCCGAGGTATGCCGGGCAATCATTCCCAGCAGGACACTTTTGCCGACCCCGGAACCCGAAAAAATCCCCATCCGCTGGCCGCAACCCATCGTCAGCAAACCATTGATGGCTCGAACACCCAGGTCCAGTGGCTGCTGAATGCGGTTTCTGAGCAGGGGGTTCATCGGATTGGCGTATATGGGATACTCGTCATCAGTCTCGATCGGCCCTTTTCCGTCGATGGGATTGCCCAGCCCGTCGATCACCCTGCCGAGCAGCGCCTTGCCCACACCCACATGCGCCTTTTCTTTTCGCGCCTCAACCTTGCACCCGGGACCTAAGGTTCGAATATCTTCCAACGGCATCAACAATACCGAGTCTTCCCTGAATCCCAGCACTTCAGCGCTGACCGTGCCGGTTCCACCCTCGGTGGTAATATCGCATACACTCCCGATCTGGGACGCCGGTCCGCTGGCTTCGATCACCATGCCGACGATCTTTTGTACACGTCCATTGGCCCGTATGGGGATCACGGACGCCATCACGTCATGGTATTTGTCGATGGAAAAGGGCTGGAACATGATGGTGGGCTCAGCCTTCAGAATAAGGTTTGGGAAGTTGGTCTTTCAGCAGTTCTTCGATGATCTTGATCTGTTGATCGATCCGTGCATCCAGATCCCCGAGTTTGGTCTCGATCATACAGCCGCCCCGTTGGATCATTTCATCCGCTTCGAGACGCAAAACGGCGCCAAAGTCTTCGGCCAGGAGTAATTCCTGTTTAAACCCATTGACCGTGTCGATGTCCTTTGGATTCAGTCTTACGGTCAGATGACGGGGATCAACCACCTTTTTCATCGCCGTTTTGAGCACGTGGTTAATTACCGGGCCATGCTCGGTTTCATGACCAATGACTTTTTTGGCGATAGCCAGTGCCAGCCGAACCGTTTCCGTTTCCATTCGATCAACATCCTGCTGCCGGATACGGACCATCTCTTCCACCGCGCACTTGAGCGCAGCTGCACCGTGATCGATCTTTTCCTGCTGTGCGGCAATTGCCTCGGCACGGCCCTGACCCCTGCCTTTGTTGAAGGCCTCTTCAGCCAGATGTTGAATCTGTTCTTTTTCCTGAGGTTGCCCTCCCACGGGAAAGCGGTCATCCCTTCGGTCCAGGGCGTCACTGACAAATTGCCCGTGGGTGGATGCCGTTGCACAGCCTTTTTCCTGACTGCCGGGAATTTCAGGGAAATAGTAGAGTGCACATGACTCGGGCGAAGACAGTGGGTTATCTTTGGGTGAGTTAGCCAACAAATTCCTCCCCTCCCCGCCCGCTGATGACCAATTCGCCCTTTCTTTCCATATCCTGGACGATTCTGGTAATTTTCTGCTGCGCATCCGTAACCTCTTTGATCCTGACCGCACCGGACACGTCCATTTCCTCCTTGAGTATCCCAGCTGCCCGGTCCGACATATTGTGGAAAATTTTCTCTTTTACTTCGTCCGTCGCCGCCTTGAGCGCAATGGCCAGTTCCTGAGATTCGACGGAACGCAATACTTTCTGCAGGCCCCGATCATCGACGAGAACGATATCGTCGAAAATGAACATGTTCTGACGGATCTCCTCAGCCAGACCGGGATCGTTCTCTTCGATCTCCTCGATAATCTCCTCCGCAGCCGTTCCATCGATCATGTTCAATATTTCAGCCAGGCGCGGCACACCGCCGGCTTTTTGCGTGGATGCGGTTTCCTTGTTGGAAAGGATTTCTTCAAACGTGTGGTCGATCTCCTCTAACATACCGGCGGCCACCTTATCTAAACTGGCGATGCGGTAGGCGACATCGGGTCTCAATTCGTCGGGCAGAAGGGCCATCACTTCGCTGGCAACTTGGGGTTTCAGGTGAGCAATGATAAGGCAAATCGTCTGCGGATGTTCATTTTGAATCAGCTGAATCAACAGCTCAGGCGCAATGGATTGAATGGCTTTAAGATTGTTCCCCCGCCGGTGTTCTAAACCGTCACCGGCTGTTTCGGCCCCCTCCCCCGCCTCTCTACTTTCAATTTGCTCGGGTGGCTGTGCTTTCTCGAGAAATTCCCGGGCAACGCCTTCAACCAGCGCAGGGGAAACCGAACCCAGCTTGGACTGGAGTTTGATTATGAAATTTCGCTCCACTTTGCTGAGCTGATCCATCACCGGGGAGATGGTGTCCCATCCCAATGCCTGAACAAGGATAGCTGCTTTTATCGATCCGATTAGATTTCTGGGGTCCATAGGGCTGAGTTCGTTGGGTTCGTTGGGTTCGTTGCCTCTATCTTTGCGCGTCTCGCTTTCAGCGTTGAGCTATTTGCTTTCTTTACGTTTCTTTGAGCCATTCCTTCATGAGCTGGGTGGAACCGGAGCGATTATCATTGATTGCATTTTTTATTTGCCGTGTGTAACTGTTTTCCTTATCCGACTCTGCATAGCGTCGCTCCAACTCCTTGATCGTTTGCGGAAGCTGCTCCAGCATCTGGATTTCCTCAATGGGAGTTGATGTCAGCCAGCGGGCCAGCGGTTTGATGATCATCATAAAGGACAAGAGGAAAAAAATGGCCGCTGCCGCATACTTGATCAAGCTCTGGTGGGTCTTGATGGTCTCCATCCATCCGGGAGGTTCCGGAACAGATGTCATATCGGACGCCAGCTCCACTTCAAAGGGGATATTCACCACTTCTATTTTATCGCCTCTGTCCGCATCGTAATCAACGGCACTTTTGACGATATTCTCAAGCTTGGCCATTTCCTCTGTTGCTCGGGGAACGTATAACGCCTGCTCCCCTTCAGCGCCCTCTTCAGGCTGCTGGTAGGTGCCGTCTACCACCACGGCCACGGAAAGGCGCTGAATGCTTCCAATGGGCATAATCTGGCGATTGGTCAGCTTGCCCACTTCATAATTTTTCGTAAACTGCTGTTTTTGATTTTTACCGGTACCGCCCACCGCCCCCGTCCCCGTGTTGCTGGGAGTCACGTTGGCCTGAAAACCGGGAACGCCGGATGCAGTTCCGGCGGTATCATTTGAAACCGAGCTGGATGCCTGCTCGCTCCGAATCACCGAATTATCCGGCAGGAAAAGCTCTTCTGTTTTTTCCTGCTGGATGAAATTGAGCAGGCACGATACCCGGACGATGGCATTGTCCTGCCCCAGAACACTCTCCAGCATGGTTTTGACGCGGTTTTCCAAAAGCCGTTCTTTTTTCTCCTGAAAGGCCAGTTGGTTCGACGTAACCTGGCTGACAGTGGATTTTTCCTTGAAACCGGCCAGCATTTTCCCGCTGTTGTCAATAATGGTGACATCCTCCGGACTCAAGCGGGAAACACTGGAGGAAATCAGGTGAACGATGCCCTGGACCTGGTCTTTGCTCAGATACTTGCCGCGCCTCAGCTTGAGAATGACCGAGGCTGTTGCCGGGTCCTCTTCTTCGATAAACAGGGACCGGGCTGGCATGACGATATGCACCCGGGAGCTTTCCACCTCCATCAATGTATTGATGGATCTGCTCAGTTCCCCCTGAAGCGCCCGCTGGTAATTTACATTCTGGACGAATTCGGTCATTCCCAATTGCGTGTCGTCAAAAACCTCGAATCCGATGCCAGTGCCCCGCGGCAATCCCTGAGAAGCCAGTTCTAACCGCGTTTCATAGATCTTCTCATAGGGGATGCGCACACCCGTGCCATCCATGGTAAGCTGATATGGGATCTGTTTTTCTTTCAGCTGGCTCAAGATTTCAGCCGCATCTTCCGGCGCCAAATTGCTGTACAGGGGGTGCAAGTCGCCGCTTTCCGACCAGGTCAATAAAAAGGAGAGCCCGGCAACGGTGCCGCCGACCAGGATGGCCATGGCCACCAGCTTTCCCGTGGAGAGTCCCTTGAAAGCCATTTTTAGTTGTTGCGGCAGTGTGGACAATGAAAAGGCCATCATTACTCCGATTGACGGTTCAGAAATTCTGGGTTCAGGGTTCCGGGTTCTGGGTTCAGCTTTGAGCTTTGAACTTTCAGCCTATCATATGGACATTCGACGAATTTCGTCGAAGGCGGTCATGAGCTTGTTGCGGATCTGCAACACCAATTCAAAGGAAATCTCCGCTTTTTTCATGGAGATCATCGTGTTGTGAATATCCTGGTTCTTGCCGGTGGCCAGATCGTTGATGGCCTGATCCGCATTCAGCATTTGCCCGTTGACCTCAGTCAGCGAGCGTTTGACATAGTCACTGAACGGTGATGGCGACGCTTCAGGTGTCTGTTTATTTGACGCATCAATTTCCGGCAGGATCGACTGCAACTTCGAAATCGTCAGATCGTTCATGTGTTTTTCCCTATCTCCAGTGCGATCGCCGTCATGTCCTTCGTGGCGCGCACCGCTGTGGCATTGGCCTCGAAGCTTCTGCTGGCGGAAATCATGTTGACCATCTCTTCGACAATATTGACATTCGGCAGCCGGATATAACCGTTTTCGTCGGCATCCGGATGACCGGGATCATATTTTTCCACAAATGGCTTGTTGTCTTCGATGACTCGAGCCACCTTGACACCGCCTCCCGCTTCACCCATTCGCTCTTCCAGCACGTCCTTGAAACCGCCCGTTTGAACCGCTTCGAAAATGACATCCTTGCGCTTGTATGGCTCTCCGGATTCCGTCCGTGTCGTGTTCACATTGGCCATGTTGCTCGAAATGAGATTCATTCTAAGTCGCTGGGCGCTCAATCCGGTCGAACTGATGGCCAGGCTGTCGAGAAAATTCATCTTATCTGTTTCCTCCTGTGATGACGTGTTTCAGCCTACTGAACTTCGAAGCGACAAGCTGTGCAGACGCTTTGTAAAGCAGGCTGTTTTTGGCCAGGGCCGTCATTTCAAGGTCGATGTCGACACCGTTTCGATCCCCGCGAAGCAAGAGCGGATCATCGGCGGACCGCTGTGCAACGGCTGATGGGTCATCGGGCTTTGGCGCGCCTGGCAGGTGCTGTCCATCTGTCTGTTTTAACCGCGCCGACGCAGTCGTCGGCAAATCCCTTTGCAGCGCTTCTTCGACATTCATCGAAAATGGCTTGAAGTTCGGTGTGTCCGCGTTGGCCACATTGTTGAGGATCAGCTCATGGTTGCGTGCCCGCAAATCCAATGACCTGGACAAGGTAGAAATCGTGCCGCTGAATAAATTGACTGGATGATCGTCCATGATAGGCCTCACTTTTTTGAATCTGTTTTTTTAGATGAGCAAATTATGTACCATCACACACATCTGCTTTGCATTCATTTCAGGCTTCATGCACGAAAGGCGCCGGCAACCTTCACAATACTGCCTATTGAACACAATGGATTTCGATTGGTAAGATGCAGTCATCATTCGACAGACATGTCCATTTCTTCACGGTATTCATTCAACTTGTTTCGAAGGGTTCGGATACTGATTCCCAACATTTTGGCGGCATGCGTCCGGTTTTCGCCCACTTCAGTCAAGGTGTTTATAATCAGCTCTTTTTCCATTTCGCGAACGGTCATCCCTGCCGCCAATGAAGGCTGTCGGGAACTTTCCGCAAAGCTCGCTTCCACTATCAAATGCTCCGGCAGGAGTTCTTCGCCACTGCCGATGAGGACACCGCGCTCGATGGTATTTTCCAGCTCACGAACATTTCCCGGCCAGGGTTGCCTGACCAGCACGTCCATGGCCTGGTCGGAGATGCCCTGCATCGCTTTGGCATTGCGGCTGCAAAAGCGTTTAAAAAAATAGTCGGCAAGCAGGGGGATGTCGTTTTTCCGTTCCCGCAGCGGTGGAATCGTCAAAGGAATGACGTTTAGCCGATAAAAGAGGTCCTCGCGAAATGCATTGGATTTGACCGCCCTTTTCAGATTCTGGTTGCTGATGGCAACCACCCGTGCATCAATAGCAATCGGCCGGTTGTTTCCCAGCCTCACGATTTCTCTTTCCTGCAACGCGCGTAACAATTTGGCTTGAAGCGGCAATGCCATTTCCGTAATTTCATCCAGGACCAGTGTTCCTTTTCCAGCGCCTTCGAATTTTCCGATCTTTCTGGAAATGGCCCCGGTGAATGCCCCTTTTTCGTGGCCGAACAGTTCGCCTTCTGCCAGTTGTTCCGGCAGGGCGGCACAGTTGATGGCTACATAGGGTTCACTTGCGCGGTTGCTGTTGGCATGGATGAAAGAAGCCAGCAATTCTTTACCGGTACCGCTTTCACCGGTTACCAGTATGGTTGCCGTGCTGGGTGCAACTTTTCTGGCCATGTCAAGGACACCGAGAAGCGCGTCATCCTGGGTGATGAATGATTTGGTCTTGACTGGATGGATTGAGTTGGACGCCTGCTGTTTCAGGATATCCCGGGCTGACTTCTCGAATGCATTTTCGATCAGTTCGATTTCCATTGGATCGATGATAAAATCGGACGCACCCGCCTGCATGACGGAAATCACATCCTGGGCCGTACCCACCGACGAGCCGATCAGGATATGGATGGCGGGAAAGTGCTGCTTTACCTGTTGAGTCAAGTCAATGCCGGACATGTCATCCAGCTCCAAGTCAGCGTATACAATCTGAAATGGCCGGGTGTGGAGGATCTGCAACGCCTCTTGTGCGTATGCGCATGATTCGAACTGCAGCACGCTGTTTTTTTCGAGCACACCAGCCAGATGTCTGCGCAGATTCGAATCTTTAACCACAAGCAATGCAGAGATAGAATTCATCATGTTTCTTTGGGTAGAACCAGGCGCTGAGCCATTTCATTCCATTTATGGGTTCATATCGGTGCGGTTTCTGGCCGCGGTCCGATGCAACTGGGTGATTGAAACCCTGTCGATATGACAATCGCTTCAGCTTTGACTGCAAATTGGTTGCCACGGGAGGCAAGACGCGTTGGTTCATGTGGGAACGATGTCTAATATATTGTTATTTTTTATTTTATTGCCTTTTAAAATGATGTGGAGGACGTCCAGGAAGCTTAGAATAGATGGTTGATCAGGCGTCAATTTTTTCGACGGATGTCAGGCGGTTGACATTAGCCCGAGGAGAGGCTGGTTTATCCGGCCCATGTGGTTCAAAACAGCGGGAACGGGGGTATTGGATTATTTAGAATCAATGTTGATGGATTTGTAAAAAGTCGCATTTCCGACGGATTCGTAAAAGGTTCGAGATCAAGGCTTGCGAATCCTGAGAATACCGCTATCGCGGGTGCCGTAGGCAGTGTACTTACGGTACTCCGCAGCGACGAGGGATGAAGCGTAACGCAGATATCGGACTTTTTTCGAAGCCGTAAATGTTGGTTATGCACATTTCTGGAGTTCATAGCGCTTGATTTTTTCCACAAGCGTGGTGCGCTTCACCTGAAGCAACTGGGCGGCTCTGTTTTTTACCCACTTGGTTTTTTCCAGGGACTGGTAGATCAGCCGTTTTTCGAATTCGCTGACCGCCGTATTCAAGCAGAGCCCATCACCCGTAATTTCCGGTGCGCGAAAACTGTTGTTCGGCGTTGCATGTTTCATTTTATAAGGCAGATCATGGATGTCGATCTCCCCTTCCCCTTTAATTACCACCATCCGTTCCAGCAGGTTGGCCAGTTCCCGCACATTGCCGGGCCAGGCATGCTGCATCATTACATTCAGCGCGTCCTCGGAAATGGATGTGACCTGGGTCTTTTTGGTAGTGTTGAGACAATCTAAAAAATGGGCCACAAAATGGGGGATGTCCGATCGCCGTTCCCGCAATGAAGGAAGGTTGATCGGGATCACAAAAAGGCGGTAAAAAAGATCCTCGCGAAAATTGCCCTTCTGCACTTCCTCTTCCAGATCCCGGTGCGTGGCGGCAACAATGCGAACATTCACCGTTACCGTCTTACAGCTACCGACCGGTTCAAAGCAGCGTTCTTCGAGGACCTTCAGGATCTTCACCTGAAGGTCCTGGCTCATATCGCCGATTTCATCCAGAAAGATGGTTCCACCGCTGGCGGCTTCGAACTTGCCGACTTTATTTGCCGTGGCACCGGTGAAGGCGCCCTTCAAGTGGCCGAAGAGCTCGCTCTCCAGCAGGTTTTCCGGAATGGCGCCGCAATTGATCGAGACAAAGGGTTGATCCTTTCTATAAGACTGCTTGTGGATGGCGTGGGCGATCAACCCTTTCCCGGTTCCGGTTTCTCCGTTGATTAAAATGGTGCTGTCACTGTCGGCCACCCGTTCAACCAGGCGAAAAATCTTCTGCATCTGTGCGCTTTCACCAACGATTCCTTTAAATGGGTCAATCTGTTTGGATGGGGAAGCTGAATCCTCAAGCACCGAGCATGTATCGCCGTCGCTGATCATTGCCGAATTTTGCACGCACAGACCTCCTGCTTTATCAATTTATATATAAAGGGAATCGAGGGATGCGCTATTGTTCAGCAATTTTGTTGCCGAAATCTACAGGTCACCCACCTTTTTTTTTAATTCCACCGGCTCATATTTCAAGAACAGATGCCTGTGACACAACATATAGATAAATTATCTTCTTTGAGCCTTATCCGTTGTACTACCCCATATATAGTATTTTTTCATAAAATTAAGAATTTATCGGAATTGCGAATCATATTTTCAAGATTGATGCCTTGAGCGCAGATCATTTTTTTGCAATTTGCAAAGGGCGTAATTTTGCTAATGAACACCAACATACGGGCATCATCATAACCGATCATACCCCTGATGGTGGAATTCAAGTTTTGGGAAACCGCATCTGGTATCTGAACCGATCAGCTGAATACCATTATCGCCGCGGCAATGGAAAAAACAGGATGATTTGCATTTTGCAAAAGTTTGCATTTTGCATATGTCTTGCCGTCCTAAAAACATCAGCGTGGTTTATCCACACCCAAAAAAGGCTCAAGTACCGTCGATCAGGATCCGATAGTGAATTCAGATCACATACGAAATATAAGGATCAACTTCCAATCGCAGCCTAAGGATGCAACACGATGGATTTACTTTCAGCCACCGCTGCCAATGCAGACCTCATGTTCTCAGCAACGATACAGCAGCAATCGCAGTTAGATGAAATGTCAAGCCGAGCCCTGACCAACGGCATCGATCTTTATACGAGCAAGCGATACAAAGAAGCGGCCAAGGAATTCCAGCGGGCCGTCGGGCTCTCACCCCAGGGCGAGTATGCCGCCGACGCTTCCAATTACATGGCCGATGCGTATCTGAAACTGGGGAAAACAGAAAAGGCCATCGATGCCTACGAGCAGTCGATCCTTCTCGATCCATTCCGGGATGATACACACGTAACCTTAGGTAACCTTTACTTTTCCTT
>RCNF010001153.1_pt1 | contig 13844 bp, 11 predicted proteins | sample 2041311 | NCBI WGS metagenome assembly RCNF01 (sample SAMN09708228, study PRJNA481090) | Marine sediment metagenome, whole genome shotgun sequencing project. | biome: marine sediment; feature: ocean; material: sediment; isolation source: Sewage treatment plant 2 marine sediment (STP2) ... | reverse complement strand
ATGTTGCGTTCTTCGCCGTCTAGCGCATAGCCGCGCGCTTTCGCAGCATGCAGGTCCGCGATCATCGCATCGGGGTCGGTCAGGGTGAAAGGTGTGTACTGTTCAAGCTGGCTGGCCGCTAACACCTCTCTTTGGCGTTTGTCATCCATCCGGCACAGCAGCGCCTTGCCAATGCCGGACGCATGCATTGCGGATGCCGTTCCGGGTGGGAAAAAGGCACGGATTGTTGCGTGGGTTTCAACCTGCCCTAGGAACAGCACCATTCCTTCCCGTTCTATACCAAGGTTTGCAGTTTCGCCCGTGGCTTCCATCAAGTCGCGCATAATCGGGCGGGCACGTTCTACCAAAGACGTACGGCGCAAGAACTGCGAACCTGTAAGGAATGCAGCGGGGCCAATGCTCCAAACTTGAGTTTGTTCGTCAAAGTCGGCAAAGCCACGCCCCCGAAATGTTGTCAGGACGCGGTAGATCGTTGCAGGTGACTGACCAAGCGCACCAGCGATCTCTGACAACGTGCCGCCTTCCATATCGCCAAGCTGCACCAAGACCTCTAGCGCGCGATCCAGCGACTTAATGGTGTTTTGGGCACCCTTATCGTCCCACGACTTGGGTCTTCCGCGGCCGCGTTTTACATCGTCTTGCATGATTATTTCCATATTTGAAATATGATTTCACTTTATGAAAAAACCAAGCCCCTGACAACAAACAAATTTATCTGTGAATCAATTTTTGAAAAACAATTTCAAAAAAATTGAGTGGCAAAGCAACCTCTGCCAAAACAGGCTCAATCTAATGGAGGAACAGACGATGAGTTTTCAGAACCCAGTATTTATCCCGGGCCCCACGAATATGCCTGAGGCCATACGCAAAGCCTGCGACATGCCGACAATTGACCACCGCTCACCTTTGTTCGGTCAAATTCTGCACCCAGCCCGCGCCGGTGTTCAGGAAATCCTGAAGTCTGAAACAGCCGAAGTCTTTATCTTTCCATCAACCGGCACAGGTGGCTGGGAAACAACGCTGACAAACACCTTGTCGGCTGGCGACACAGTATTGGCCGCACGCAACGGCATGTTCAGCCATCGCTGGATTGATATGTGCCAACGCCACGGTTTGAATGTTGAAATCGTGGAAACCCCTTGGGGCCACGGACTTCCTGCAGATCGCTATGCTGAAATCCTTGCCGCCGACAAAGGCCACAAGATCAAAGCGGTGCTTGCGACACACAACGAGACAGCAACGGGCGTTAAGTCAGACATCGAAGCAGTCCGCAAAGCGATGGATGCCGCAGATCACCCGGCGATGTTGTTCGTGGATGGTGTTAGCTCAATCGGATCAATGGACTTTCGCTTTGACGAATGGGGCGTTGATGTCGCCGTGACCGGTTCGCAAAAAGGCTTTATGTTGCCAGCGGGTCTTGCGATTATTGGCTTTAGCCAGCGCGCAATCGATGCTTCAAAAACAGCGCGCCTTCCACGCACGTTCTTTGACATCAGCGACATGGCCAAAGGTTATGACGCGAACGCATTTCCTTACACGCCACCAGTTGGGTTGATGAACGGCCTGCTTTTGGCGACAGAAACATTGCTGAAAGAGGGGCTCGATAACGTCTTTGCACGTCATACCCGGATTGCATCCGGTGTCCGTGCGGCGATCCATGCTTGGGACCTTGAATTATGTGCGGTTTCGCCGGACGTCTATTCCGACACTGTCAGCGCGATCAAGACACCCGAAGGGTTCAACGCGACTGACATCGTATCACATGCCGCTGACAAGTACGGCGTTGCCTTTGGCACCGGCCTTGGTGAAGTTGCGGGCAAGGTGTTTCGTATCGGCCACTTGGGAAGCATGACGGACGTTATGGCCCTCTCTGGTATCGCTACTGCGGAAATGTGCATGGTTGATTTGGGCCTTGATATCAAACTAGGGTCTGGCGTTGCAGCAGCACAAGAGTTTTACCGTGGCGGCACTGCAGTCCCGCTCAAGGTAGTGGCGTAAATAAGGACGCAAGCGAAATGTATATTCCCACCTACCAAGACGTGATCGAAGCACACGAACGGATCAAACCCTACATTCACCGTACGCCTGTGCTGACGTCGACGTACCTGAATGAACTGACCGGAGCAGAGTTGTTCTTTAAGTGCGAAAACTTCCAAAAGGCTGGCGCATTCAAAGTACGTGGCGCTTCCAATGCGGTCTTTGGGTTATCTGATGAAGCGGCCGCAAATGGCGTCTGCACACATTCATCCGGCAACCATGCACTGTCGCTGTCTTACGCAGCAGGCCGCAGGGGCATCCCTTGCAACGTCGTGATGCCGCGCACCGCGCCGCAAGCGAAGAAAGATGCGGTCAAAGGTTATGGCGGGATCATCACAGAATGCGAGCCTTCCACGACCTCCCGCGAAGCAGTCTTTGCTGGTGTTCAGGCTGAAACAGGGGGCGACTTCGTACACCCTTATAATGACCCACGGGTTATCGCGGGTCAGGGCACTTGCAGCAAAGAGCTGATGGAGCAAATGCAAGAAGAGCACGGTCACGGCCTTGATATGGTTGTGGCACCCATCGGCGGCGGCGGCATGATTTCGGGCACCTGCCTGACTTTGTCCAACATCGCGCCTGACGTGCAGATTATCGCGTCGGAGCCAGAACAGGCAGATGACGCTTATCGCAGCTTCAAAGCCGGGCACATCATTGCAGATGATGCGCCTGTCACAGTTGCTGACGGCCTGAAGGTTCCACTTAAAGATCTGACATGGCACTTTGTCAGCAATAACGTCACCGAGATTTTTACCGCCTCAGAGCAAGAGATCATCGATGCAATGAAGCTGACGTGGCAACGCATGAAGATCGTGATCGAACCCAGCTGCGCTGTGCCGCTGGCCACCATCATCAAGAACCGTGAATTTTTTAAAGGCAAGCGCGTTGGCGTCGTCATAACTGGCGGTAACGTTGACCTAGACAAACTACCTTGGATGCAAGGTTAAGGGAGAGAAAATATGAACGATATGAGCAACCTAAAAGACCTCGAAGTCGGCTATGATGTCCCCGCCTTGCCCGGCATGGACGAAGCCGATATCCAGACACCTTGCCTTGTGCTTGATCTGGACGCGCTAGAGCGGAACATCAAAAAGATGGGCGATTTCGCGAAATCCCACGGCATGCGTCACCGCGTGCACGGCAAAATGCACAAATCTGTCGATGTAGCATTGCTGCAAGAAAAGCTTGGTGGTTCTGTTGGCGTTTGCTGCCAGAAAGTATCCGAAGCTGAAGTGTTCGCACGCGGCGGCATCAAAGATGTGCTCGTGTCTAACCAAGTGCGCCAGCCTGAAAAGATTGATCGTTTGGCCCGCCTGCCAAAGCTGGGCGCGCGCGCCATTTGCTGTGTGGACGACATCGACAACGTCGCTGACCTGTCGGCTGCAGCAATGAAGCATGGCACCGAAATCGAATGCCTTGTTGAAATCGACGTAGGTGCAGGCCGCTGTGGTGTGCAGTTCGGTCAGCCTGTCGTTGACTTGGCAATCGCCATCGACGGCGCAGAGGGCCTGAAGTTTGCAGGCATCCAAGCCTACCAAGGTGCTATGCAGCACATGGACTCGTATGCTGATCGTCAAGGCAAGACCGAGATCGCGATTGAACAAGTCCGTGAAAGCGTTGACCTGCTGAAAGCCGCAGGGCTTGAGTGCGACATTGTCGGCGGTGGCGGCACCGGTTCATATTACTTTGAAAGCGCGTCAAACGTGTTCAACGAATTGCAGTGTGGATCATACGCATTCATGGACGCCGACTATGGCCGCATTCTTGACAAAGAAGGCAAGCGTATTGACCAAGGCGAATGGGAAAACGCGCTGTTCTTGCTGACCTCCGTCATGAGCCACGTCAAAGCCGACAAAGCTATCGTCGATGCGGGCCTCAAAGCGCAGTCTGTCGATAGTGGTCTGCCAACAATCTATGGCCGTACCGATGTTGAGTACGTCAAATGCTCAGACGAGCACGGCGTTGTTGCTGACCCGGGCGGTGTTTTGAAGGTCAATGACAAACTCAAGCTGGTCCCAGGTCACTGTGATCCGACTTGCAACGTGCATGACTGGTATGTCGGCGTGCGCAACGGCAAGGTCGAAACACTGTGGCCCGTATCAGCACGTGGTAAAGCCTACTAAGCTTCGGACCCTCCGGGGGAAGTTTGCCTAGGAAAAAGAAGTCAGGGTCGGTCGTTAAGACCGGCCCGTTTTGTAAGGAAAACCAAGATGATTATTGTCCCCGAAAAAGAGATTGCAGGTCTACTAACCCGCGCTGATGCGTTTACCGCAGTCGAGCAAGTGTTCGCCGCAATGTCCAAAGGCGACGCCTACAACTTTCCTGTCATCCGCGAGGCGATTGGCTACGAAGACGCGCTTTATGGTTTCAAGGGCGGGTTCGACAAAACAGGCATGGCGTTGGGCCTGAAAGCTGGTGGGTACTGGCCGAACAACCTTGAAAAACATGGGGCGATCAACCACCAGTCCACGGTTTTCCTGTTTGATCCTGATACCGGCATGGTCAGTGCAATGGTCGGTGGCAACTTGCTGACGGCGCTCCGCACGGCCGCTGCATCCTCTGTTTCCATTAAGCATTTGGCGCGCAAAGACGCCAAGGTCATGGGTATGGTCGGTGCTGGTCACCAGGCGACATTCCAGTTGCGTGCCGCCCTTGAGCAGCGTGAATTCGAAAAAGTCATTGGCTGGAACTATCACCCTGAAATGCTGCCCAACATTGAGAAGATCGCCAACGAGGCAGGCGTTCCTTTTGAGGCGGTCGAGCTTGAGGGCATGGTCGAGGCAGATGTTGTGATCTCGATCACCTCAACTTTTGCGCCTACAGTCATGGCCAAGCATATCGGTCCCGGCACGCATGTTGCCTGCATGGGCACCGACACCAAAGGCAAGCAAGAGCTTGAGACAGCCCTACTTGCGAGTTCCACGGTGTTTACAGACGAGGTCGCACAATCCATCAGCATCGGCGAGGCGCAACATGCCATCGCTGCAGGCCTAATCAAGGAAAGTGACGTCAATGAATTGGGTGCGGTCATCAATGGCACACATCCAGGACGCACGTCAGACGATGAGATCACTATTTTTGATGGAACCGGTGTTGGCCTGCAGGACCTTGCGGTCGCAGCAAGCATCGTCAAGTTGGCTGTCGAACAAGGTATCGCTACAGAAGTTGCGTTCTAAACTCGAAGTACTCGTATCTCTGATTGAGCTACAAACAGGCGCCATCCACGTGTTGGGGCCTGTTTTGTATTTTGCCGGTACGTGAGGCTTAGCTTGCAGCCGCTCTGATCGCGCGAATATTCTCGCCATATGGCGCAGGATTGCCAACCGATCCGCCGCGGAACACTGCAGATCCGGCCACCAGCACATCAGCACCTGCCGCCGCGACCAATGGCGCAGTTGTTGGATCAACACCGCCATCAATCTCGATATGGATCGGACGATCACCGATCATAGCGCGCAATGTGCGCACCTTTTCTACTTGGCTGTGAATGAATTTTTGCCCGCCGAATCCGGGGTTCACGGTCATCACGCAAACCAAATCAACCATATCAAGCAGTGCTTCCACCGAAGACGCTGACGTGCCGGGGTTCAGCGCGATGCCCGCTTTTGCGCCAGCCCCGCGGATCGCTTGCAGCGTGCGGTGGATATGCGGGCCAGCCTCGACATGGGCGGTAATGATGTCAGCACCTGCCTTTGCAAAACCCTCGATAAAGGGATCAACTGGCGCGATCATCAAATGAACGTCCATGATACCTTTGATGTGGGGGCGGATCGCGGCACAGGTCGCGGGACCGAAGGTGATATTGGGCACAAAATGCCCGTCCATAACGTCGACATGCACCCAGTCAGCACCTTGCGCCTCAATGGCTTCACACTCGGCCCCGAAATTAGCGAAATCAGCGGACAAGATGGACGGGGCAATCTTGATGGAACGGTCAAAAGTCATGGCATACCTCATGCGATTTATTGCGAATGCGATACCCTGACACGCAGCGTTTGTCACGGGGTGATGCATTTTCATGCTGCAGCGCAGCAAAATCGATGGTACAAACAGGATATGACGCAAATTCTTCGCCACAAAGACATCCTGCGCGCTGGTGCTCAAACCCATTTGACGCGGGCTACGCTGACCACGACGCGGCCCCGTGCGCTGCACGGTCATGACTTTTTCGAACTTCTTTGGGTTCAAAACGGCAAGGTGCGTCATCATCTTGCGGACAAAGTCGTAACGCTGACTGAAGGCGATGTTGTCTTTGTCCAACCAGGTCAAACCCATGCGCTGCAAGGGCGCGGCGAACAGGCGTTGGTTGTATCTATCTGCATCCACCCCCAAACGATCAAGTCTTTGGCCAAGCGACACCCTAGCGTGAACGGCCACCTATTCTGGGCCAATTCTGGACCCGTACAAACCCACCGCGACATTCGGCAACTGGCAGCATTGAACCACGCTGCCGTCCAATTGGAGCGCAGCTTAGGCGATACACTTGCGGCCGAGGCATTTTTGCTGCCACTTTGTGCTGACCTAACAGCAGAGGCTTTCGCGGCGGATGTTCCCGTGTGGCTAGCCCAAGCGTGTCTTGCAGCAAATGACCCTGAAGTTTTCCGCGAAGGCTCTGCTGGATTGGTTGCGCAGGCTGGCAAAGCACATCCGCACGTCAGCCGAATGATGCGCAAATATCTGGGGCAAACGCCGTCGGACTACGTAAACAACATCCGCATGTCATATGCGGCACGCGCACTGACCACCGACAGCGAAGCGATTAGCGACATCGCGGCCGACTGCGGCATCCCCAACATGTCACATTTCCACAAATTGTTCCGCGCCGCCTATGGCGTGACACCGCTGCAATACCGGCAAAAGTTCCAGCGCGACGTGGTTCAGCCCGCGTAACAACGGTCTGACGCAAGGTCTTACGCGGTATACCGCACACCCCGCGCCATTTTATTTGACCATTTGGACAAAACTTGCCAAGACAAATCCAAAGTGCGACCCTGATCAGGCACCGCAGGAGGCCCCCTTGCAAACCACCCAATCCCCACCGCTGACCTCATTTCAGCTGCCGCAGCTTCACGAAGCACGCAACGAAGGCATGCCGCTTGACCTTGATTGGGTCATGGCCGTGCAAGCAAATACGTCAGCAATTGAACGGCGTGCACAAACATTACCCGGACGGCGCAGCGTCAAAAAAGACTACCAAGCGGCATGGCTTTGCAAAGCTGTCAGTTTGATGGACTTGACCACCCTGTCCGGCGACGACAGCGAAGGACGCGTACGGCGGCTATGTGCAAAAGCACGCCAGCCCGTTGCGCCACATATTTTGGAAGCGCTGGGCATGGAAGGCCTGACCACAGGTGCGATTTGTGTCTATCACGACATGGTCGCCACAGCGGTCGACGCACTACAGGGCACGAACATTCCTGTGGCTGCTGTTTCAACCGGATTTCCGGCAGGCCTGTCCCCTTTCCATCTGCGGATCGCGGAAATCGCGGAAAGCGTGGCGGCAGGCGCGCAAGAAATCGACATCGTTATCAGCCGCCGCCATGTTCTGACAGGCAACTGGCAAGCGCTTTACGATGAAATGCGCGAAATGCGGGCCGCATGCGGTAATGCACACGTCAAGGCGATCCTTGCCACAGGCGAGCTTGGCACACTGCGCAACGTGGGCCGCGCATCGCTGGTTTGCATGATGGCAGGCGCTGATTTCATCAAGACATCGACTGGCAAAGAACCAGTGAACGCCACGCTACCCGTGACCCTGACTATGATCCGCGCGATCCGTGACTATCAGGACCGCACGGGCGTCAAAGTCGGCTACAAGCCCGCAGGCGGGATTTCAAAAGCCAAAGATTCGCTGGTTTACCTCAGCATGATCAAAGACGAACTTGGCGACCGCTGGCTGCAACCCGACCTTTTCCGCTTTGGCGCCTCCAGCTTGCTGGGCGACATCGAACGGCAACTCGAACATCACGTCACAGGGGCCTATTCCGCCCAGTGGCGGCACGCGATTGGATAAGCCATGACAATTAAAGAAATCTTCGACACCATGGACTATGGCCCTGCCCCCGAAAGCAGCGCAGAGGCACTGGCATGGCTGTCAGACAACGGCGGCATCGCAGGCCACTACATCGGTGGCAAATGGGGCGCGCTGCGTGATGATTTTGCGACGACCAACCCTGCGACTGGCGTCAAACTGGCGGGAGTGACCAAAGGCACCACCGAAGAGGTTGCATTGGCCGTCGCCGCCGCGCGCAAGGCGCAACCCGCTTGGGCCAAGTCCGGCCATAAACGTGCGCGCGTTCTGTATGCAATCGCGCGACTGATGCAAAAACACAGCCGCTTGCTGGCGGTCATGGAAACCCTCGATAACGGCAAACCGATCCGCGAGGCCCGCGACATCGATGTGCCACTGGCGATCCGACATTTCTATCATCACGCAGGCTATGCCCAACTGATGAAAGCCGAACTGCCTGAGCGCGAAGCATTGGGTGTCTGCGGTCAAATCATCCCGTGGAACTTTCCACTTCTGATGCTGGCATGGAAAATCGCGCCCGCCCTTGCGATGGGCAACACTGTCGTTTTGAAACCTGCCGAATACACGCCACTGACGGCGATGGTTTTTGCAGATATTTGCACCCAAGCAGGCGTACCTGATGGTGTCGTCAATATAATCACAGGCGACGGCGAAACTGGGGCCGCATTGGTCGACGCAGACGTCGACAAAATCGCGTTTACTGGATCAACCGAAGTTGGCCGCAAAATCCGCGAAGCCACCGCAGGCAGCGGCAAGGCACTGTCCCTCGAATTGGGCGGAAAATCCCCGTACATCGTGTTTGAGGACGCTGATATCGATTCAGCCGTCGAAGGGCTAGTCGATGCGATCTGGTTCAACCAAGGCCAAGTTTGCTGTGCCGGTTCACGCCTGTTGGTCCAAGAAGGGATCGCAGATAAGTTCTATGTCAAACTAAAATCTCGCATGGATGGGCTGCGTATTGGCGACCCGTTGGACAAATGCATCGATATAGGCGCCATCGTAGACCCTGTGCAGCTAGCGCAGATCACCAAGATGGTAGACGCGAATACCGAAGGCGAGACCTACCAAACCACAGCACCCGAAGGATGCTTTTATCCACCGACATTGATCACTGGCTTGTCACCTGCATCGACTTTGATGCAAGAAGAAATCTTTGGCCCTGTGCTGGTAGCGACAACCTTCCGGACACCCAGCGAGGCGGTCGAGATCGCCAATAACACGCGCTACGGGTTGGCGGCATCGGTCTGGTCCGAAAACATTAACTTGGCTTTGGACATCGCCCCGAAGCTAGTCGCAGGCATTGTCTGGATCAACGGAACCAACATGATGGATGCAGCCGCTGGCTTTGGCGGCGTGCGCGAAAGTGGCTTTGGGCGCGAAGGCGGTTGGGAAGGTCTAGCCGGTTACACAAAGCCGAAAGACACACCGAAACCGCTCGAGAAAATCGCCGCTTTCACCACCCAAGACGGTCACCCAGCCGATCCACTAGACCGGACAGCGAAACTCTACATCGGCGGCAAACAAACACGCCCTGATGGCGGCTATTCTAATCCAGTCTACAGCCCGCGCGGCAAACTGTTGGGGCATACGTCCGCCGCCAACCGCAAAGATATTCGCAACGCGGTTGAGGCATGCAATGCGGCCAAGGGATGGTCCAAGACCACCGGACACCTAAGAGCCCAAATTCTTTTCTATATCGCTGAAAACCTATCGGCGCGGACGGATGAATTCGCGACCCGCATTAATAACATGACTGGCAAACGCTCGGGCGCAGATGAGGTCGAAACCGCAATCCGCACGCTGTTCACCTATGCCGCTTGGGCAGATAAATACGATGGCCAAGCGCACGGTGTTCCAATCCGCGGTGTCGCGCTGGCGATGAAAGAACCCGTCGGAACAATCGGTGTGTTGTGTGATGACACAGCCCCTCTTGCGGGACTGGTCAATGCAATGGCCCCAGCCATCGCGATGGGCAACCGCGTGATCCTTGCGGCAAGCGAGCCCTTCCCGCTCGCGGCCACCGATTTCTATCAAGTACTCGAAACATCCGATGTGCCTGCAGGTGTTGTGAACATCGTCACTGGCAGCCATGCGGAACTTGCGCCCACTCTAGCCAAGCACCTTGATATTGATGCTGTCTGGTCCTTCTCAAGCACTGACCTTTCGGCACAGATCGAAAAATTCAGCGCAGGGAACCTCAAACGCACATGGGTCAATAATGGTCACGCGCTATCACCAACCACAAAGGAATATCTTGCCGCCGCGACAGAGGTCAAAAACATCTGGATACCTTACGGCGAATAAGACCCAACATCATCTTCCCCAGAATGCTCTGGGGAAGGTCAGATGCGAAGCTCCTATTCTGGCGGCAGCTTCTTGTCACCCTTGGCACGCCAAGTATCCATCCAACGAGCCAAACGACCTTTACGCGCGGCCACACCGGCCTGCACCTCATCCATTTGGTCGCCTGCAGCATCCAACAGCGGATCAACTGACCGTTCGCGGAATTGGCGCCACATGGCGCGCATGAAAACGAGTGCGGCCAACAAGAAGACAAAGAAGACGATATTAAACCACGGAATTATCGTGACATCGGGGCTGGCGACTGTGCGCACACCGACCGCATTGGGATAAATGCTGGCCCAGCGAATACGCCAGCCATAGTGCGTAACCACAGCCCATTCATCACCGCGCGCAAGATTGGCGGCTTCTGCCTGCAAATCAGCACTATCAAACTTGAAATACGGGGGCCAAATCCAGCCTGTGTCTTCATTGCGATACACCATCACTCTGGAACTATCGCGCGGCAAAAAGCCCAAGAGAAATGTGTTATTCTGCTGGGTGTTTATCAAGCGTAAATCGCGGGTAGCTTGTTCGGTTGAGCCTGAATCAGCTTGCGCATAAAACATCCGGTTCAATGAGCTAAAGTCAGTGCGAATAATCTCGGTCGAGGTTACTTTGACCACATCATGCTGCGGCAAAACGTAATGGAAAAAGCTGCCAATTACCAAAAAGGCAATGACGCGAACGATCGTTTTGAAACGCTTCATAGTGGTGTCCTCAGTTCGCGTTAATTGTGTAGATGATTACGCCAATCACAACCGTCGGCACAACATAAACCAGCCCAATCAGCTTTGGCCGGATTGAGCCATTATAGGCCTGCATGCCCTCGGCAATAAAGGTATCACGTGCGCCCGGCGCACCGCCTTCAGGGTTTTCGCCATCGAACGTGTCTTCAAGACGCTCTTTGCGAATGGACCGCGAATAAATTGAAACGGACAGATAGATAACGCTAAGCCCGATAAAGCCAAACACGACAAGTTTGATAAATCCCATTAGTCCCTCCTTCGCGAAACAGCGCCCCACGGGCCGACGCGGCTGATTAAATCGGGCTGCGATCTGCTTTGCGGCACCGTCGGCAAATCAAACATAGACCCTTCGTGCCCGAATAGCGCCTCGCGTGTACCTGCTTTATCGACTTGGTACTCGCGGTCAAGAAAATCAACGACATAGGCCCTCTTTTCGTCAGGCCAGCCTGCGTAGGCCGCATAAAACGCCTCTTTATGACAAATAAAGAGCTGGCGAATATCAAGCGGAGCGAGTTCTGCCAAAAGCATATTCACAAGGTCCGCATCGACGTGCGCACGTGCGCGTAAGGTATAAAAATAGGCAGGATGTTCTGACGTGATAACGGGCCAAGGGCCATCTTCTTCGGCCCAGCGCAGCAATGCCGCCAATCCCTGCCACGCCTCTGGCAGCTTATCGGCATACTGGCGGCCCATGCGCCGCAGATCGCGGCGGGTCGCACCTGTCAGATCTTCTTTCATCTCGGCTGCGACGGACATCACGATGAAATCCATCTTTTGGCGAATGATAGCCGCGGAATCGACGCCACGCGCCTCCATGATTGGCTCTACCAATTTATTGAGAGCTAGGAATTTTGCGATCGCTGACCGGTCGTCGAAATCAAAGGTAAACGCGATCGGCAATGCGCCAAGATCTTCCTTTGGTGCCGCGGTAATCGCGGCGGGATGCGCGACACCGCGAAACACATACATGCCGCCAAAATGGCTGGCCCAAAAGTTGTCCTGCGCAAAAGACATTTGCCGCAGGCTGACGGGATTGCGGATCACGTCACCCGTGCGTTTGGCCATGCCAATCATTTTGGCAATCAACACATCGTCATACCAGCCGTCCGGTTCAGTCTTAAACTGGTCAATCAACACGCCCAATTGCTTGGCCTGCGCGACCGTTCCACTAGTCGTATCAGCCTCGGCTGTGATCATGCGAATATCAAACAGCTTGTCCGGCGTCTGTGCGCTATAGACTGAATTCACCAACTCGCCTGCAACTGCATCACGCGCAGTCAACGCAAAAAGTTCTGCCCGGTTATCTTCGATGAACTGCTTTAAAATCCCGCGCGAAGTCGAGAATTTGGCGTTCAGCAAAGGTGCTGTTACCTGATCAGTGGTCACCAGAATAAATTGCCGGTTCACACCTTTGTGGTTTAGATAAAGCGCGTCGCCAAGCTCATCACCGATCTCTGGGGAGTATCCTGATATATCAATATGGAATACTTTTTGTTCCGTTTCACGCCCCGTTAGGTGTTTTAACGCACGATTATATCGCTCAACCAAAACATTTGAATCAACCCGAACTAGGTTGCCAAACATCAAGCCCTTCTCGATTAAGCGATGCATGTTGGCGCCCCCTTTACCATGTGCGGTGCACCCATTTGCGCGGCAATCCAGCGACCGACAAGATCATGATCGGCGCCCAAATAATCGCAGACATCAAACCCAATTGACCAAAGAACACGACGTTCGCAGCAACCCCTTGGCGGGTCAACTGCGCTACTTGCAAACCTTGCCAGATATAAAGACACCAAAAGAAAACCCCCGATAGGGCAATCAGGATCACAGTTGACATAAAGGCATTGGCTAACAAAGGCATGACGCCTTCAGATAAAACGCGGGCCAGCATTCGCGGCACAAAGAATGCCACGGTCGCCAACACAAGCGCTGGCAGGATCAACCCGTCTGACACGAACGTGCCCATGTTATGTCACACCTCGTTGCACGTGCTACGCTTTCCCATCCAGATACCGATTTTTGGCAATCTCTTGGCGACCAAAATCACGGACCATCGCGTCAATCGCGACCTCATCTGACTTGTCAGCATAACGGAATTCACTGTCGGCATAGCGGTTAATCTCTTGGATCAGCATCCCCACCGTGATTGGTTGGCGCAGTTCCTCGATCATGCCCTTCTTTGTGTCGTAGTCTTTGAACAAGAACAAATCGGGCTCTTCCATCCACTCATCTGGCAGCTCGAAATCCATGGCGCGGACTTTGACGGCGTCTGTAATGTTCTTGATTGCGCGACCTGTAAAACGCGGATCAGCCTCTTGAATTCCCTTAAGATAAGTTCCGAGTTTTGCGATTGTGTTCAGATCACCCACCTGCGCTTGGACCTGATCGAACACCTTTTGCAGCCCCTCTTCATGGGGACGCGCATGACCCTCAAATGATGCAGCAACCGCCTTCTTAATCTCTTGCGCGCTGAAAACCTGATGCGCGCCCACAGGGATATCGTGATTTTCGCCCATCAAGAGATACAAAATATCAATGTAGTCATCGCGCGTTTGTGGGCCATCCACCAAGAACCGTGCACCAGCCCGCTGGCGTAGCGCATCGTCCACATTTTCAGGGTAGTTCGAGAACATACCAAAAGAGCAATTGCCTCGCACGACCGTATTGGCCCCCGCAAAGCTTTC
>RCNF010001152.1_pt1 | contig 13848 bp, 14 predicted proteins | sample 2041311 | NCBI WGS metagenome assembly RCNF01 (sample SAMN09708228, study PRJNA481090) | Marine sediment metagenome, whole genome shotgun sequencing project. | biome: marine sediment; feature: ocean; material: sediment; isolation source: Sewage treatment plant 2 marine sediment (STP2) ... | reverse complement strand
AATCAACAATAAATCCATGGCTTTTTAGTGTCTCGATACAGCTATTTTCCGCCTGTACGATGTTTGCACCCTGCTTGATTTGACAACGACAGGCCATAATAGAGCATGACAAAATCCGACTATTTTCTCTTTCAGCAGGACTCAGGTAATTATTTCGAGAGCTTTTCGCCAGTCCATCCGCTTCACGTTTCGTCTGGCCACCAATAATATCAATCGGCAAATTCAAATCATCTACCATTTTTCGAACAACAAGTAATTGCTGAAAATCTTTTTCACCAAAAACAGCGATATCCGGCTGCACCATGTTAAACAGTTTTAAAACAACCGTGGCTACCCCTTTAAAAAAACCAGGTCGAAACTCGCCTTCAATGATATGAGACAAAACAGGCACTTCAACATAAGCGCTGTACTGCTCACCCTCAGGATAAACCATCGAGTCATCCGGGGTAAAAACCAAATCGACAGCAGATGCCTCCAGTTTATTTAAATCATCGTCCAGTGTGCGCGGATAACTCGCAAAATCTTCTTCCGGTGAAAACTGTAAAGGATTGACATAGACACTGACCACAACACGTGATGCTTTTTGATGGGCTATTTCTACCAGCGATAAATGACCTTCATGTAAATTACCCATAGTAGGGACAAACGCAATAGTCTCATTGCTGCTACGCCACTGACTAATCTGTGTACGTAGTTGCTCGATGTTTTGACAGATTTGCATTGTCTTAAATATTAAATATAGTTTGAGGCCTTTTCACGGATGAGGTTTTATTCCCAGACAAGGCAAAAATGCGCGGAAAAGCGCAGTTTACACTTAGTCTGCCACTGCGTGGCCCCGCATTTGAGCACTTTTTTAACGCCGTATGGGGACAAAAGATCGTTCGTGCAAAGGTCTCTATTAACTGAACACATGTTCGGCAGCCGGAAACGTTGCCTTTTTAACGGCTGATACATATTGTTGAACGGCCTCTTCAATACTGCTTGAAGAGGCCATAAAATCTTTACTAAATTTTGGTCTACTACCCAGACTGATATCAAGAATGTCATACAACACTAAAATCTGGCCATCGCAGTTAACACTTGCACCAATACCTATAACAGGAATATCCAGTGCTTGCGTTATTTTGCTGGCCAGGATCTCAGGCACACATTCAAGCAACATTAAGTCTGCACCTGCCTGTTGCAAGGTTAATGCATCAGCCAGCATTTTATCGGCCGCCTTAACATCACGACCCTGTACTCGATAGCCACCAATTTTATGAACATATTGCGGCTGTAAACCCAGGTGCGCACAAACAGGAATGCCATTTCTATTTAAAGCTGACACTGTCTCAGCCTGATCCACACCACCTTCAAGCTTAACCATATGGGCACCGCCCTGTTTCATAAACAGACCTGCATTCAATACAGCTTCTTGCTCAGAGGTGAAACTTAAAAAAGGCATGTCCGTAATTAACAGAGCATTATCCAGGCCTTTTGCCACACATTGTGTGTGGTACAGCATATCTTCAACAGAAACCGGTAAAGTGGTATCGCAGCCCTGAATAACCATACCTAACGAATCACCAACAAGCACAACATCCACACCAGATTTTTCCAGTAATTGCGCAAAGCTGGCATCATAAGCCGTTAAACAGGCAATTTTTTCTTTAGCCTGTTTCATCTCAGCTAAGCGACGAACGGTTACTTTATGTTTAGTGCTAGTTTGTGTACTCATTAGTTACTCAAATATTAGTTATAAAGACACCTGTGTCGGATTAAAATAATGCCGTCCCGACTGCACATCTAAAATTTGTTGATGCAATAATAAATAATCTGCGTCGTTATTTGCAAAATCAATATCTGCTGCGTTGACGATTAATAATGGTGCATTACTGTACTGATAAAAAAATTGAATATAAGCGTCACATAATCGTTGTAAATAGGCAGCCTCTATAAAACGCTCATGCTTTAAACCACGTTTTTGAATACGCTCCAGCAATACTTCCACTGGTGCCTGCAAATAAACCACAAGGTCAGGTCTTGGCACATCAATGGTTAAACTGGTGTAAACCTGCTCATACAGATCAAGTTCATCAGAATCTAAAGTGAGCTCTGCAAATAATCGATCTTTCTCAATGAGATAATCAGCGACACGTACAGGGTTAAACATATCCCCCTGTTTCATTGCTTTTAACTGACGCGCCCGCTGCAACAAAAAAAACAACTGCGTTGGCAGTGCCGCCGCAGCAGGATTATCATAAAACTTTTCCAGGAACGGGTTTTCATTAGCGCCTTCGAGCAACAAATCACTACCAAATGACAATGCGAGTTTATTTGCCAGTGTTGTTTTACCGACACCTATCGGGCCTTCTATCACAATAAAACCGGGAAGTTCAGACTTTAACGCTGATCCAGATTCACTATTTTTGAGCTGAGAACCCATAACTATTACCTGTTTATATTTCCTGCAAACTGGCAAGAAAAATTAGAGCTTACAGCGCCTGTTAATTTCACAATGTCAATTAACAGCCCTGTGCCCGGTACGTTTATATCAGGCTTTATTTTCAATAACGGCAGATAAACAAAATCGCGTTGGCAAATACCTGGATGCGGTAAAATCAAATCCTCTGTTTCAATCTGCTGGTCAGCATATAACAAAATATCCAGGTCAATGGTACGTTCACCCCAAAAACGCGTTTTAATTCGGTTTTGTTGTTTTTCAATTTGCTGGCAATATTCTAAGAGTTTTTTAACGCCTATTAGGGTTTCTAACTCAACAACAGCATTCACATAATCCGGCTGATCTTCAGGACCCATCGGCTTGCTTTTAAAATAGCCTGAGTCTGTTTTCACTTTTATACCCGCTAAATTATTTAATGCAGTAATCGCATTTTTTATTTGCTGATACGGCTGCTCTAAATTACTACCCAGGCCAATGTAAGCAATCGTGGTTTTCATGACTTAAGAACACCTCTATTCAATCTTACAACTCGCCTGTTATTCTGTTTTTTTAGCTTTTTTCCTGGTTGTCGAACGGCGAGACTTACCACTATTTCCAGATCTTTTTTTCGGCGTGGAAAACAGTGTGCTTTTCTGTTGCTCTGCGCTCTGCTCCTGTATGTCCGTCCACCATTCGCAGTCTCGCTTCAAGTCTTCGTGTAAGTTTTCGCTAGCAGCGTCTTCAACAGCTTGTGCTCGAATACATAAAAAATCATATCCTGCACGAAACTTTTCATGTTCTAATACAGATTGTGCGCGTTTTCCTGCACGATAATGAAACCGGGTTTGCAAACCCCAGATGTCCCGCATGGTTGAAGTAAATCGTTTGGGTATTGAAACACTGGCCGCCTGTTGACTTAATATTTTGGTCGCTACCTTTTGTATGGCGACAGAATACGGCATGCCTTTATCAACAATTTCTTTAGTGCGTGAATTCACAGGCTGCCATAACAATGCGGCCAGTAAAAAGGCTGGCGTAACACGCATATCATTTTTAATGCGATTATCGGTGCTTTGCATGGCAATGAGCAGGACCTTTTTAACACTTTCATCCTGCTTGATCGATTTATCAGCCTCAGGAAACAGATATTGAAGTAAATCAAATTCCAGCAGTAATTCAAAACTGCGAACAGCATGGCCGGAATGAAACAGTTTTAATACTTCTTCATACAATCTGGCGGCGGGAATATCTTTTAATAAATGGCCTAGCTCATATATCGGTAATTTACTGTCTTGATCAATTTCAAAATTGAGCTTGGCTGAAAAGCGAAGCGCACGTAACATTCTTACTGGATCTTCTCGATAACGGGTTTCCACATCACCAATCAAATGCAAACGCTTCTGCTTTATGTCCTCAAAGCCACCAACAAAATCAATTACACTAAAATCGGAAATATCGTAATACAATGCATTGGCGGTAAAATCCCGACGCCAGACATCTTCTGCCAGTTCACCAAAAACATTATCTCGAACAATGCGACCGGTTTCATCCTGGATACCCGATTGCGTGAGATCATGATTTGCACGATAGGTTGCAACCTCGATGATCTGCCGGCCAAAATGAACATGTGCAAGTCGAAAACGACGACCAATTATTCGGCAATTACGAAATAATTTATTGACCTGCTCTGGTGTGGCATCAGTCGCTACATCAAAATCTTTTGGTGTAAGACCCAACAATAAATCACGCACCGCACCACCAACCAGACAGGCGTGATAGCCTGATTTATGCAAACGATATAATACTTTTAGCGCATGATCATCGATATTGTCGCGCGATATACAATGCTCGCCTCGACTAAAAATAACCACATCATGGCTTACCGAATTTTTGGCGGTACTGCTGGCTGTGGTGCGCTTAATCTTATTTTTAGACTTATTTTTTGCCTTACTTCGAATCGGATGCCTGGCTACATGATGATCGGCAGCATCAGGCTCTGAACGTGATCGTTTTGATGACGAGGCTTTATTCTTTAATGACTTTATCCATTTCAGCATGCTTTTATCAATTTTTCCTATTCAATTTCTTTTTTACCTGGCTTCTTTTAATCCAGCTTCTATTAATCGATGTCTTTTAATATCAAGGTTAGGCCATCACCAATCGTTAGCAGGCTTTTACTAACGCGAGTATCTTTTTTTATCATTTCATTAAAACGGCGTATTGCACGTGTTCCAGCTTCGGTATTTTCCGGGTCAGCAACCGCACCCGACCACAAGGTGTTATCAACAGCGATCATTCCGCCTTTTCTTAACAGGCGCAATGCCATTTCATAATACATGATGTAGTTTTGCTTATCGGCATCAATAAAAATAAAATCAAATGATCTCTCTGCGCCATCATCAAGCAACATCTGTAATGTCTGTTCTGCTGGCTGGATGTATAAATCAATTTTATTTTCCAGCCCGGCCAAAACCCAGTATTTTTCCGCAATGTCCGTCCATTGCGGTGATATATCACAGCAGATCAGCTTGCCATTTTCAGGCATTACACTGGCAACACAGATTGAACTGTAACCGGTAAAGGTACCAATTTCTATTGCCCGTGTCGCCCCCATCAATTTAATCAGCAGTGACATAAACTGCCCTTGCTCAGGCGAGATTTGCATCACTGAATATTCTATTTGCGCAGTTTCTTCACGCAGCAGTCGCAACAGCTCAGGCTCGTTAACAGAAACATCACAAAGATAATCGTAGATGCGGTCATCAATTGACAGCGTTCGATTGCTCAAGAAAAATTCCCTTGGAAGACCTTGTATGAATATGTGTGAAAATTATACCAAAAACAGCGACTTATAAACACTGTACAGCGAAAATTTGTTACCGGGATTTTGTTTCTGAAATAGCTATGATCACGGAACAAAATTCTGCGATTTAGATAGATAAATTAAGCGTTTACTGTATTTTACAATGGCAGTTTAATTATCCCATTCTGGCGGTATTCACAGTAATCCAGCAGGATCTGCCGATGATCAAACGCCAGTTCAACATCGACATTGAATGGATCAAACAGCGAAATATCTTTGGCATCATCAGCTGCCACAGGTTTACCGGTAGCATTAGCGATAAAAACAGCACAAACAGTGTGCCCTCTAAAATCACGCTTTGGGTCTGAATAAATTCCAAGTAATACATCCAGCTCCACTTGCAGACAGGTTTCTTCCAGCGCCTCACGGTACGCCGCTGTTGCAATTGTTTCGCCCACTTCAACAAATCCACCTGGAATCGCCCAGCCATATGGTTCATATTTCCGCTCTATCAGGACAATAGGCTTATCATCGAACATCGGCATTTCGATGATGGCATCGGCGGTAAGTAGTGGCGTGACAGGTCTGGTCATAGTGATAGTTGGCAGTTGGCAGTTGGCAGTTGGCAGTTGGCAGTTGGCAGTTGGCAGTAATTTTAAAAAATTTTCTGCTATTTTGTAAACCATTTTATGATTTTACTGCCAACTAATGACTGCAAACTGCAAACTTTCTTTTCTAATAACTCCCAACTTATAACTTATTTTTAAAGTTTCTCAACTGCGCACGCTCACGTTTACCGGGTTTATGCTTCGGCACCGGTCTTGTGGCTGAAGCCAGTTTCTTAATTTCCTGTTCCTGTGCACGTTTCAACCTGCTTAACTCTGATTCTTCATAAGTTAAACAGGCTTCTTTAGCTGGTCGGCGCGTTTTATTGATAGCGGTGATTGTCACTTCATATAAATCATAACTTTTCTGGATAGATAAAACATCACCTATTTTAACCAACCGCCCTGCTTTAACGCGCTGCCCATTTAAATGAACCTTACCGCCATTAACAGCATCGCTAGCCAATGATCGAGTTTTAAAAAATCGAGAGGTCCACAACCATTTATCGATTCTGATTCCGTCGTTTATCATTTGCTGTTGCTCTGTCAGATTAATAAAGCTATTCCAACGATACCGAGTATCCACCACCAAAGACTGCTACTTTCTTCTTCAGGCTCGTTAACAACCGTTTCTACAACCGATCTATTCACAGCAGGTCTAATAACACCAGGTTTAATTTTCACTTTTCTGGGCACTGCTTTTGGTAATGGCACATAAGCGGTTTCACCTTTAGCAATAACTTCATGTCCCGCTTCATTAGACACATCAACCAGACCTTTAATTACTTCCAGGTAAAGTCCATCGTCTGCGTCAATGGTACCGCCACAACCTTTGGACTGGAATACTCGCAAGGCATATTCTGTGCCGCGCACACCGACACTGGCCAGCGGAGTTCTTAACTCATAAACATCTTCTGTCATTTTTCCAATCTTACCGGTTATTTTTTTCAAACTGCCCTGTAATAAATTCAGGATACTTTTACGATTGCTGGTATTTAACGCATATTCTTCTATCACCATAATGCTGAGACACCCCAAATCCAATAAGGCTTCATCAATCATACGAAGACGTAAAGAACCGCTTTCACCAGAAACGACCTTATCACCTAAAAAAACCGGGTAACCTCTGGACAGTTTTCGTGATATCCCTGTTTTATCAACCGCCACTACTCTACCACTACTTTCTACGACAACCCCTACCTGATGACTTTGTAGCGGTTTTGCGGGCTCAGAACGTACCACAACTTTTTGCGGCAAAGTCAGACGCACATCTGCTTTCATCCGCGTTGGATCATTATTGATAAACGCGTGTGGATTTTGCCGCACGATGTCGCTGGTAATTTTCGGCCACTGTTTTTCCCGATTAGGATATAACTGCTTAACGATGTTGTGAAGTGTTTGCCCTTTTTGCACATGCAGGTAACGGATATCGGTGTTATATGCTTCTTGTGCAAACGAGACTGATGGATTGAGACCAAGTACAAATAGAAAAATCAATAACTTAACTAAATTCATTTTACTTTAGGAAGGAATTTTCGGATGCACAAAGTATAGCTGTGGTTAAGCTATTTTTAAGAAATCCAGCAGGATAAAACAATAAATATTATTAATCCGCGAATAACGCAAAAGACGCAAAAATTTAAAAACCAACAACGTTTTTCTTCGCGTTCTTTGCGTTATTCGCGGATAGATTTTCTTTATTTATCTAATAGTTTATTCACTCGTTTCACAAAACCCGCTGCATCGTCCAGTGGCGCACCGGCCGCAAGCTGTGCCTGTTCAAATAACAGATGCGCATAATCTTCAAACAGATCATCATCTGTTATATCGTTCAGTTTTTTAACCAGACTGTGATCTGGATTTAACTCCAGTATAGGCTCCGATTTTGGCGCATATTGCCCTGCGGCTGCCATAATCTGCTGCATTTGCGCACTCATGTCATGCTCTTCTAAAACCAGGCACGAAGGTGAATCGGTTAGACGTTGTGATATACGAATTTCTTTAACCTTATCACCCAGAACTTTTTTAGCGTGTTCAAGCACTGAAGTAAATGATTTTTCTGTTTCTTCCAGTTTTTCCTTATCTACTTCCTCGTCGATATCCAGGGTACCGCGTGCCACTGACTGCAGCTTTTTACCATCCACTTCAGTCAGGTGCGATACCAGCCATTCATCAACACGGTCACTCAACAACAGCACTTCAATGCCTTTTTTGTTGAACACTTCCAGATGCGGGCTGTTTTTTGCTGCGGTGTAATTATCGGCAACTATGAAATAAATCTTGTCCTGGGTGTCAGACATACGAGAAATATACTCATCCAGTGTAATATTTTGCTCGTCATTGTCGTTATGCGTACTGGCAAAATACAGCAGTTTGGCAATACGGTCTTTATTTGTCATATCTTCGATTGGACCTTCTTTCAGTACCTGGCCGAATGACTTCCAGAAAGTCGCGTATTTTTCTTTGTCGTCCTTTTTAATCGACTCCAGCAAACCCAGCACTTTTTTCACAGAAGCACCGCGAATTCGATCAATAACCTTATTCTGTTGTAATATCTCACGAGATACATTTAGCGGTAAATCATCTGAATCGATAACACCTTTAACAAAACGCAAATAGTTCGGCATCAACTGTTCTGCCTCATCCATAATGAAGATACGCTTTACATATAATTTTACGCCGCGTTTATGATCACGGTCGAATAAATCAAACGGCGGATTGGTGGGTATGTATAGCAGTGAAGTGTAACTTTGATTACCTTCAACCTTTGAATGTATCCAGCTCAGTGGATCAGCAAAATCCATGCTGACATGTTTATAAAACTCTTTATATTCTTCGTCCGAAATCTCACTTTTATCTCTTGCCCATAATGCTGCGGCACTGTTTACACGCTCTAATTTAGTGATGACATTGTCATCATCATCTTTTTTAGGCTTGCCTTCATCATCCAGTTCTTGTTCTGACATCATCACTGGAATAGAAATATGGTCTGAATACTGCTTGATAATGCTCTTCAGGCGATATGGGCTGGCGAACTCGGTTTCGCCCTCTTTTAGATGCAGGGTAACTTTGGTGCCACGCTCAGCCTTTTCTATATTTTCCAGTGAGAAGCTGCCTTCACCATTAGATTCCCAGTGAATAGCGTGCTCAGCAGAAGCACCTGCCCGACGAGTCTCAAGTGTTACTTTATCCGCAACAATAAAGCTGGCATAGAAACCAACACCAAACTGACCGATCATCTGTGTATCTTTTGCCTGATCACCGGTCATCGCCTCAAGAAATTTACGCGTACCTGAACTGGCAATAGTACCAATATTATCAATTACTTCCTGGCGTGACATACCGATGCCGTTATCACTAATGGTAATGGTTTTAGCGCTCTCATCATATTCAACTTTAATCGATAATTCAGTATCACCGTCATACAGGCTGTCATCACCTAAAGCTTCATAACGTAACTTGTCACAGGCATCCGATGCATTGGATACCAGTTCACGCAGGAAGATCTCTTTATTTGAATACAGCGAATGGGTCATCAAATGCAGAATTTGACGGGCTTCAGTTTGAAATTCGAGGGTTTCTTTACTCGCTTCGACGTTCATTTTTTACTCCGATATACAGAAAATATGTAAGATGTTTGTTAATGGCGATAGATATGGGGGTGTATTTGTTGTTATCAAGTCAAATAAGAGGAAAAAACTTTTGCTCAAACCTGTATTTAAGAATGCTCTGATCAAGTCCCATTATTTTAGAAAAAATCGTAACCAGTCAGTCATTCCGGCGAATTTTTAACTATTCATAGTTCATTGTTTTCAACAAGCGTATTTGCTGCAAGTTTTGATTGATTAATACTTTACGTGTGTCACTTGCTGTAATAATCAATAAGTCAGAGAAAACCTTTTTAGCATCGTCATATATCTTAGCCAGCATTAAGGCCTTACCTGCTTTAAATCGTGCAGATTGTCCCCACAAATCATGCTCTGCCTCAGTTACTGCTCGGGCAGATTCCAGATAAAACAATGCAGCCTGATCATATTTTTCAAGTGAGAAGTAAGACTCTGCTTTCCAGAAATAAATCTCACGCCTTAGCTTTTCATCCAGATTTTCCAAAGAGACTAAATCAAATAGATTAATCGCCCGCTGATGCTGTTGCACGGTTTGAAAATCAAAAACCACCTGAATAAAACGATCCAGTTCTTCCTGGGTAATTGTCGGCTTTTCTGTAAATGTTTTACGTATTAAATCTTCACTTTCACTGTATTCACCCTGCAGAATCAGAACACGTGCTTTACGCATACGCCAGTCAAATAGCGTTTTCCCCTGCGGAGGCTCTTCCAGGCTTTTCATTATTGTTGCCGCCTCAAAGTAACTACCCTCTGATAAAGCATGATCAACCAGGCGATAACGTACTTCATCAGGCAGTACCTTTACATCCGTCACTTTATTACTGTGCAGGTAGAGCTGATTGATTAATTCAAGCCCATTTTTTCGGCGCTCAATTATTTCTACAATGGTTTTATGCTGTTGTTGTTTGGTATCAAATTTATCTGTATGTAATACCAGTGCAGCATTAAGAGCCAATGCTTTTTCCGGTTCTTTATTTATTAACTGATCGGATAGATTTTGCCATTGTTCATCGTTGCCAAATAAAAGACCGTTATTATTCGCCGTTAGTAAACCCTGTTTATTATACGAATCCCATAAGTCATCGGCGGTTACCTGGTAATTATCATCAAATAGCGGGTATTCAAGGCCCAGTGACAGCATCGCTTCGAGATTTGAAGTTTGTGCTGAATTATCTAACAAGACTTTTGATGCAAGATAAGCAACGTAGGAATATGCCCAACGTGCTGATTGACTCAACACCTGCCCATCAAGCTGTTCTCGCATCTGCTGGTTAATTTTAGCTGCACTTTTCGGTTCGTTTTGTAATTTTGCAATTAACAGCAAAGCTTCAATATCAACTGCATTTTCGACAGAGATCTGCTCTAACAGCAAAATAGCCTGGTGTGGCCGGTGGGTTCTGAGCAGCAACTGCGCCTGTAACAAAACCCAGTCGATGTTTGTTTTATCTGTTTTATAGTCACGCTCATATTTAACCAATGCTCTTCGCGCATCATCGTCTGCCTGCAGCTGTAAATAAGCACGAATGACCAGTCGTCGCCAGACAACAGGCAATGATGGGTCTCGAGACTCTGACTCAGTGTTCCACAACAAATGCTGCAACTGATTTAGTGCCTGCTCACTTTGTTTTAATTGCAATCTTGCTATTACCTGCTGCGTTTCAAACCATAAACGAATTTTTTGTGTGATATGCCTGTCTTTTTTTGCCGTATCAAACAACCACTGCGTACGTTCAATTAACGCCTTCCAGCGCTCAAGCGCTGACAATAAAAGAATACGTTTGTACTCGAATGCATACCAGTCTGCAGAAAACACTGGCCGTTTTTTCTGTTCGTCTTCTAACAGGCTTAATGCTAACGCAGGCACCCCAAGTTCAATAAGCTCATTCATTTGAGCTAAAGATTCGAAAGTGACTGACTGTTCTTTTTCAACGGCTGTCGGCGGGTTATCTGGCGTTGGCGTTAATTTTGGCGCTGCTAGTACTGGCGCGGTGGTAGGAGAAATGTTCTGCTCTGCCCAGATATTGGCAACAACACCAAATACCAGTAAAACTGAAAATAAGATACGCATCTATAACAGCCCGTTGTTTAGTTTATTGTTTTTATTCTATCAGCAACGCGAAAATAAAAAGAATAACTTTTTTTGCGGGCCTATGCTTTTTAAAAACAAAAAAAAGCGGCACATTAAGCGCCGCTCTCTTTAAAAACTTAAAAATAAGCCTGATTATTTTTTATCAGACAATTTCAACTTTTCGGTAATACGTGCCGCTTTACCCGTTCTACCACGTAAGTAGTAAAGTTTCGCACGGCGTACTTTACCGCTACGTTTAACGTTGATCTCAGCAATTGCATTACTGTATGTCTGGAATACACGCTCAACACCTTCACCGTGCGACATTTTACGTACGGTAAATGCAGAGTGTAAACCACGATTACGTTTCGCAATAACTACGCCTTCGAATGCCTGTAAACGCTCACGATCACCTTCCTTTACACGTACCTGAACCACAACGGTATCGCCAGGATAAAATGCTGGCACTTCACGTGTCATTTGTTCAGCTTCAAGCTGTTGAATTATGTTGCTCATATCATTACTCCGCTTTCGCGCCTTAATCTGTGTTTAAATCTTTATGTGTATATTTGTATGTATCTTTGTTTATCTATTAAACATGTTAGTCCATACGGACTTCAACCTGCCCATTGGTTAAGCCTATGGGTATTCCTGCTTGTATTCAGCCATAAACTCTGCTAACAAGTCTGCTTTTTCAGCATCCCAGCAGGTGACACCTTTTTTCACCGCATCCAGCAGGTCCGGCCTTCTTAACCAGGTTCGACCCAACGACTGCTTTAAACGCCAGCGTCTTATCGCCTTATGGTCACCGCTTAATAAAACATCCGGTACATTTTGACCATTAACTGTTTCAGGCCGGGTGTAATGCGGACAATCCAGTAAACCCTGCATAAATGAATCCTGTAGCGCCGATTCATCATCACCTAATACGCCAGGTAGTAAGCGGGTTATGGCATCAACCACAACCAGTGCAGCAAATTCGCCACCACTTAATACATAATCACCAACTGACCATTCTTCATCAACCAGTGATTCTATTAATCGCTCATCAATACCTTCGTAACGACCAGCAATCAAAATTAAATCATTTTCCTGTGCCGCGGTATTTACTACCAGCTGCTGATTTAACGGCAAACCTTGCGGACTCAGATAAACCACTTTGGCCGACTTCTTTGCCGACAGTTCAGCGACTTCCCCTGCCGCTTCCCTGGCTGCCATTATTGCTTTCGCTAATGGTTCGACTTTCATCAACATACCGGGACCACCACCGTAAGGCCGGTCATCTACCGTGTGATGCCGATCTTCTGTAAAGTCCCTTGGATTAAAACATTGCAAATATAATTGCTGCTGTTTTATCGCTCGACCCAGTACGCCAAATGCGACGGCCTGCTGTATTAATTCCGGAAACAGAGTAATGAGATAAATATTCACAGTGCTGTTTCGCTTTTTTAAAGCTGACTAAAACTCAGAATCCCAGTCAACTTCAATAACCTTCTGTTCCATATCAACCGCAATAATCGCGTTGTTCATTGTCCACGGAATCAAACGTTCTCTCACTTCTACTTTAGAAACTTGTTCAGATTCTAGTTCAGAAACGACCACCAGCACATCATTAGCACCGGTTTCTAACAAACTTTTTACTACACCCAGCACAACATTCTGCTGGTTAATTACTCGCAAACCAATCAGGTCTCGCCAGTAATATTCATTTTTATCTTTTAATGATTCAAGCTGTTCACGCTCTATCGCAATTTCATTGCCAATGTAAGCCATCGCAGCATCGCGATCATTACAATGCTCCAGTTTTGCGACCACTGTTTTAGCATGGCGTTTACCTGCATTCAGCTTTACCGTGGTCCATGGTGCCTGATTTTGACCCTCAGCTCTTATATACCAGGGACTGTAATCAACAATAGCTTCCATTGGATCGGTGTATGAAAAGATTTTAAGCCATCCATTTACACCATAAACTCCAGTAATTCGCCCTAATATGACTTTCTCCGAAGTTTCATCCTGCTGCCTATCATCTTGCTGCTTCACATCTTGCGTGTGTACCATGTCCTTACAATAAGGTCCATTCAACAAGACGGTAAGTTATTAAGCAGAAGCCTTGATTAAGCAGAAGCCTTGGCAACCTGTTTAATCAGTGCAGAAACCCTGTCAGATGTTTGCGCACCCATGGATTTCCAGTGTGTTACACGATCAGTGTCAAGCACCAGACGCTCCTCACCACCAGTAGCACCCGGATTAAAATAGCCTAAACGCTCAATATAACGACCATCACGAGATCGTCGTGAGTCTTTAACATCAATATGATAAAAAGG